>Ga0315281_10004676_pt1 | contig 19838 bp, 22 predicted proteins | sample YL17G07_0_MG_FD_204540 | JGI IMG/M metagenome (GOLD analysis project Ga0315281, IMG submission 204540) | Sediment microbial communities from Yellowstone Lake, YNP, Wyoming, USA - YL17G07_0 | ecosystem: Environmental > Aquatic > Freshwater > Lake > Sediment | place: USA: Wyoming | collected... | reverse complement strand
CGTCTGCAATGGAATTCATAGGTTGAGTTGGTTGCTTGGGGAGGAGCCGGATTTCGTATTCAAGGATGTTGGCGGGGTCGTGGATATTTTCTAGGGTGTTAAGACTCATACCTTGCCGTGTATGTTCCAACAACAATTCTTTGTAGACCCGTGTCCAGCTCTGTGTAGTTTATGTATATCTTTCCGTTGTATGTGGAGCCGATTCCGACATCGCCAGGTATTGCGCCACTTGAAGTGCTGCATATGATATTGCTTGCATTGGCAGGTGCGCCTGATGTTGCAGTGCCTACACCAATTGAATCTGCAATAACAGCACTTTGTCCGGAAGACATGTTTATGGCAGTGCAATTAGCGCATCCAGCTCCGACGAGGTCATAATTCTTATAGTAAATGTAGGATCCATTTGTCATTACACTTACGTCCGTCTGCTGTGTGCAGTTGATACCGTTGATTTGTATATTGTGCCCAGTTCCCTGCCCAATTCTGAGGTAAAGCTTGGAAGTGCCTGCCTGCAGCTTTTGGGTTATGCAGGTGAACCCTGCTGGAAAAGTGCACTGGCTCATGTAGCGGGGACTGGGAGTGGAGCCTAGGTAAAAAAGAACGAAACCGATGACAAGTATCACAACTATAGCTAATGCTCCGATAACCAGCCAGTCTACTGGTTTCTTTTCTGCCTGTGCTGTTTCCGGTTTTGATTTTGGCTGGGCAATCGCCCCTCCTACGAAAGCCAGAAAGCCGTTGAATAAAGATCCTCCCACAAGCCCGAATAGCATGCTGATTAATGCGGTGTATATGTAAAAGGAACTTTCAGTGCGACCTTGGTACATCGTCATCTCTGCGGTTATGAGGGTGGTTGTGAGCGTCATTAGCGCGCTCATCATTGCTCCGATTGAAAAGGCTTCTCCCAATTCGAGTTTGTAGTTTTTAACAGCGGAATAGCCTGTGTATATGTATATGATTGCTGGAAGTAAATACAGGATGACGCCGAGCAGGGGTAAAACTGAGAAATTGGAAGAGGAGTATAGGTTGAAGCGAGGGATGAGGAGGGTTACGAAACTGATTAATTGCAGGGCAAACAAAACAACTGTTGGAATCAATGCAACATCCATTATTTGTTTCTTATTCATAACACCACCTGCCTGAATTGTTTCATAATTGAGGGAATTTTGCTTATTAAATCCGATGCAAGCATGGAGTAGCCGTATTCCTTCGTTGCAAGGTTGCCTGCTGAGCCGTTTGTGTATGCTGCCATGCAGGCAGATTCAAATGCAGTATGCTTCTGGGAGAGCAGAGCGCACGCAATGCCTGCAAGGGTGTCGCCTGTCCCTCCAACGGTCATGCCGGGATTGTGAATGTTGTTGAGCATGAGCTTGTCTCCGTTGGATATTATGTCCGGCCTTCCCTTGAGGAGGATGGTTGCTGAGAGCTCTCTCGCAGTCTTTTGCACAGAGTTTATCCTCTGCTCCAAATTCTCTGGTGTCTTCATTCCTGTCAAGCGTGAGAATTCCGCAAAATGCGGGGTGTAGATGAGCTGTTTTGAGTCTGTTTTCAGTTTTGGCTGTATTGCATCAGCATCTATGACAAGTGGTTTGTCCCATTTCCCAATCAATTCAGATGCAGTTTTCAGCACGCCAGGCTGCTGGGTTATGCCATTGCCTATGACCATTGCATCTGTTTTTGAGCTGAGTTGCTCAAACAAGGGCAAAGCCTTCCTGCTGAGGTATTCGCCTGCGTAACCCCATACTATGAGGTCTGGGTAGCGCGGTCCGATGTATTTTGCCGTATATTCGGGTGCAAGTAGGTAGACAAGGTCAACACCTGTCCTGAATGCAGAGAGGGAAACAAGAATCGGGGAGCCGAAGTAGAGCTTGCTGCCGCCGACAACAAGAACCCGGCCGTTCTGGCCCTTGTGGGATGTTGCAAGCCTCTTCTTGAGATGTTTTCTTAGGTAGCTCCTTGTAACATACATAATTAGTGATTTGTTGCAGGAGGTTATTAATTTTGAGGGTTCGGTTGTGAATATTTAAATACAAAAATTCATATTTGACGCATGACGTTTGTCATTGAGAAGAGAACAGATGTGGAAGAGGGCGTACCCTTCGGGAATGCAGTTCAATCCGTAATAAGCGACAAGCCTGAAGTCCTGTGGGGCATAGTCAAGGAGAGCGAAGTCGAGTTTCCGAAATTTGCATTTAAGGTTGGAAAAAGGATAATGGATGTGAGCAGTCCTGAGACTTTGCTTAAGTTTCTTGGAAAGAATGAGTTAAAGGATAAGGATTTGGTGCAAAAACTTGAAAACGAGGCAAGAAGCATGATAGAAAAGAGGGGGGGTGGTAAAGCATGAAAGTTATTGGCATATGTGGAAGCCAGAGGAAAGGCGGAAATTGTGAAATTCTGTTGAAATCGGCGCTGGCTAAGGCAAGGGAGAGAGGAGCAGAAACTGAGTTTGTTGGTTTGTATGATAAGGATATTGAATTCTGTGATGGATGCTGCAAGTGCGATACGACAAGCTCATGTGAAATTGAAGACGATATGAAGGGGCTCATAAGGAAGATACTGGCAGCTGACGCAGTGATATTCGCAACTCCCACGTATTTTGGGGATGTGAGTGGGACTATGAAGAACTTCATCGACAGGCTCAACCCGGCGGGTATTGGCAGGAAGATGAAGGGGAAGAAGGTTTGCATCATAGCAGTTGGGGCTGCAGACCCGATGCTGGTTGAGAGGTCAATTGAGACAATCAAGATGTTCTGCAAGTGCCAGCTTATGGATGTGGTCGCAACCATGCAGGCAAAGGCGTATAAAGCAGGGGAAGTTGGAAAAGAGAAGGTCAAGGAAGCAGAGGATTTTGGGGAGAGGATTGTCAGTGAATACAATAAAAAATGAGGTTACCACTTGTCGTGATGTACTCTCTCTTTCTTGAATTTTTCAACTGGTTCTTTTTTCTCTGCCGGGTAGCCCAACGGTATGACGCAGAGAGGTATGATGTTTTTCGGGATGTTGAATATTTTCTGCAGATTATCAACCCTGTCCTGGAGGGGATAGGCTGCTGTCCACACCGCCCCGAGCTCCAGTGCATGCGCTGCAAGAAGTATGTTCTGAGCTGCAATGCAGCAGTCCTGAGACCAGAAGCCTTCAATTTTCTCAAGTTTGGGGTCGCCGCAGACAATTATTGCAACGGCAGCATCCTTTGCCATCTGCGCATAAAGGCTTGCCTTTGGTATTTCTTCAAGCAGCTTCCTGTCTGTCACAACGATGAAATGCCATGGCTGTTCATTCATGGTGGATGGGCCGCTCATCCCGGCTTTGAGAAGTTTCTCTATTATCTCATCGGAAACTTTCTTGTCGGTATATTTTCTGATGGTCCTTCTGGTGTAGATTGATTCTAAACAATCCATATAAACATCCCAAGAAAATTTGGCGCGCAGAGTTTAAAAATATTAGATGGTTAGGTTGGGGGGCACCGCACTTCCACTATTATGGCTTGGTTAGTTCTTCTATATTTTCAACACGCGCCTTATACACTTCTATATATCCCTTGAACTTCAGGAAGAAATTGTCTGCCTCATTTTCAAGCAAATCATCAACAAGAAGGACGGATTTTGTCTTCCATGGTGTTGTTGATAATTGTGATTTGCCTAGTTGGTAGTAGAAGCGTCTTTTGAGTGTGTTGTAGGGGTTTTTACCTTTTATTTTTAGGTCATATAGATATAATAACATAATGTAACCATGGTTACATTATTATATATAAAACTACCCTTTTCTTTATTCAAATTCCACTATTCTAGTATAAATCTACCACCATTTTCTGTAACGTTGCTTCAGACGAAGTAATCCAAAATAAGTGCCAAAAAACAACTCAAACACGAATAGTGGAAGTATGGGGTGGGTGGCGCCTATTACTCATACCTCAAAGCCTCAACAGGGGCAACAGACGCTGCATTCCTTGCGGGCACAACACCCGAAATCACGCCTATGATAATTGAGAACCCCAGCCCGAGGAGAACCAATTCAGGAGTTATCTTTGAGGGCAAGCCAAATCCCTCCAGCAGGTTCGAGCCGAAGAAGCTCAAAATTATTCCGAGAAGCCCACCCACCAACCCAACCAAACCCGACTCGAACAGGAACAGTTTCATAACCTCGCTGCGCTTGGCCCCAAGAGATTTCAGAATTCCAATGTATTTTGTCTGCTCAAGCACACTCGTGAACATCGCATTTGCAACTCCTATCCCCCCAACGAGAAGTGAAATGGAGGCGATTCCACCCAAGAAAATGCCTATGGTGCTGCTCACGCTCGAAATAGCCGATTGCATAGTGGTTGCCGTAGTCACCTGGAAATCCTGTTTGTCCTGAGAAACCCCGTGTAATTCGAGTAGTTTCTCAGTGAGCGCCGCCGCGACCGTATCTGGGTTGCTCCCCTGTGAAGCGACCACAACAACTGAACTCACAGCTTCCTCCTGGTCGAAAAGGGACTTTGCGGTTTTCTGGGGTATGAAGATGCTGTTGTCGGGGCCGCTGAAGGTTGCGCCTGATTGGTTGAGTACCCCGACCACCCGGAAGGAAACGCCGTTTATCTTGATTTGCCTGTCGAGAATTTCCATGTCGAAAGTAGCATTCGCAACATTGAAGCCCACCACCGCAGAAGACTTGTCGCTTGGTTCAAGTGCTCTCCCCAGGAGTATCTTGGCCCCAGTGCTTTCCGGGAATGCGGAAGCTTCTGTGCCTATCACAGTGAGCGAGGAATTCCTATCCTTGTACGAAACAGAGGTCCTGCTCTGGACGCGGGCATCAAGTTTGTCCACCCCCGCAACGCTCCTCAGGGAATCAGCCTCACTGAAGGTTATCTTCGCTTCCGAACTGCTGCGGGTTTCATCCATCCTCGGTGGTCCCATCATCTGCTGGCCCCTCAGCCCGCCCGCGCTGATTGTTATAATCTCCGCCCCAAGCCCACTGAGTTGACTTTGTATCCGGGCGCTCATCCCATAGCTTATGGAGATGAAAGAGATTATCGAAGCCACTCCGATGACTATGCCGAGTATCGCCAGCCAGCTCCTGATGCTCCTGTATCGTAGGGAGTTGAATGCGAGCACAAGCAGTTCGCGGTTTTTCATTTTTATTTCCTCTTTTTCAAGAATTTCTTGTAGGCGAACCAAGAACCTACAATGAGCAACACCAGCCCTCCAAGGGTGATTGCAATCTGCCCCAAATCCGGACTCTGTAGGTTAAGGCCGAACATGCCGCCTCCTCTTGACCCGAACTGGCCATTCGAGCCGTTTAGCCTAGACTGACTGCCGTTAACCCCCCCGGTAAAATTCGAATTGGAGCCTGTGCCAAGGTCCTTTGTTATCGTGTGCTGGATGTTGTTGCTGTCTCTGAAACCTATCTGAACCTCTATCGCGCCCCCGCTGACCGAGGACAGATCCACCGTCTCGTAATCATCCACGTTGAGAGTGCCCAAGAAGCTTTCCGTCGCACCGGAGGAGGAACCCTTTGGCTTTGCGGTCACATACACGCTCCTCACCGCGGTATTGCCTGTGTTCGCAATCTGTATCCTCTTCGAGCCGCTGGATAGAGCTGTAAGGCTGACAGTTAGCTCCGGGGTTGCATCGACTACGACTCCAGCAGCATACGTGATGGGCTGGCCGGTGTTCGGAGTTAGCTTAAGTGGGAACGAGTAGTACCCAGCGCTTTTCGAAGGTACTATGCCGACGCTTATGTTGATTGACGCGCTGCTTCCAGGCGCGACAGAGTCGAAGTAAACTTTCTGCACGCCTATCGGAGTGAATACCTCAGTGGAATTCATGTCCACGAATGCGGATATTGTGCTTGACCCAGTGTTCTTCAGCGTCAGCCTGAAAACTGCCTTCGAGCCGATTTCAACCGGCGTCAGCGGTTCCAGGTAAAGCCGGTACTGGGATGATGCCTCAAGGACACTTACCGGTCCGGCATAGAGAGTCTGCTCTATCAGACTTCCCAATGCATCCTGGTAGGTAAAGACGAGCGGGATGTTATATACTCCGGCAGAAGCTGAGGAAGAGGAGAGTAGGGCTAGCGAGGCGTTAACACTCGAGTTCAGCTGTACGCTTCCAACCCGCTGCTGGGTTGTCCCGTAGATGGAAAACGAGGAATTCTCCTGCGTTGTCACGACTAGGTTGTTAATCACCCCCCCAGTATTTTTCAATTCCAAGTCCAGAGTCACCTTCTCCCCAGGTGCAATTGATGATTTGTCCAAAGAAACTGTGCGCACCTCTAATACTTTTTGCTGCGAAACCTCGATGGGCACCGAAAGCGAGGTTAATCTTGAAGGAGAGGAGCTGCCGACGTTATAGCTGTAGTAAACATCTATATTGATTAGCTTTATGCTTCCGCCTGCGTCTTGGGGAATTCTAAATGGAATAGATATCTGCGTGCTGGAGCCAGAGCTTATCTCGCTTGTGAAGAGGGAGTTTCTGACCCCATTAAAATCATAGTACGCCGTTGGAGACATAGCCGTAGCGTCCCCGGTGTTTTCAAGTGTGACTTGAATGTAACCGGAAGTGCCCGGGTATACGTCACTAGGCAAGATTGAATATTTGCTTACCTGAAGGCTCGGCTCCGCTGAAAAAGCAACGCTGCACAAAACAATTATCACCAACAGACAAATCCAGTTTTTCCTCATATCATCCTCCTCCTTCTTTTCGTTTATTCTGAACATCACTTTCTATCCTGCCGTCTAACATTCTTATTATGCGGTTCGTCTGGGTCGCGATTTTCGGATCGTGAGTTACAAAAATCACGGTTATCCCTCTGCTTTTGCATAGGTCGATTATGAAGCGGATTATGTCCGCGCCAGATTTGGAATCCAGATTTCCAGTTGGCTCATCGGCAAGGAGTATTTTTGGTTCATTGACGAGCGCCCGGGCTATCGCCACTCTTTGTTTCTGACCGCCGCTCAGCTGGGAGGGCATGCTACGGGCTTTATCAGAAAGGTCAACTACGGAAAGATTTTTCTCGACAATTTTTTTCCGGGTTTTGGCTTCGACCTCCCTTATTATCAACGGCAGCTCGACGTTCTTGAAAACATCAAGCGTTGGCGCCAGGTTAAAGGCCTGGGCTACGAAACCTATCTTGTAAAGTCTCGCGTCAGCGAGTTCGTTGTCGTTCATCCTCAAAACTGGTCGCCCGTCCAGGAATATCTCCCCGCCAGTCGGTTTGTCAAGGCACCCGAGCATATGAAGCATTGTGCTCTTGCCGCTTCCTGAGGGTCCTGCTATGGAAATGAGCTCGCCAGGGAATATCTTAAGATTTACCTTGTCCAATGCTAGGCAGGGACTTTCGCCTTTATACTCCATGGAAACATCCTGCATCCGGAGCACTGGCTCTTCGTGAGTTGGCATGGGGTAATAAATGAGTGAGGGTGGTTTATAAGCGAATTCCGAAATTCTACCCAAATCTACTCATCCATTCGAAAGGTGCTTACTCATTGCTCAGCTTTGCAAATATAATCAGCCCTACTGCGCTGAAGAGCATAGGCACAAAGGAAAAAACACCTCCGATTCCGAATGGGCTGAAAAAGCCGTGGACAACCGGTATGGAGGATAATGCGTATAAGAGAAATGAGAAAAGGAATGCAATGATGCCAAGAGTGAAATTTGACTTGAGCAAGAGGTAATTCCTGACATACACGAACAGAAGGTATACCACGAGCAGCATGTTAAAGATGGAGAGCACCAGGCGAAGCGTAAAGTAACTATTCAAGTCAGCAAATGCAGGGTTGTCCCTCATTCCCGCACGTCCCGAATCCATCCTGCCCTCGCTCTCCCTCATCCCAACAACCTGAACTTCGGGCAGCAGAAATGATGAGATGATAATTACCATAAATGCTAGGATGATAAGAGCCGTGGTGTACAGTGTGGCAAGACTGTCAATTCTTGTGTCGTTTTTTACTCTTTTTTCTTTCATACCCATCACCTCTTATTTTACCCATAAACTCCTTCTCCCCAAGCAACAGGTCGCTTACAAAATACATCTTCCCGTATCCCGAACCCATTGTTTCTATGATGAGATTCTTCTCCAGCAGCCGCACATGGTGCTCGACTGTCTTGTAATCAAGGTCCGCGGCAAGCGCCAGCTGCCTCATGTTCATCGGTTTTTTTGCAAGCAGTGAAAGAAGCTGAATTCTGGTAGGGCCCCCCTTGGTGCCTTCCAAAAGCCAGAAGAGCAACCTCTTTGTCGGTTCCATTTGTTCACGTCCCTGCAATACTTGGATTTCCGTGCTATTCTATATTAAGATTGCTCCGATGCATCACACACCAGCGTTGGTTTACTCGCGGACCCCCCGCGCTAATACCTGCTAGCTCTCCTCCGGAGCGCCCCAAACATAATGAACTTTGGGGCATGCGGGCTGGCGGGGGGTCCTTTTATGGGTGGCATCCGTTACTTCCCGTAATGCTCCCTCGCAGAGAGGGACATCCGAGCATCACTTTCCAGAATTCTATTTCACATTTTCTTTCTTGCTCTAGCATCACCTCTAAGCATAATCTCAGTGACCATGAAACCATAGTCGCACAACCTCATCACTTCATTATCTTCCAACCAATTCACCCCCGCGCATGCAGGAATTGTGCGTTTTGACCGAACGCCGCAGTTATTCTTAAATTGGGGTGGGCACGCGCGAACCCCAAAACAATGTCATCCTGCCGGCATCCGTATGCCACGCACAGAATACTAAATGAATTGGCGTAGTATATAAGCAATTTCCGAATTCTTACCCAAATCTTGCCCCAATCCAAACCTCACCCATCTTAATATTTACTTGCAAAACAACATCATGCAGGTTGAACTCGCCCCTGACGTACAGGAGAAGGTAAACAAAATAATCCAAGTTTTAGATTTAGACTACATCAACTCCCTGAGGATAATCTGCATGCGCTCCAAAGGCTCAAAGGCAAATGCGTACGCAAGAATATGGAACCTTCCGCAAATCTGGCAGAAGGCTCTTGACATAAAAACATACTATGTCATTGAGGTTCTCTCAGAGAACTTTGACGGCCTTGATGAAGAGCACAAGGACAAGGTTCTCATACACGAGCTCATCCACATACCAAAGACATTCAGCGGTGCCCTCCGACCACATGCCTACTTCGAGCATAGGATAGACGAGAAGACGGTGAATGAGTTCTACAAACGATATCTAGACTCCCTGAGAAGCTCGAATGAAAAATAGAAAGAAATTACGAAGAAAACACCGCACAAACCAAACACCAGCCAGTAGCCCCACAGCTTCACCAACACCCCAGCCGTTATAAGACAGACTGCCTGGGCAAGGTTCGGGGGGGTGTGCACCAACGCAATATCGCTTGAAACATCCTTGCTACTCCTAGTGGAATTGAATACAAGCGTCTCCCAGAGCGGAGTTGACACCCCGTCGCCAACACCCATAATAACCATCAGCGGAATGGCCCACCAACCACCAAGAAATGGCAGCAGGATTCCCCCGGTAAGGAAGAGCACGCCACCCAGCCAGGTGGCTTTGTTATCCCACTTCATCTTCATAAAAAGAAATGTAGTAACAGCACTTGCTGCGTAATACAATGCAATTGCCAGCCCGATGAGCCAGTAGCTGTAGCCGATATCTCTTAAGAAAAGCGGGAAGGCGAGGGAGAGTGGAACTGCCGTTGCAACAGAAAACGGCATCATAACCAAACTTGTTTTCTTGAGCAACTCACTCCTCTTCCTAAAATCCAATTGTCCGAAAATCTCCTTCATCTTTATTTTGGATTTCCTCTTCCCCTCAACCAAAAAAGAGATAGAGAAGAGCACCACACCCAACAACATGAAGAAGACCAGCACTGCATCAAAAGAGTAACTGTTGAGCAACAGCCCCGCCATAACTATTCCCATCGCCGCAGCACCTGTCCTTATTGCCTGTGTCGTTGACATCTCTACAACAGCACCTTTCCTACCTTTGCTCAGGAATATGGCAGTTCTGTTCACAGCCCATATCGCGCCGTTCCTCACCCCTTCGAACATTTTCCCAAGTGAGAACAGCAATGGGTCGCTCGCAACCAGGTATACCGCCAGTGAAACAACATTCATCGCCCCGTTCAGTATGAAGAACCTTCTCACACCCACCTGGTCGGAGATTGCGGCGAATATGCTCCTAGAAACCACAAACACAATTGGCGACATTGAAACAATCAACCCAATCTGCACAACATCAAGCCCTCTCGAAACAAGCAGAAGCGGTATGATTATTGACAATGCATTTGTGATGAACGCATCTAGGAAGTTAATCATTCTCAACTCATCCATAGAAACTACTCCTCCATGCTCTCAAAAGACCTTACCGCCCGGTTCCTCACTTCCTCATTCTCCTCAACAAGAACTGCTCCTTCATCGGGCTGCCCGTATACAACCAGAGAGCCATTGGGTGCGTACATCATAACAACAAGCGCTGCGAGATCCTCCTCGCCCTTCACAAGCACCTTGCCCTTCCCCTTCTGCAGGGCATCCTTCACGCTCGCGAGCAGCTCATCCATTATCACGCCTGCCGGGTTGTGGACAATTACCTCACCGTTGTTAAACTTCCCAAGGGTATCCCTCATTTCACCAATTATATCCTTCCTCTTTACCCTCAAATCATATATCACAATATCTGGGGTTATCCCATTCTTTATAAGAGAATAAGAGCATTCATCACCAACAGTTATGAGCAGACCCTTTCTGCCCTTGGCGCACCTGACCAGCTCGTTGTTATCCACAACCGTTCCAAACGGCCTCCTGAACTCCAGCCTCAGGCTTTCCGGCAATCTCCTCATGAATAACTAATGACCCAACAATATATATACCTTAACATTACCCGCCGAAAGTTGATATTCTCCTATTTAAGCGGTTTTATGCTCATGAAGTTCTCGCTTACCCAGCCCTCAACAAGCTTCTGCGGGAGAAAAGCCTTCATCCTCTCGCTTTCCACTTTTGCGTCAACCCTCTCCCTGGAATGCACCATATCGCCGTCTAGGTTGAAATCCATGCGCTTTTCCACGCTACCTCTAGCCGTCTTTGTCTTATCGAAAACTTTGATGCTGCCGAGCCCCCACTCCATCATCACATTCCGCTCGCCATTTTTACCAAACAATGAATCGCCAACTCTCACCATCTCCACTCCATCGTATACTGCCATCTCTTTCTGGGCCAGCTTGCTCGCCATATTATCACCACTACTTTTACTCAGTTAAACTTTAAATAACCTTGACGTATCTAGCCTATAACTCGCACTCCTCTCGCACTGCCAACAACCACTTTCCACACCCCACCGGCAAAAATCCCTGTCTCAATAATGCCGGGAATGCCCTTCAGAACAAGATTCAGCCTCGCGGGGTTGTTTATCCTCTTGAAATAAGCATCAACAATCACATTCCAATTATCTGTGATGAACCTCCTGTCGCCCTTCCTCCTGACTCTGCTGCTAACGCCAAGCTTCTTGAGCTCCCTCATAACATGTTCAACTGCGAATGGGGAGACTTCAAGCGGCACCCACCCTGCAAGTTCATCCCTCATCTTGCTCTCATCAACAATCACGACAAACCTCTTCGCGCCATAATCGACAATCTTCTCCCTGAAGAGTGCCCCCCCGTAACCCTTCATCAAGTTCATCTTCCTGTCAACCTGGTCCGCTCCATCAACAGCCAGGTCGACTCCTCCCACCTCATTCAGCTCCTTAACAACCAGCCCAGCTTTCCTAGCAGCCTTCTCCGTTCTGTTGGAAGTAGGAACGCCCACCAACCTCATCCTTCTCTCCCTGGTGGCTTTCCCAAGCAGCTTTATGAAAATCTCGGAAGTTTTACCAGTGCCCAGCCCTAGCACCATTCCATCTTTCACAAATTCCAGTGCCTTCTCCGCTGCGTTGAACCTTCCTTCCATGATTATCCTTATAAGACTTAAATTAAAAAACATTAACATGAAAGCGCTGTTTATTGACGTGAGCTACAAAACGAAAGGCTCCAAGCCAGTGCTCACACTCATATTCAAGAGGAAGAGGTTCTTCAGGATTCACGACTCTTCCTTTGAGCCGTACTTCTACCTCCACTCCGAAGATGTCTACGAGGCAAAGAAAGCCATAGAGCAGCTTATTGTTGAGGAGAAAGGAATGGTTGTAAAAGCCAAGAGGGTCGAGAAGGTTAACAAAATCCTCGCAGGGAAGGAGAAAGAGATGCTCAGGATAGTGTGCAACCACCCGCAGGAGGTTCCCATCCTGAGGGAGGAGATTAAGAAATTCGGGACAACCTACGAGCACAACATCCCGTTCACAAGAAGATACATTATTGATACGGGTCTTGCTCCTCTTAACACTATAGAATTTGAAAGGGAGGGGAAGGAGCTCAAGAAAATCATAAAAATCCACGACACCCCAACTCCAAAATTCAACACCCTTGTGTTTGACATTGAGACATACAACCCGCAGGGAGCCCCCCGCCCTGCGAAGGATCCAGTGATTATGATAAGCTATGCGGGCGAGACTTCGGGAGTTTTCACAACCAAAAAAATTGACAGGCCATTTGTGCATTTCTGCTCAAGCGAGAAGGAAATGATTGAGAAGTTCTGCGAGCTCATAAAGAAGAAGGATATTGAAATCATAATGGGCTACAACTCCAGCCAGTTCGACCTTCCCTACCTGAAGGAAAGGGCGTCGGTTCTCAAAACAAAGCTCGCCCTTGGGAGAGATGACTCCTCATTCACTTTGCACAGGAGGGGGCTTATAACAAAGGCGAAAATAAAGGGGAGGATACACATAGATTTATTCCACATAATACGCTTCCTCGCAACCATAGGAGCGTTGAAGACTTTCCAGTACACCCTCACCGAAGTCTACTCGGAGATAACAGGGAAGAAAAAGAAGGTTGTCCCCAAGCTTGAGATATGGAAATACTGGGACGAGAACCTTAAATGCGGGGAGCTCGCGGACTACTCCTTGAATGACTCTGTCGCTGAGAAGGAGCTTGCCGACCAGCTCCTGCCAATGGAATTTGAAATCTCCAAGCTCTCCAAAGTTCCGCTCTTTGAGATATGCGGCTCATCCACCGGGACAATTGTGGAGCAGCTTCTCATGAACAGGGCGCACTGGGAGAACATGATTGTGCCGAACCAGCCCAAGGAGGAGGAGATAAACGCCCGAATTGCCTCCCCGGCGGTTGGCGCATTTGTGAAGATGCCGGAGCCAGGCATCTATGACAATTTAGTTGTGTTCGACTTCCGCTCCCTGTACCCCTCCATAATTATATCGCACAACATAGACCCATTCACCTTAAACTGCTCATGCTGCGAGAAGGATGCCTTTGTCTCTCCCGTAGGCCATAGGTTCTGTAGGAAGAAGAGAGGCCTCATACCCACGGTGCTTGAAGAGTTGCTTCAGAAGAGAAGTGAGATTAAGAAGAGGATGAAGTCACTCAAGCCAGGAACAGATGAATACATACAGCTTGATGCAAGGCAGCAGGCTCTGAAAATAACTGCCAACTCATTCTATGGATACCTGCTCTACCCGCGCTCCCGCTGGTATTCCAAGGAGGCGGGAGAGAGCACAACTGCATGGGGCAGGCACTACATACAGGAAACAATGAAGAAAGCAGAGGAGGCGGGCTTCAAAGTCCTTTATGGTGATACGGACTCCCTCATGCTTCTGCTTGGCGACAAAAAGAAGAAGGATGCGCTGGAATTTGTTGCAAAGATAAACTCGGAGCTGCCTGAAAAAATGGAGCTTGAGCTGGAGGGCTACTACACCCGAGGGGTCTTCGTAAGCAAGAAAGCCGAGGAGAAGGGAGCGAAGAAAAAATATGCAATGATAAGCGAGGACGGCAGGATAAAGATACGCGGGTTTGAATTAGTGAGAAGGGACTGGGCAGGAGTTGCCAAGCAGGTTCAGAAGCAAGTACTTGAGACAATTCTCAAGGAAGGCAGCAAGGAAAAGGCACTGAAGATTGTAACTGACAAGATAGATGAGCTCCGGGCAGGCAAAACACCCCTTGAGGAACTTGTGATATACACCCAGCTCAAGAAAAGCCCCGGCAACTACGAGGTGAACTCCCCTGAGCTTGCAGCAGCGAAGAAGGCAATGAATGCAGGCATGCCAATTGAAGTTGGCTCGCTCATAAGCTTCATCATATCGAGGAAAGGCAGCAGCATATCCGACAAGGCAATGCCTGCGGAGCTGGCCAAGGATTACGATGCAGGCTACTACATAGAGCACCAGGTTATACCTGCCGTGCTGAAAATTCTCAAGGAGCTCGGAGTTAAGAAGGAGGATCTGCTACTCGGGGGGAAGCAGTCAAGTCTGGGTGATTGGCATTGATCAAGGCAATACTCTTCGACATTGACAATACATTATTTCCTTCAAACGAATTTGCAGAACTTGCCAGGAGGCATGCAATTAGCTTTATGATTGACACCGGTCTGAATGTTGATCCTGATGAAGCCTACATTAAATTACAGCGAATAATAAAAAAATACGGGCCGAACTACCCCAAGCATTTCAACGCACTTCTCAAGGATTTTGGAATGAACCCCAACCCCAAGATAGTTGCTGCAGGCATTGTTGCCTACCACCAGACCAAAACTAGCATATTCCCATTCCCCGACGTTCCGCACACTCTCATCCGTTTGCGCGATGACGGTTACCTCGTATGCGCCGCATCGCAGGGAGTTGCCATAAAGCAGTGGGATAAGCTCATAAGGCTTGGGCTCCATAATGTACTACACGAAGTTTTCGTAACGCCCAAGAAATCCAAGAAATTCTACAAATCCATTCTCAAGAAGCTTAACATGAAGCCGCAGGAAGTTGTCATGGTTGGCGATAATTTTAAGACAGATATAAAGCCGGCAAGAGAAGCCGGCATCACAACAATTCTGGTCTCTCCAAAGCACAGTAAGGATGCCGATTATACAGTAAAACGCATCGGAGAAGTGCCAAAAATACTAGAGGGGTTGAAATGATTGAGAAATACGAAAAGGCAGGAAAGATTGCTTTTGAAGTGCTGCAGGAGACCAAGCAGCTCATAAAGCCAGGGGCAAAGCTGCTTGACATAGCGGATGCTGCGGAGAACAAGATAAGGGAGAAAGGAGCAAAGCCGGCATTTCCAGTGAACATCTCCATAAATGATGCTGCTGCGCACTTCACCCCGGAAAAGGACTCAACCCAGATCTTTGGGGAGAAGGACATTGTAAAGCTTGACGTTGGCGTTCACATAGACGGATTCATTGGAGACAATGCCCTGACTGTTGATTTATCAAATGAGAATGGCAAACTCGTTGAGGCATCTGAGAAGGCTCTTGATGCAGCCATATGTGCAGTCCGCGCTGGAGCAAAACTAGGCGACATCGGAGCAGAGGTTGAAGCCGCAATAAAGGGGTTTGGCTTCAAGCCCATAGAAAACCTAACGGGCCATTCGCTTGGGGAATACGATTTGCACGCAGGCGTCGAAATTCCAAACGTGGGGAACAGCGACCCCAATACCCTTTCAGAAGGCGCAGTTATTGCCATAGAACCATTTGCAACAAACGGACAGGGCAGGGTTTCAGAGGCTCCGGATGTTGAGATATTCTCTCTTGACGGCAAGCCTCCTGTCCGGATGAGGGAATCAAGAAGGCTGCTCACATACGTTGAGGAGAACTACAAAACACTTCCTTTTGCCGAGAGATGGCTCTACAAGGATTTCCACTCCAAGCTGCTTCTGCATGCTGCGCTGAGAGAGCTGGTCTTTGCAGGTGCGCTGCGCCAGTACCCGATTCTCAAGGAGTCTGGTTCAGGACTTGTCTCCCAGGCAGAGCTCACTGTTGTTGTTGAGAAGGATGCTGCGCGGGTTCTCACTAAATAAATATAAGCATCTATAAAATCTATTAAGGGCCCGTGGCGCAACCGGATAGCGCGACTAGGAAACTCGTAAGGCTTCGGACCAGTTGGTTGGGGGTTCAAATCCCCCCGGGCCCGCTCAGGTATTTCCATGCTGGATTTTGCACTAAAAACCGCAGAGAAGGCAGGCGCAATTGCCTTGAAGCATTTCAGGAAAACAAATAAGGTGAGCTTAAAATCTCGGCAGGACATCGTCACAGCTGCAGATACAGGAGTTGAAGAACTCATAGTAAAAGAAATAGAAAAGAAATTCCCGGAGCATGGAATTCTCGCCGAGGAATCTGGCGGGCGTAGAGGAAGGTCAGATTACCTCTGGGTGATAGACCCGATAGACGGGACGGTTAATTTTGCAGTAGGTCTTCCGTATTTTGCAATCTCCATAGGACTTGCATACAGGGAGCAGCCCATCCTGGGGGTTGTCTATGACCCTTACCAAAAAGAATTCATGTATGCCGAGAAAGGAAGAGGCTCTTACATAAACAAAAAAAGAATGCATATTGGCAGGGAGAGGGAGCTCATAAACTGCGTTGTTGCAACAGATCTGGGGCATAGAAGAAGCAGTCAGATTGTAAGAAGGGTGAAAACTCTGCTTCCGGCAACAAGGGCTGTGCGCATAATGGGCTCTGCTTCAAGAGGATTGGTTGATGTTGCCCTCAACAGAGCGCAGGCGTATGTCCACAATGACATCCAACCCTGGGATGCAGCAGCAGCTTATATAGTAATAAAAGAGGCAGGCGGAGAAGTGATAAACTTCAAAGGAGCACCCTGGCGACTCTACGACAGAACAATAATTGCATCAAACAAGACTCTTTCAAAGAAGCTTTTGGAGTATGTAAAATAAAAAATAAAAAGAAAAAAGAAGGAGACTAATCGTAGTCCCCTCCGCCCATTCCACCTGCCCCTCCAGGCGGCATTGCAGGACCTCTTGACTTCGCGCTTATCATATCATCTATTCTCAAGAGCATTGCCGCTGCCTCGCTTGCGCTTGCGATTGCCTGTTTCTTCACCTTGGTTGGCTCTATCACGCCAAGCCTCTTCATATCCGCAATCTTGCTGCCGAACACATCAACTCCCATATCCCTGCCATCCGCTCTCTTGTGCCTTGTCCTCAGGTCAACCAATGTGTCTATCGCATCCATGCCCGCGCTCTCTGCAAGCGTCCTTGGGACTACTTCCAGCGCATCTGCGAACACCTGTATCGCGAGCTGCTCTCTTCCCCCTATCTCGGTTGCGTACTTCCTCAGATCGGTTGCAAGCTGAATCTCAATACTTCCGCCCCCCGCAACGTATTCGCCCTCCTCAATTGCGCTGCTCACTGCCCCAATCCCGTCAACTATTGCCCTTTCTCCTTCATTCACAACGTGCTCTGTGCTCGCTCTTACGAATATTGTCACGCTCTTCGGGTCCTTGCATTTCTCAACGAACACCATCTGCTCGCCTGCTATCTTCCTCTCTTCGACCAGGCCTGCGAACCCCAAATCCTTCACTGTCAGGTCATCCAGGTTGGTTGCAAGATTGGCGCCAGTTGCCTTGGCAAGCTTCTCCATATCGCTCTTCTTCACCCTTCTCACCGCGACTATGCCCTTCTTTGCCAGGAAGTGCTGCGCTATGTCGTCAATTCCCTTCTGGCAGAATACAACATTTGCTCCGCTTGCTGCTATCTTCTCCACCATCTCCCTCAGCATCTTCTCCTCCTGCTTCAGGAAGGACTCCATCTGCTCAGGAGATGTTATCTCTATCTTTGCGTCAGTCTCCGTCTTCTCAATCTCCAGAGCCGAGTCAATCAGTGCAATCTTGGCCTGCTCCACCTTCTTGGGCATTCCCGGGTGGACTATCTCCTTGTCAATCAACACACCATTTATGAGCTGCGTGTCGTCTATCACCCCTCCCTCCTTCTTCTCCACCTTTATGAAATCATCGTCAACAACCACCTTTCCGTCTTTCCTCTCAGCAACCTGCCTCACTGCGCTCACAACCAGCTTCCCAAGCTTGTCCTTGGCCCTTCCAAAACCAACTGTCTTGGAGCCCATTGAAATAGACGCAATTTTCTCAAGGTTCTCCGTGTCATCAAGCGTAATTTTGTAGCTCATCTCGGTCAGAATCTTCTCTGCCTGCCGAGCAGCTCCCTTATAGCCGTTTATTATGGTGCTTGGGTGTATACCCTGATCCAGCAAGTCGCCTGCCCTCTTCAGGAGCTCTCCACCAAGCATCACTGCGGTTGTTGTTCCATCGCCGACCTCCTTATCCTGCGTCTTGGCTATCTCAACCATTATCTTCGCTGCGGGGTGCTCCACATTCATCTCCTCCAGTATTGTCGCCCCGTCGTTGGTTATCACAATGTCTCCCATTTCGCTTACCAGCATTTTATCCATCCCTCTTGGACCCAGAGTTGTTCTCACAGCGTTCCCAATCGCGTATGCGACTGCTATGTTTGTCCTCTGCGCATCTCTCCCAAGAAGCCTTGAAGATCCTTCTGGAAGAATGATCACTCGTTCTCCGCCCATTTGTGCTTCTACCATATTCATCTACCTCCAAATTCTAGCTTAATACAAATAGCATTTTTACTATATATGTGTGCATACGAATTTAAATAACTTATCCTGAGCATCTGAGCATAACCCAATAACTTTTAAAATAATCACACCCTAATAGGACGCATGAAGAAAAAGAAGAAAAGTGTTGAGGAAAGAACACTTACACAGCCCTTGATTCTAATAATATTCCTTTCAGTGCTGGAACCAATTCTCATCGTCTTGGGTATGCTCCCCCCAATATTCTCCTACTCGCTAGGCAATCTCCTCTTTGCATTTCTTGAGCTCATCGTAATTATACAGCTAGCCTACTCGCGCTCTGACGAGGGAATAAAGGAATCTGTCATCAACGGTGCCGTACTGGGCTTCACAATGGCATCCATACTCGTTGCGTCCGGCCTCATTGGCAGCAATTATTTCGAAAAACCAGTGCTTGGCATATCCGCCGTAACCCAACTATCCCGCTTACAAATACTGGGTCTCCTAATACTGGGAAACACAATAATATTTGCACTCATCTCTGCACTTGTTACCGGGCTGGCAAAAAAATTCAAGCACTAGGCCCCTCTTTCCTCAATAAGCTTCATCAGCTCTCTTGCCTTGCTTATCTCCTTTATCTCCTTCTTCCTCACAACGGGTATCCCCGCAATGCTGTCCTTTGCGTATTTGTTGAGAATAAAGCATGAGCCTGAGCCGAAAGCATCCATTATACCCGAATACACTTCCGCCCTCTTCGTCATTGTCCTCTTATCCGCCTCCTCACCTGCAAAGAGCAGCCTCCTCTCCTTCCCCAATATATTAAATGGGGCAGTCTTCATCCTAACACTCTCAAAGCCAAGCATGCTGAGCAATGTGTCCTCGCTCACGAACTTCTGCCTTCCCTTGAATGGGTCTATGAACTTCCTCAGCTCCATTCCCAGCACCTCTTCAATCTTCTTTGCGTTCTCCTCGCTTGCGTATATCCGCCCGTGCTCATACCTGTACAATGTATCCTTCGAGATTCCCGAGCGCCTCGCCAGCTCCTCCAGGCTCAGCTTGAGCTCCTCCCTCCTCCTCGCCATCTTCCCTTCATCAATATCCACGAGCATCTCCCTGAACTTCCTCATCTTGGGAAACTCCTCTTCCTCAATCATCCCTCTGAATGTCTTAATACTCCCCGCAGGAATCTTATGCCTCTCATATAACACCCCATCCTGCAGCTTGTACTCGGTGCTTCTCTCCCCAACAATGAAGCCGTTCCCTGAGAGCATGCCCGCTATCTTCCCCATATCCTCTGCCTGTTGCTTTGTAAATGCATCAATGTTCTCAAGCACTTTAACAAGCAGCGCCTCCCTCTCCCTCTTCGCCAGAATATCAAAGCAGCTGTGCATCCTTGTGCAGTACACCGAGAGGTAGTTGCAGTTGATGAGCACTTCGGCTACCTCCTG
>Ga0315281_10004675_pt1 | contig 19839 bp, 20 predicted proteins | sample YL17G07_0_MG_FD_204540 | JGI IMG/M metagenome (GOLD analysis project Ga0315281, IMG submission 204540) | Sediment microbial communities from Yellowstone Lake, YNP, Wyoming, USA - YL17G07_0 | ecosystem: Environmental > Aquatic > Freshwater > Lake > Sediment | place: USA: Wyoming | collected... | reverse complement strand
CGAATTCGAAACGGAAGCCGACGATTTCGCCTTTGCGCTGCTCAAGCAGCGTGGCATCTCGCCGGAATATTTTGCAAAAATCATGCTGCGCATGGCCGATCTCAATCAGAAGTCCAAGTCGAAACAATCGACCGGCTTTCTGTCAACGCATCCGCTTACGCAGGATCGTCTCGAACGCGCACGCGACGCGGCGCGTATGGGTCGATAGTCAGGGAACCGGTTCAGAGACGAATGGCGCTTACCTTAAGGAAAAGACCTCTGTTTACGTCGTCATTCCGGCGAAAGCCGGAATCCAGGGTTGAAAAAACATCGGCCGACAGGCCAATTCTGGATACCAGCTTTCGCTGGTATGACGAAGTTTTTTACTTGTGTGGCCTTAAGTAAGTGCCATTCGGTTCAGAGGCGGCTTGACGCGAATCGGGTGGACAAGGCGAAAAGGTGCGGACTACCATAGCCGCGCCGTAACGGTTCCGACCCTCGACCCCGAATCGCCCGTACGCGCGTTTACAGAATGAACAACGCCGTACCCGACGAAGAGCTGATGAACCGCTACCGCGACGGCGACGCGCGCGCCTTTGAGGTTCTGTACACGCGTCACAAGGGGCCGCTCTATCGTTATTTGCTGCGTCAGTGCGGTGTGGCGGCGCTGGCCGAGGAGCTGTTCCAGGATGTGTGGATGAAACTGATCCGGGCGCGCGAGCGTTACGAGGTGCGCGCCAAGTTCACCACCTACTTGTACACCCTCGCGCACAACCGGCTTATTGATCATTACCGGCATGCAAGAACCGGCGTGCCGATGTCTTATAATGATGACTTGGACGAACCGTTGATCGAGCAGGTGGCAGATTCAGAGGCGCGCGAACCGGACAACGAACTCGACCGGCGTCGTCTGGGGCAGCGCCTGCAGGTGCAAATCGCCGCCTTGCCCGAGGCGCAGCGCGAGGCCTTTCTTTTACGCGAAGAGAGCGGCTTGTCGCTGCAGGAAATTGCCAACGTTACCGGCGTCAATGCCGAGACCGCAAAAAGCCGCCTGCGCTACGCGCTCACCAAACTCCGACAGGGGCTGACAAAGGATTGAATATGACCACACATAAACCCACCGGCCCGCAACACGATGACCCGCTGCCGGGTGATGCTGAAATGGCGCGCCTCTATCGCGCCGCCGCCAAAGACGTGCCTCCCCCTGAACTGGATGCCAGAATTATCGCCGAGGCCCGCCACGCCGTCGCCAGGCCGACGGCGCGCGGGCCGTTCGGCGGGCACTGGGCGATTCCGCTTTCCACGGCGGCGGTAATTGTGCTGAGTGTCGGCACCGTGTTGTTGCTCAGCCAGCAGGGCGCACTGAATCACCGCGATGAGATCGCGCCGCTGCTTTCTGAAGCGCCACCGCAACCATCCGCCAGCAGTGCCCCAACCGCGCCACTCGCACCGTCCGGGCCCGCACTGTCCGCCGTGAAGGCACCGGCCAAAGCGAAGCCGGTGCTGTCCGAAACCGCGCGGAGTGTGGTGGCCACAACGGCTGCGCCATCTGCCGCGCCAGAAACAAAAAAGACCGAACGCGCCGCCGCACCCATGCAGCGCGCACTCATGGCGGAAGAGCGCGATAGCTCAACGCGCGACGACCTGCGTACACAAGGCAAACTGGCGAAGGAGTCAATCAGCATGGGCGTAACGGCAGATGTCATCGCGGTGCAGGTCAGCGGTGAACCCGGCGCCTATCAATTCAACGTCGGTATCCTCAGCCCGGACAAAGGCTGCGCACAATTCGCCGACTGGTGGGAAGTGGTGAGCAAGGACGGCAAGCTGCTCTACCGGCGCGTGCTGCTGCACAGTCATGTGGATGAACAACCCTTCACCCGCTCTGGCGGTCCGGTGCCGATCCAGCCGGATACGGTCGTCTGGGTGCGCGCGCACATGAACACCGTCGGCTACGGCGGGATCGCTTTCATGGGTTCGCTCAAAACCGGATTCATACAGGCCAAGCCCGATGCCGGGTTCGCCGCAGACCTCGCCAAGCAAGCGCCGTTGCCGGACGGCTGCGATTTTTGACCAAACGCCAGTATGGTGGCGTCTGTGTCTTGTTCGAACTGCCGCAGGCAGTAGGAACGACGCCAGCGAATATTGTAGACTCACAGTGGCCCACAACTTGAGCGGAATCCAGAAGCATGAACTTCCCGAGCCGTTTTCCCCGCACCCGCCTGCGTCGCCTGCGTGCCGATGATTTCTCGCGCCGCCTGGTGCGCGCGAGTCGCGTCACGGTGGACGACCTGATCGAGCCGGTGTTCGTGATCGAGGGCAAGAATAAAGCCGAGCCGGTGGCATCGATGCCCGGCGTCACGCGCGTCACGCTCGACCTGCTGTTGAAGCAGGCCGAGGCGTGGATGAAACTCGGGCTACCGGCGATTGCGCTGTTTCCGGTAACGCCGAAGGAAAAGAAATCGCTCAATGCCAGGGAGGCGTACAACGCCAAGGGCCTGGCGCAGCGCGCGGTGCGCGAGCTGAAGAAAAACTTTCCCGGGCTTGGTGTTATTAGCGACGTGGCGCTCGATCCGTTCACCACTCACGGCCAGGATGGTTTGATCGACGCCAGCGGCTATGTGTTGAACGACGAGACCAGCAGGGTGTTGGTGAAACAGGCGCTCTCGCATGCCGAGGCCGGCGCCGACATTGTTGCCCCCTCGGACATGATGGATGGTCGCATCGGCGCGATCCGTGATGCGCTCGAAGCCGCCGGGCACACGAATACCCGCATCCTCGCTTACTCGGCCAAGTACGCCTCCAGCTTCTACGGCCCGTTCCGCGATGCGGTGGGTTCGTCCAGGAATCTCGGCTCCGGCAATAAATACAGCTACCAGATGGATTGCGCCAACTCGGACGAAGCGTTGCGCGAAGTCGCGCTCGATCTGGAAGAGGGCGCCGACATGGTGATGGTCAAACCCGGCATGCCCTGTCTCGACATCGTGCGCCGGGTGAAAGACGAGTTCGGCGCGCCGACCTTCGTCTACCAGGTGAGCGGCGAGTACGCCATGATTATGGCCGCCGCGCACAATGGCTGGCTGAATGAACGCGCCGTGATTATGGAATCGCTGCTGAGTTTCAAACGCGCCGGCGCCGACGCGATACTGACATACTTCGCGTCACGCGTGGCCAAGTGGTTGAAAGAAGGTTGACCGATAGCGGCGTGACGCACGCTGTCGCTGGTTTGATTTGTAACCCATTTCCCCGGTAAACACGCGGCATGAAGAAGCTAATACAAAGTTTCACCGACGCTGGCCGCATTATGCGCGCCTTGGGTTACTCTCTGCAGGGTTTGCGCGCTGCCTATGTGAAGGAATCGGCTTTTCGTCAGGAACTGATTCTGGCCGTGGTGTTGCTGCCGCTCGGGGTCTGGCTGGGGAGAACCGGGGTGGAGCGTGCGTTGCTCGTCGGCAGCGTGCTGCTGGTGCTGATCGTGGAACTGCTGAACTCGGCGGTCGAGGCGGTCGTGGACCGCGGCGGCAAGGACTGGGACAAGCTGGCCGGCCGCGCCAAGGACATGGGTTCGGCAGCGGTGCTGATCGCGCTGTTGCAGTTGGTCGCAACCTGGGGTTTTATAATTTTCGACCGGTTCTGTGCCTGAGCACGCGCAGGAAACCGGGACAGATCGGGGTACGCGCCTGCACGGACTCAGGGTTGAGCAGCAAGTGCAAGCCAACTACAAGGCGCGAATTAAATTATCAAGCCGCCGTCTTGAGTTCGGCCGCCATTTGTTCGCAGACCTTCTTGGCGTCGCCGAACACCAGCATGCAATTATCCTGGGCAAACAGCTGGTTTTCGACTCCGGAGTAACCGGGCTTCATCGAGCGTTTCACGAACAACACGTTGCGCGCCTTGCCCACATCGAGGATCGGCATGCCGTAGATGGGACTGGAACTCTGGGTCTTGGCAGCCGGATTGGTGACGTCGTTGGCGCCGACCACCAGCGCCACGTCGGTGCTGGCAAACTCGGGATTGATCTCGTCCATTTCAAAAACCTGGTCGTAGGAGACGTCGGCCTCGGCCAGTAAAACGTTCATATGTCCAGGCATGCGCCCGGCCACCGGGTGAATGGCGAACTTCACTTCCACACCCTTGCGTTCGAGTACCTCGGCCAGCTCCTTGAGCGCGTGCTGGGCCTGGGCCACCGCCATGCCGTAGCCGGGCACGATGATGACACGCGCGGCATTGCCCATCAGGAACACGGCATCTTCGACGGCCGCCTGTTTATAGCCCTGCTGGCTCGCGACGGTGGTCGCCTCGGTCTCGCCGGTTTTGGCGGCGCCGAATCCACCCAGCACAATCGACAGAATCGATCGGTTCATGGCGCGCGACATGATGTAGGACAGGATCGCGCCCGAGAAGCCGACGATGGCGCCGGTGATCACCAGCAGCGGATTGCCGAGGGTGAAACCGGTCGCGGCCGCTGCCCAGCCTGAATAGGAGTTCAGCATCGACACCACCACCGGCATGTCGGCACCGCCGATGGCAATGATCAGCAGCACGCCGAGCACGCCCGCGCCGAGCGCGAGCAACACCAGCGTCGTGAGCGAGGGCGCGAGCACAAACTGTACGCCAAGCGCCAGAATCGTGCCGGCCAGCAACAGGTTCATCAGATGGCGGTAGCGGAAGGCCAGCGGTCGGGCCGGCAGCAGCGCCTGCAGCTTGCCGAAAGCCACCAGCGAGCCGGTGAAGGTGATGGCGCCGATGAAACAGCCGGCGAATATTTCGGCGCGCAGCACACGCGTGCTGTGTTCGTGTCCGAGGAAGGTGCCAATCGCCACCAGCACCGCCGCCAAACCGACGAAGCTGTGCAGCAACGCCACCAGCTGCGGCATGGCGGTCATGCGGATGCGCAATGCAATCGCGGTGCCGATGACGGCGCCCAGTGCGATGCCGGTCAGGATCCAGCCATAGGAGTGCACCGCCGGGTGTAACAGGGTCGCGATAATGGCGACCGCCATGCCGCCCATGGCGAGCAGATTGCCGCGTAGGGCGCTGGACGGGTGAGTCAGGCCCTTGAGACCGAGGATGAACAGCGCCGCGGACGCCAGGTAGACGAGGGCAAGTACATCAGGCGGAAGTTTAATCATTATTTATTCTTCCTGAACATGGCGAGCATTCGGTGCGTTACCACGAAGCCGCCAAAGATGTTGATCGAGGCGAGCAGCAGCGCCACGAAACCGACGGCCTCCACGCCGCCCTCACTGTCGCTGCCGGCGATCAACAGCGCGCCGACGATGATGATGCCGGAGATGGCATTGGTGAGTGCGATCAGCGGCGTATGCAGCGAGGGTGTGACGCCCCAGACCACCCAGTAGCCGATGAAGCAGGCGAGTACGAAGATGTAAAGGATGACAGTCGCTTCGGACATGGTTAGCCTGCCTTTGTCTTTTTGGCACTCTTGGTGGTTTCGAAGCGCACCTTGCCCTGGTGGGTGATGAGCGTCATGGACGACAGTTCGTCGGCAAGCGGATCTTTGAAGCGGATCTCGCTGTTGTCGAGATCCAGCAGGTGTATTAAAAAGTTGTAGAGGTTGCGGGCGAAGAACTGGCTGGCGTCGGTTGGCATCAGCGCCGGGAAGTTGGTGTAGCCGCACAGGATCACGCCGTGTTTCACCACCACCTTGTCCGGTTCGGAGAGCGGGCAGTTGCCGCCATTGGCGGCCGCCAGATCGACGATCACCGCGCCCTCGTGCATGGCGCGCACCGCGTCTTCGGTAATCAGCACCGGAGCGGGCCGGCAGGGGATGAGCGCGGTAGAAATGATGACGTCGGCCTTTTTCAGTTCTTCCTGTAGCAACGCCTGTTGCCGGTCCTGGGCTTCATGCGTCAGCACCTTGGCATAGCCGCCCTGGCCAGAACCGGATTCACCGATATCGAGTTCGATGAACTTGGCGCCCAGCGACTGCACTTGTTCCTTCACCTCCGGGCGCACATCGTAGGCCCAGACTTGCGCGCCCAGACGGCGCGCGGTGGCGATTGCCTGCAAACCGGCCACGCCGGCACCCAGCACCACCACGCGTGCCGGCTTGGCCGAGCCGGCCGAGGTCATCATCATCGGAAAAAAGTGGCCGTAGAGTCGTGCTGCCTCCAACACGGCACGGTAACCGGCGATGTTGGCCTGCGAGGACAACACGTCCATGGTTTGGGCACGCGACAGGCGCGGCATCATTTCCATGGAATAGGCGTCCACCCCCTGGTCGGCGAGCAGGTCGAAAGTGCCGTCGTCGTGGCACATGTCGAGCAGCGAAATCAGTGTGCTGCCGCGTTTCATGCGGTTTATTTCGTGGGCGTTCGGCTTGTGGATCTTGAACACCACGTCGGCGCCGAGGGCCTTGGCGTTGTCTACCACTGTGGCCCCGGCCTGACTGTAGGCGTCGTCGGTGTAATGGGCGCCGGCGCCAGCGCCGGATTCCACCGCCACCGTCAGTCCGGCGGCGCGCAGTTTCTTGACGGTTTCGGGGGTGGCGGCGACACGCGTTTCGCCGTTCGTGACTTCTCGGGGAATGCCTATCTGCATGAGGATTCCTCTCCCATGTCGGTTTGTTTTATTGGGCGACCAGGTTTTCCATGTGCCCCTTTGATAACCTACACACTGTAGCGAGATGTGCAAAGCACAATCGTTGCCTCCGGTCTGGAGATTGGAGGCGAAGAACGGGAGACTGACCAGCGAACCGGAATGACAGCGCGTTGGTCGGAGAGATGGGTAATAGTATGCAGGTAACGCGAGCGCGGCCGAGCTCGCTGGTCCTGGGGGTGCCGGCACCCGGTGATCCGGCGATGCGCGGCGCCATGGCCCGGCTGAGAACAACTCAACGTCGGCCGTGACCGAGAATCTCGCGCTCAATCTGCTCGAGGCTGGTGTGGCGCACGTCCTTGCCCTTCACGAGATAGATGATGTATTCGCAGATGTTGCAGGCGTGGTCGCCGATGCGCTCCAGCGCGCGCGCCGCCCACACGACGTTGAGCGTACGCGATATGCTGCGCGGGTCTTCCATCATGTAGGTGATCATCTGGCGCATGATGCCGTCGTACTCACGGTCCACCTGCTCGTCCTCGCGCGCCACGCGGATGGCGGCTTCGACATCGAGGCGCGCAAAGGCATCGAGCGCATCATGCACCATCTGGCGCACATGATTGCCGAGCGCCTGGATTTCCATGTAGTTGTTCTTGGGCCGCTCCTCGCTGGCCAGGCGCACCGCCATGCGCGCAATTTTCTCGGCCTCGTCGCCGATGCGCTCCATGTCGGTGATGGTTTTGATGACCGCCACCACCAGGCGCAGGTCGCTGGCCGCCGGTTGGCGGCGGGCGATGATCTGGCTGCATTCCTCGTCGATGGTGACTTCCATCTGGTTGACCTTGTAGTCATCGGTCACGACCGCCTCGGCGAGCGTGGTGTCGGCGTTCACCAGCGCGCTGATCGCCTGGCCGATCTGGCGTTCGACCAACCCGCCCATCTGCAAGACGCGTGTGCGGATGTCCTCGAGCTCGGCATTGAACTGGCGGGATATATGCGTATGAATCGGTTCCATGGTGTTCTCCGTAAATTAATTGCTTGCCGGCCGTGCTTTGCAATGATTCGTTAACAACTCAACGCGAAGGCGCAAAGTAATTCCAGGTTTAAACGCAGGCGGATTTCCGGCCCGATTTCCCTTTGCGCCTTGGCGTCTTGGCGTTGAGTTTTCCGGCTCACCCATACCGCCCGGTGATGTAATCTTCAGTCTGTTTCCTGGCCGGGTTGGTGAAGATCTGGTTGGTGTTATTGAATTCCACCACCTCCCCCAAATACATGAACGCCGTGTAGTCGGAAACACGCGCCGCCTGCTGCATATTGTGCGTCACGATGATGATGGTGACGCGTTCCTTCAACTCGTGCATGAGTTCCTCGATACGCGCCGTGGCAATCGGATCGAGTGCCGAGGTCGGTTCGTCGAACAACACGATTTCCGGCTCGGTGGCAAGCGCGCGCGCGATGCACAGACGCTGTTGCTGGCCACCGGAGAGATTGTAGGCCTGCTCGTGCAGCCGGTCCTTGACCTCATCCCATAGCGCGGAGCGTTGCAACGCCTGCTCGACTTTCTCGTCGATCACGCCCTTGCGGCGCACGCCGCGCACGCGCAGGCCATAGGCGACGTTCTCGTAGATGGTCTTCGGGAACGGGTTGGGTTTCTGAAACACCATGGAGATGCGCATGCGCACCTCGATCGGATCGATTCTGTGTCCGATGATGTTCATGTTGTCCGGATGCAGGATGATTTCGCCCTCGTAGCGGTTGCCCGGGTAGAGGTCATGCATGCGGTTGAAGCAGCGCAGGTACGTGGTTTTGCCGCAGCCGGAAGGGCCGATGAGCGCGGTCACGCGCTTCTCGGCGATTTCGAGGTTGATGTTCTTGAGCGCGTGCACCGTGCCGTAATAGAAATTCAGATCGCGCACCAGCGCTTTGACCGGCGGCGCCGATGACGCGGCCGGCACATTCGACAGATGTACTTTTCCGGCGGCGCGCGCGGTGGATTCAATTTCCGGAGTCATGCAGTTTCTCCTACCATTTGATGCGCTTGCGGAAGCGGAAACGGATCCAGATGGCGATACCGTTCATGATGAGCGTCATGCCGAGCAGCACCAGACCGGCGGCGGCGGCGTTGTGGTGGAACTCCTCCTGCGGGCGCGACACCCAGTTGAACATCTGGATGGGCATCACCGTGTACTGGTCCATGAGCCATTGAAAGGACAGGAACGGCGGCTCGGCGCTGATTGGCGGCGCCGGCAGGAAGGCGATGAACGAGAGTGCCCCGATGGCAATGAGCGGCGCGCTCTCGCCGATGGCGCGCGACAGCGCGATGATGACGCCGGTCAGGATGCCGCCGGTCGAGTAGGGCAGCACATGGTCGCGCACCGTCTGCCACTTGGTGGCGCCGAGCGCGTAGGCGGCCTCGCGAATGTTGCCGGGGATGGCGCGCACCGATTCGCGCGTGGCGATGATGACCATCGGCAGGATCAGGAGCGCCAGCGTCAAACCGGCCGTCAGGATGCTCTGGCCGAGATTGAAGGTGTACACGAACAGGCCGATCGCCATCAGGCCGTAGACAATGGACGGTACTGCCGCGAGGTTGGCGATGTTGATCTCGATGAGCGCGGTCATCCAGTTCTTGGGCGCGTACTCCTCAAGGTAGAGACCGGCGGCGATGCCGAGCGGCACGGCAGTCATGGCCGTGACCAGCATCACCAGTGTGGTGCCCACCCAGGCCGAGAGAATGCCGGCCTTGCTGGCGAAGCGCGACGGGAAAGACGTGAAGAAGTCCCAAGACAGTCGCGGCAGGCCGTCCATCGCCAGGTCGAGAATGAGCGCCGTTAATGTCAGCAGCCCGATAGTGAGCGCCAGCAGGCCGACGACAGAGAATATTCTGTCGAACAGTTTGCGGCGGGCGATCAGGGCCTTTAGTTGTTCCATGTCAGTAGGCCTGGCGAAAGCGCTTGCGCAGAATGAAGCCGCCGATGTTGAACACCAGCGTCATGAGCAGCAGGGTGAGACCGGCGGCGAAAATCGTCTGGTAGCCGATCGACCCGTGTGGCACATCGCCGAGGCTCACCTGCACGATATAGGCGGTGATGGTCGCGGCCGGCTCCATCGGGTTCCAGGTGAGGTTCGGTTGCATGCCGGCGGCGATCGCCACCACCATGGTCTCGCCGATGGCGCGCGAGATGCCGAGGATGTAAGCAGCGGCGATACCGGAGAGTGCCGCCGGAATCACTACACGCAGTGAAGTTTGCAGGCGCGTGGCACCCATGGCGTAGGAACTCTCGCGCAGGTGCATGGGCACGGCGCGGATCGCGTCTTCGGACACCGAGCTCACATAAGGAATAATCATGACGCCGATCACAATGCCGGCCGAGAGCATATTGAAACCGGGCAGCTCGGGCAGCAGCTTTTGCAGCAGCGGTGTGACAAACAGCAGCGCGAAGTAGCCGTACACCACGGTCGGCACCGCGCTCAGCAGTTCCATGAGCGGCTTGATAATTTCGCGCGTGCGGTAGCCGGCGTATTCGCTCAGGTAAATGGCCGTGATAGTGCCGAGCGGGATAGCGACCACCAGTGCGATGGCGGTGGTGACGAGCGTGCCGGCCATGAGTGGCAAAATGCCGTAGTGGGCATCGTCGAACAGCGGTGTCCATTGGGTGTCGGTGAGAAAATCCAGCAGCGAGACCTGTTTGAAAAAACCGGCGGACTCGACCGCCAGCACGCCAACAATGCCAATGGTAATCACCACGGACGAAAGCGCCGCCAGAAACAGCAGGCTTTCGACCAGGCGTTCGCGCAGCTGTCGCAGGCGCGAGCGGGTGGCGTGGGCGGAAAGGCTGGCAGCCAAGATGGTCTCCGGGATGTTGCGCTGATGGAGTGCAGTCGGAACCCTAACAGCGGAATATGACAATTATGTTACAAAATCGGCCGGGACGGTAACGTGTAATATGCGGGTCGGCCTTCAAGCCGACAAGTCGCCCTGAAGGACGACCTGCAAAAAGCGAAGGGCGCCCATGGCGCCCTTCGGTACGGCGACAGGGAACGCAGCAGGTTACAGTTTGGCTTCGCGCTTCAACAGGTCCTCGATCTTGAGGCCAACTTCCGAGCTGCCACCGAACACCGTGCCGACCTTGCCCTTCTGAAAGTGTTCCAGCGCCGTGCGGTAGGCCTTGGCCGGCAGTGGCACGTACTTCACTTCCTTTACCAGCGGGGCGGCGTTCTTCAGATAGTATTCGACGAACTCTTTCACTTCCGGCTTGGCCGCCGATTTCTTGCTCACATAGATAAAGATCGGGCGCCCCAGCGGATTGTAGGTGCCGTCCTCGACGCTCTTCGCGGACGGCATGACCGGACCCTTGCCGCCATCAATGGCCACCGCCTTCAGCTTGGTCGGATTCTCCGCGTAGTAGGCGAAGCCAAAGTAGCCGAGCGCGTTCTTGTCGTTGGCAATACCCTGCACCAGCACATTGTCGTCCTCGCTCGCAGTGAAGTCACCGCGCGAGCTCTTGGCCTTGCCGACCACGGCCTCGGTGAAATAGTCGAAGGTGCCCGAGTCGGAGCCGGCGCCGTACAGTTTGATCGGCGCATCCGGCCACTTCGGGTTCACCTGGTTCCATTTCATAATCTTGCCTTGGGCGGCCGGCTCCCAGATTTTCTTCAGCTCGGCCACGGTCATGGTCTTGATCCAGTCGTTCTTCGGATTGACCATCACGGTGAGCGCGTCATAGGCCACCGGCAGTTCGTAGTATTCCACGCCGGTCTTTTTGCAGTCGTCCATTTCTTTTTGCAGAATCGGGCGCGAGGCGTCGGAGATATCGGTCTCGCCGCGGCAAAATTTCTTGAAGCCACCGCCGGTGCCGGAGATGCCGACCGTCACCTTGACGACGTTCTTCTTGGCCTTCTGGAATTCCTCGGCCACCGCCTCGGTAATCGGGAACACAGTGCTGGAGCCGTCCACCTTGATGAAGGTCTCGGCCTGGGCGGTAGCGGGCGTGGCGCTGAATGCGCCGGCCATCAGTGCGACGATGCCGGCCGCGGATAATGCCTGCTTGAGCTGCATGAAAACCTCCAGATGTGGGTATGGGTAACGACGTGCGTACTATTACAACTGAATGTGACAGGCTGATGAAATCAGCGTGTCGTTCCAGTGAAACCCGCCTCAATCAGTCCGAATGCACCTCACCAGTGTTTCCCTGCAGGTGATGAGTCTTGGTTCACTGCGGAGAGGTCGGCAAGGCCGCCTTGGTCACCGTGGCGGAAGCGGCGCGCGCCGGCGGAAACACGCAGGAGAAGGTGCTGCCCTGGCCGAGTTCGCTTTCGATCTTCAGGTGTGCGTCGTGACGTATCAGGATGTGCTTGACGATGGACAGGCCGAGGCCGGTGCCGCCGGTGTCGCGCGAGCGTGCGGTATCGATGCGGTAGAAGCGCTCGGTAAGACGCGGCAGGTGTTGCGGCGCGATGCCTTCGCCGGAGTCACGCACCGCAAACACCGGACTTTCGCCATCGAGTTTCCAGGAGAGGTGAATCTCGCCGCCGGCAGGTGTGTAACGCACCGCGTTGTTGATGAGATTGGAAAAGGCGCTACGCAGTTCCTCCTCGTTGCCGGTGAGCCGCAGACCGGCGTCTGCGGTCAGGCTGATGCGGTGCTGGCGCGCGCCGCTCACCAATGTGCCCACCTCCTTGAGGGAGGCGAGTATGGCGGGCACGTCCACGGCTGCTTCGTGGCGCCTGGCCAGCGTGGTCTCGAGCCTGGATAGCGTGAGCAGGTCGTCCACCAGACGCGACATGCGTTGCGCCTGATCGTGCATGGTTTGAAAATGTTTGTGCAGATCCGTGCTCGCCGGACGATCCATGTCCTTCAGGGTTTCCAGGAAGCCGGTGAGCACGGTGAGCGGTGTGCGCAGTTCGTGCGAAATGTTGGCCACGAAGCTGCTGCGCATGTGCTCGAGTTGCGCGAGATGCGTCATGTCGCGCGCGATTATCAGTTTCTGGTAGCTGCCGAACGGGATGATGCGCACCGACAGCGAGCGCTGTGGCTGCGACGGGGAGGCTATCTCCAGTGCTTCACTGTAGTCACCCTTGTCCAGGTAGACGTTGAATTCCGGGTGACGCACCAGGTTGATGAGGCGTTGCCCGGCGTCGCGCGGCGTGGTGATGCCGAACAGACGTTCGCTCGCCGGGTTCGCCCACTCAATCTCGTTGTCGCGCGACAGGATCAACATCGCGTCCGGTGTGGCGGACGAGGCGCTCTGGAAACGCGTCAGCATTTCGGTGAGCCGGTCTTCGCGCTGCTCGGTTTCTTTTGTCACGGCGCGAATACGGTCGAGCACTTCGCCCCACAGGCCGCCGGCGTCCGGCACGTCCTCGCGCTTGTTTACCAGCCAGTGGTTGAGCTGCACGAGGTTTCGCAGATTTAAAAAAATGTAGAAGCCGAAGCCGAGTGCGGCGATCAGAAACGGGTAATCCGTGATCTCGGCGAGCAATAAACTCGCGAGCGCGATGCCGACAAGGATCCAGACTTCGCGCCACAGGTTTCCGGACACGTGTCAGTCCTGGGTTGAAAGCCGGTAGCCTGCGCCGCGCACCGTCTGGATGAGATGTTCGTGGCCGCTGGCGCCAAGCGCCTTGCGCAGGCGGCGGATGTGAACGTCCACGGTGCGTTCCTCCACGTACACATTGTTGCCCCAGACGCCGTCCAGAATGCGCGCGCGCGAGTGCACGCGCTCCGGGTGAGTCATGAAGAAGTGCAGCAGACGGAATTCCATCGGCCCGAGTTCAAGTTGAATTTCACCGGCGCGCACGCGGTGCGTCACCGGGTCGAGCGCCAAACCGCGCACCTCCACCGGCGCGTCCGTGGCCTGCGGCGCGCTGCGGCGCAGTAGCGCCTGGATGCGTGCCAGCAACTCGCGGGTCGAGAACGGCTTGGTAATATAGTCATCCGCACCGGTGTTGAGGCCGCGTACCTTGTCTTCTTCCTGACTGCGGGCGGTGAGCATGATCACCGGCACCCCGTGGGTGAGTTTCTCGTGGCGCAGCTTGCGCGCGTAGTCGATGCCGCTCATGCCCGGCAGCATCCAGTCAAGCAGGATCAGGTCCGGCAGGCACGCGAGGATGTGGCGCTGCGCCTCGCCGGTATCGGCCGCTTGCAGGCACTCGAAACCGGCCTGATCGAGGGCCAGGCAGACCATTTCGCGGATCGCCTGCTCGTCTTCGACAATGAGGATTCGTCCCGGCATAAGTCATAATAACCTGATAAATGACAGTGACGCATGAAAGTCGGATTTGTGACGCGCTGTCATTTCATACCATTAATATTACAATCCCGTGACCGGCCGCGCGAACCGCGCGGAAACGGTATACTTTTTCGCCGGAACCCTGGATTGTTTACCTGAAAATATGTCGAAAACATCTGCCCGACCGACCGAGATCAAGCTCCATCAGAAATCGCACCTGCTCGAAGTCACCTTTGACGACGGCTCGCATTTCAAGCTGTCCTGCGAGTACCTGCGCGTGTACTCGCCGTCCGCCGAGGTGCGCGGCCACGGGCACGGTCAGGAGGTGCTGCAGGTCGGCAAGGAGAAGGTTAACATCACCGAGATCGAGCCGGTTGGCCGCTACGCGGTGTGCCCGCACTTCGATGACGGCCACGCCACCGGCATCTACTCTTGGGAATATCTGCACGATCTGGGCGTGAACCAGGAGGCGAACTGGAAACGTTATCTCGAAAATCTGGAGGCCGCCGGCCACCAGCGCAAGCCGGTGGAGGGTTGACATGACCGGACCGCACGACGACAAGACCACGCACTTCGGCTACCGGGAAGTGCCGGCGTCGGCCAAGGCCGGCATGGTCGGTCGCGTGTTCGAGTCGGTCGCCGGTCGCTACGACGTGATGAACGATGTGATGTCGTTTGGCGTGCATCGTTTGTGGAAGCGCTTCGCCATCGGGCAGGCCGGGGTGCGCGCCGGCCAGAAGGTGTTGGACGTGGCCGGCGGCACCGGCGACCTGGCCGCGCACTTTGCACCGCTGGCGGGGCCGAAGGGCCTGGTTACCCTCGCCGACATCAACCCCGCCATGCTCGAGGTGGGGCGCGCGCGCCTTGCCGATCGTGGCATCACCGGCAATGTCGAGTTTGTGCAGGCGGACGCCGAGCGCCTGCCGTTCCCGGATAATCATTTCGATTGCATCACCATTGCTTTTGGCTTGCGCAATGTCACGCACATCGACGCGGCGCTGGCCTCCATGTGGCGCGTGCTGAAACCCGGCGGGCGCCTGCTGGTGCTCGAATTCTCCAAGCCGGTGCTGCCGGGCCTTGGCGCCGTGTACGACGCCTATTCCTTTAATGTCTTGCCCAAGCTCGGCAAGCTTATCGCCAACGACGAAGACAGTTATCGTTACCTTGTGGAGTCGATCCGCAAGCACCCCGATCAGGAGACGCTCAAAGGCATGCTGGAGACGGCCGGCTTCGAGCGCGTGCATTACTTTAATCTCAGCGGCGGCATCGTCGCTCTGCACAAAGGGTATAAGTTCTAGAAAAACACCTGCCGCAAAGACGCAAAGGGCGCAAAGAAGAGTAATTCAGTACTGGTTTTCCTTTGCGTTCTTTGTATCTTTGCGGCGAGAATTCATACATGCCGTTCACAACGCTGCCATTTATCGAAGAGGCCGGCAACCGTCTGTTGCGCCTCGACCCCGAAACCCTGCGTCGCCTCGGCGATCTGCAAGGCCGGGTGATCTGCATCGAGTTCCGCGATCTTGGGCGAAAACTTTATTTGTATCCCTCCGAGTCCGGTTTCAGGCTCGCCGCTCAATCTGATTCCACTCCGGCCGTGACTCTGCGTGGCACGCTGGCAACCTTTGCACGTTTAGGATCGGGCACGCCGACCGAAACGCTCAAGGCCGGCGAGCTTGAGATCGAGGGCGACGCCGCCCTCGGCCAGCGTCTGCAACGCATCTTCGCCAATCTCGATTTCGACTGGGAAGAGCCGCTCGCGCGCCTGTTCGGCGATCCGCTCGGACACGGGATCGGGCGCGCCGCGCGCGCCGTCTTTGCCTGGCAGCGTCAGGCGATCAAAACATTCGGACTCAACACCGCCGAATACCTGCAAGAAGAAGCGCGCCTGTTGCCGGTGCGCTACGAGGTCGAGGCGTTTCTGAATGCGGTAGACGTGGTGCGCGCCGATGCCGATCGTCTGGCAGTGCGCATCCAGCGACTCAAGGCACAACAATCCGCATGACGCCGCTGTCCCAGCTCGGCCGGCTGCTGCGCATCACGCGCGTGTTCGTGCGCCACGATCTCGATGAGTTCGTGCGCGCCGTACACCTGTTCCGCCCGTATCGTCTGGTGCTGCGCGCCGTCACCCTGCGCTGGGTGGTCACGCCCGCGCGCCCGCGCGCGCAACGCCTGCGCGAGGCGCTCGAAGAACTCGGGCCGGTGTTCATTAAATTCGGGCAAATGCTGTCCACGCGTCCGGACCTGTTGCCGGACGACATTGCGCTGGAATTGGCCAGGCTCCAGGATCAGGTGCCGCCGTTCCCGGGGGTGGTAGCGGAAAAAATTGTGGCCGCCGCGCTGGACGCGCCGCTGACGAGCCTGTTCCGGCAGTTCGACACCCAGCCAGTCGCTTCGGCCTCGGTGGCGCAGGTGCATTGCGCGGTGTTGCACGACGGCACCGAGGTGGCGGTCAAGGTACTGCGTCCCGGTATCGAGCAGATTATCGAACGCGACCTGGCGTTGCTGAGTACACTCGCGCGCCTCGCCGAGCGTTATGCGCCGGACATGCGCCGTCTGCGTCCGCGCGCGGTGGTGCACGAGTACAACAAGACCATCCATGACGAGCTCGATTTGATGCGCGAGGCGGCCAACGCCAGCCGCCTGCGCGCCAACTTCGAAAATTCCGCGCTGTTATACGTGCCGAAGATCTACTGGGATTTCACGCGCACGAACGTGATGACCATGGAACGTATCGCCGGTATTCCGATTGGCAACATCGCGGCGCTCAAGAGCGCCGGCGTGGACATGAAGAAACTGGCGCACCACGGCGTCGAGATATTTTTCACCCAGGCGTTCCGCGACGGCTTCTTTCACGCCGACATGCACCCCGGCAACATTTTCGTGGCGCCGGACGGTCAGTACCGCGCGGTGGACTTCGGCATCATGGGGACGCTGAGCGAGCGCGACCAGCATTACCTCGCGGAAAATTTCCTGGCGTTCTTCAACCGTGATTACCGCGCGATCGCCGAGGCGCACGTGCGCGCTGGCTGGGTGGGACGCGACACCCGCATCGAGGAGTTCGAGGCCGCGATCCGCGCGGTGTGCGAACCGATTTTCGCCAAACCGATCAAGGATATTTCCTTCGGACGCCTGTTGCTGCGCCTGTTCCAGACGGCACGTCGCTTCAACATGGAAGTGCAGCCGCAACTGGTGCTGTTGCAGAAGACGCTTTTTAATATAGAAGGGCTCGGCCGCCGGCTTTACCCGGAACTTGATCTGTGGGAGACCGCCAAACCCTACCTCGAACAATGGATGCGAACCCGGATGGGACCACGCGCGTTCGTCAGTGCGCTCAAGCGCGAGCTGCCACGCTGGTGGCGTATGCTGCCCGAAACCCCGGCGGCGGCCTTCGATTTTTTACGCAAGGCCGGCGATGGTGAGCTGTCGCTTCACTGGCACTCGCAAGAACTCGACCGGCTGCGTTGTGAAATGCACAGCCATCACCGGCGCCTGTTGCTGGCCGTGACCGGCAGCGGCCTGCTGATTTCGGCGACACTGCTGCTGGCGGTGGGCGATACCAGCCTGGCCTGGTGGACGGGTGCGGCGGCCTGGCTTCTGGCCGGCACGGGCTTGCTGTTGCTCCTGTTCGCCTGGCCGCGTCACCGGCCATAAGCTCACTGCGACCAGTCAGACTGGCGACACCGTGTGCTAAGATTGTCTGACCAGCTTCCTTATAAAGGATTAGGAACTCACGGCGATGAACCGCGCACAGTGCCGTTCCCTCGCTCTCACTGCCTTGCTGTGCGGTGCCGGGTCGGTTGTGGCGGGTGAATCCGACGGCCTGTCGCGCAGTCTGCTGCCGTCCCCAGAGACGCTGGCCCGGCCAGGGTTTCAGCCAGACAGTCGCGTCGAGCTGGACCTGGCACGTTTTTTCGGCGGCGGCGTCTTCGAGTGGGGCAACAATCGCTTCGCCATGCCGCTCAAGCAGGAGACCTGGCATCTCGATTCTCGGCGTTCCCTGCTCGTCAATGCCCTGGCCATCGAGTGGCAGCACAGCATGAACGCCGCCAATTCTCTCACCCTCAGCGCCCGCCGCAACAGCCTTTACAGCGATCCGACCGTCATGGATGGCGGAATTGCCGGGCGCGAAGCCGTCAGTGAAAGAGGCTTTATTCGCTGGACAAACGCAGGAGCCGTTTTCCGGCCGGAATTGCCGGGCGTCTCGGGCACGACCGCCACGCTTTCCTGGAGCAGTTTGTTGGGTAGTGAGTCGCACGTCAGCGGGCGGCTTTACGCGGGCGATGAAGAAGCGAAGGCAAGCAGTAACGGTGACCGTCGCTATTTCGGAATGCACCTGGAAGGGCGCTACGGCTTGTGGCGCGACCATGCGCCATTCGCGAGCCTGCTGTGGCAGCGCAGCAATACCGAGATACCGGATAACACCGGATCGGCCGGTTCGCTGTACCGGCGCGAAAATTTCTCACGCTTCGCGGCCGGCTGGAACTGGCAGGTGAGCCCGAGCTGGGATGTACGTGCCGAGGCCAATTACCGGCTGGCCGACGACAGTACGGAGGCCAGTGAATTCGACCGTACGCAACTCTACTTCAGCACGCGCTACGGTTTTCGCTGACACCGCGCGTTTCGTGGGCCGACTGGTCGCATTGGGTCAGGTCATGTTATAAGTTACGCATGGGCCAACGAGAGGCGGGGCGCATGTGGACAATAACAAGAATGGCCGGCGCCGCCATTGTGTTCAGTCTGTTGCTGGGTGCGTCGGCACAGGCCGCCGACGATCTGGACGTCCTGCGCACCGATCTCGACAAACGGCGCACCACCGAAGCCTGGGCGCTGGCTGAAAAACTCCACGGCCAGCGTGCCGGTAATCCTGATTTCGATTTTCTCTACGCACGCGCCGCGCTCGCGGCAAGACACCCAAGCCAGGCCATTTTCGCGCTGGAACGCGTGCGTCTACAGCAGCCGAATAACCAGCAGGCCTGGTTGTTGCTGGTGCGCGCTCACCTTGCGGCCGGTGACCCGGCCCACGCCCGGCGTGAACTTGATGCGCTGTTGGCCAGTGCTCCCTCGCAGGCGATCCGCGCGCAAGCGCAAGCACTCGGCATGTCTGAAGGTACGGGGCCTGCCACGACGCGCCCGCTGCGTGGTTTCATCGGACTCGATGTCGGTTACGATTCCAACGTCAACAGTGCCACGGATGCGGCTTCCGTCACGGGAATTGGCGGGAACCCGACAGTGGGCGTCAATTTGGCGCCGGGTGATCGCGCCCAACAGGACTCCTTTGCGCGTTTGTCGGCCGGGTACGGCGGCAAGCTCGCGCTCGGTTCGCAAGCGTTGTTGTTCGCCGAAGCCTATGGCTATGTCAACGCCTTGTATGACCAGACACAGTTCAGTACCTCGCTTTACCAGGGACGCGTTGGCGCCAGCTGGCAAGCAGGCCCGCACCGGTTGACGCTCCCGCTCAGCCGCCAGGTTTTCAGTGTCGATCATCGCGGCTACAGCCTCTACGATGTGGCGGCGCTGGAGTGGACCTACACACTCAGTGCGGCGCAGCGCCTGAGTTTGACGGCGAGCCGGGGTCTGGCCAGCTACGACAATCAGCCGACGCGCGATGCACACGTCACGAGCGCATTGCTGGGGTGGAGCACGATCATGGGTCGTACACGGCTGGGTGTGAATGCGCGTTACGGCCAGGATGATCCGCGTGTTGATTTTTTCAAAGATTCGCTGAGCGTCATCCAGCCCAACGTCTTCATGGGTCGTCATACCACGGCGCTTGGATTCGACGCCCGCTACAGACTGTGGCCGCGCCATGAGCCGCGCCTCGGTGTGTTGTTCCAGGGTAGCCGTCACGATGACACCGATCCGGACTTTGCCGTCGTTCGTCACGATCAATTCGCGACACTCGTGGCCGGCTGGGATTGGCGGGCCTGGCCCGGTTGGCTGTTGCGTGCCGAAGCAAACTTTGCCGCCAATCGCTCCAATATCGATCTGTATGACTACGACAAAACTCAAGTGTTGCTGGGGGTGCGCCATGATTTCCATTGAATCTCGCAAGGGTTTCCGGGCCGCACCATTT
>Ga0315281_10004674_pt1 | contig 19840 bp, 20 predicted proteins | sample YL17G07_0_MG_FD_204540 | JGI IMG/M metagenome (GOLD analysis project Ga0315281, IMG submission 204540) | Sediment microbial communities from Yellowstone Lake, YNP, Wyoming, USA - YL17G07_0 | ecosystem: Environmental > Aquatic > Freshwater > Lake > Sediment | place: USA: Wyoming | collected... | reverse complement strand
CACAATCAGGAAGAATGCTCGAGAAGAAGATGAGCCCTCGGAGAAGAGGAGGGTCCCTTACAAGCTCGCTTCGTACGAGCAAGACCACGAGGGCAAGAAGTTCAAGTCAAGCAAAGTGGTCTACAGCTTCTGGAGCGCTTCCAAATATGTTCTTGTGCTCTCGCTCATGCTCTGGTGGCTCCCCATGTTCGGTCAGATGATCGCCGGTTACGTCGGTGGCAGGAGGGCAGGCGGTCCTTGGAGAGGAGTGGCTGCCTCGATCTTCCCAGTCGTCGCGCTGTACGGTGTCGTGGCGGGATTCTCCTCAGGCTTGCTGCCGTCCCACTTGTTCGGTGTCGGTGTCGCTCCCGCAGCGCTCGCGACGGCGCTCAACACGAACATACCTTTCCTGTCTCCATATCTGCACTTCTCTTCGGAGTACGTGGGCGCATTCGTGGGAGGCCTTGCAGGCGTGAGCCCGTACGGCATCAACACATACGTCCTCACTGTCGCATTCGCGTATGTCGGCGGGGTCCTCGCAGAGCAGAACCGAAGGGAGATCGAGTACAATTCTGGATCAACGACCTCGAACACCACTGTGCATGTCCATGATTCATCCGTCTTCGGCCATCAGCAGGTCCCGCATGCTTGGCTGGCGGGGATGAGCTCGCTCCTGCACTTGCCGAACGGACACGGGCAGGCAAGTGGGGGGTACACATCTCGGAGGCGCGGAGATTGGGCCAGCGCCCAGGACGTGGAGTACGATGAGAATGTGCTCGAGCTGGGCGAGGCTGGCACGTACGGTGGCGACGAGGCGTCGGTCAGCAACGCGCGCACGCCTGGTTTCGGCAGGTCGAAGCACCACCACAAGAGCCACGGATATCAGCGCCCGCACCACGCGGACCCCTGGAACGTCAAGCAGAAGAGGAGGGGTGCGCCAAACTACTCTGCCAAGCCGAGGTTCAGATACCCGCAGTACGAGGAGCCCAAGCAACAGAACAGACCCTTCAGGCAGAACAAAGGCTTCCCGAGGTTCACGGTCTCTCCGGATGCGAAATCGATTAGAAGAGCGGAAAGGATGATCGATGACGAGTGGGGACACAAGAAGTACTCGCACTTCACCGAGGTTGAAGGGCGCGAGGAGCCCGGCCCATCAAGGGAGTCCGAGGCTGTGGCCGTCCCGAAGCCGAGAGAGCACCACAAGCCCGTTCATCAGTGGGACCAAATCTGATTCCGCGTGATGAAGAAACCTATTTATCCGTCCACGGCTTCGCTTTTCTCCGAGAAGGGATGAGAGCGGAGCTGTGTTTTCATGTTCTGTGAGAAGTGCAAGAGCCTCCTGTTTCCAAGCGAAGGCAGGCTGGTGTGCAGGAAGTGCGGCTCGATCTACGAGTCCGGTCAGAAGTCGCAGGTGATCAAGCACAAGGGCAAGGACAGGGCGATAGAGGTGTTGGGGGAGTTGTCGGGCACGCTTCCGACCGCTGACGCGGAGTGTTCTAGCTGCGGACACAACAAAGCGTATTGGGTATTGAGACAGACGCGAGCTGCCGATGAACCCGAGACCAGGATCTTCAGATGCGTGAAATGCGGCCACAGCTGGCGCGAGTACTAGTGCCCACAGGTTTTAAAAACGCTGACAGGTTACAGGTAGATACACGGAAGGGGGATCAATGTTCCAGGCGAAAGCCAGAGCTGACATATTGAAGGAAGTCGTGAACGTCGTCTCGACCCTTGTGGACGAGGCCAAGTTCATGGTGAACGCTGACGGTCTTACGCTCAGGGCCGTCGATCCTGCGCACATCGCGATGGTCGACCTGCAATTGGGCAAGGACGCTTTCGAGGAGTTCAAGGCGGACGAGACCGAGATCGGCATCGACATCGACAAGCTGAGCCAATTCCTGAAGCTTGCGCGATCGGATGACATCGTGGACATCAAGCACGACGAGGAGAAGCGCAGACTGAACTTCGTCGTTGGGGACATCACTAGGCGCATGAGCCTCATCGATACCACGGGCATGAGCGACCCGAAGGTCCCAAGTCTGAACCTCCCGGCCAAACTTGTTGTGAAAGTGGACGACCTCGTCCATGGCATCAAGGCCAGCGAGAGCGTGTCCGATCACATCGCGCTCGTTGCCAACCCGGACGATTTCGAGATGCTCTGTGAGGGGGACATGGACCAGGTGCAGTGGAAGAAGTCGAAGAAGGACATGGGGATGCTCGAGAGCCCGAGCACTGTGAGAAGCCTGTTCCCGCTCGAGTACTTCTCGAACATGCTCAAAGCGGTACCGTCAGGAAGCGACGTCACCATGCACCTGGGGAATGATTACCCGGTCAAGGTGGAGTTCAAGATCGCCGGCGGGAAGGGCAGTGTTAGCTACTTGCTGGCGCCGAGGATAGAGAGTGGTGACTAAGCCCGTGACGCGGTCGCAGTCAGCTGGCAGGATCATCAGTCTCGGTCTAGGCAGATAGGTCGTCTGATATGCGAAGGATACGGATAGGAGTCTTGGCCTCCGGCGGCGGGACAAACCTGCAGGCCATCATAGATTCTTGTGAGCGAGGGGAGATCGACGGCGAGGTCGTCGCGGTGGTATCTAACATCCCGGAAGCGTACGCGCTCGAGCGCGCGCGCAAGCACGGCATACCCGCCTTCGCCTTTCCGCACAAAGGCCTCACGCGCGAGGCGCACGAAGCTGACATCATCGCCTGCCTTGAGCAGAACAGCGTGGACCTTGTCGTCCTCGCGGGGTATCTCAGGATGCTCACACCGGTTATGATCAACAGGTATTCGGGGAAGATTGTCAACACGCACCCAGCGCTCCTGCCGTCCTTCGGAGGCGAGGGCATGCACGGGCTGAACGTGCATCAGGCCGTGATTGACCGCGGGTGCAAGGTCTCCGGGTGCACCGTGCATTTCGTTACCCTCGATGTCGACGCCGGGCCTATCATCGCGCAGAAGGCGGTGCAGGTCCAGGAGGACGACACGGCCGAGACCCTCCAGGAGCGGATCCTGAAGGAGGAGCACAAGCTGCTCACGCGTGCCATCCAGCTGTTCGCCCAGGGGAAGCTCAAGGTCGAGGGAAAAAGGGTTCGGGTCCTCGAAACCTGACCTACCAGGGATTCACTTTCACACTCGAATGCTTTAAGCGGGTCCAACGGATATCCGAAACGCACCCGTGGCATGTCACACCGGGGGGAAGAACGTGGAAGTCTACGACGGCGAGTTCATCACCGAGCTTGAATCGATTGCCAAGAAGGTCAGGATGCATTCGATTCAGATGATCTACGAAGCCGGTTCCGGCCATCCAGGCGGGTCTCTCTCTTGTGCCGATATCCTGGTCGCCCTGTATTTTCACGTCATGAAACACGACCCCAAGAGGCCCGACTGGTCTGATAGGGACAGATTCGTGCTGAGCAAAGGCCATGCAGCTCCGGCGCTTTACGCGGTACTCGCCCAGTCCGGTTATTTCGAGGTGGACGAGCTGCGCTCGTTGAGGAAGATGGGCAGCAGGCTCCAGGGCCATCCGTGCATGACCAAGACCCCTGGGATAGAAATGTCCACGGGCTCGTTGGGCCACGGTCTTGCGGCGGGGAACGGCATGGCCCTCGCAGCCAAGCTAGACAGGAAGCTCTACAGGATCTACGTCATCGTGGGTGATGGGGAGATGGATGTGGGCGAGACCTGGGAGGCCGCGATGCTCGCTTCTCATTACAAGCTCGACAACATCACGGTGTACCTTGACAGGAACAAGCTCCAGCTGGACGGACCAACGGAGAAGATCATGTCCCTCGAGCCCCTGGCCGACAAGTGGAAGGCATTCGGCTGGCACGTGATCGAGATAAACGGCCACAACATGAAGGAGATAATCCACGCGACCAACGAGGCGAAGGGCGTGAAGGGCAAGCCGACGATCATAATATGTCACACCATCAAGGGCAAGGGCGTGAGCTATATGGAGGGGTCACTGCACTTCCACGGGAAGGCCCCGGACAAGCAGGAGTACGAGCAGGCGATGAAGGAGCTGGGAGGGTGACCAAGATGGCGTGGAAGATGGAGAGCCAGAGGAAGCAATACGGCAAGGCGCTGGTCGAGCTCGGGAAGGAGCGGGGGGACATCGTCGTGCTAGATGCGGACCTGTCGACCTCCACGAGGACCGCGGATTTCGCCGCGGCGTTCCCGGAGAGGTTCTTCAACTGCGGCATCGCGGAGCAGAACATGATGGACACCGCCGCAGGGCTTGCGGCGTCCGGGAAGACCGTGTTCGTCTCCACATTCGCGGTCTTCGGCACCGGCCGGTGCTACGACCAGATCAGGCAATCCATAGCCTATCCGAAGCTCAACATCAAGATCGTCGCGTCGCATGCTGGCATCACAGTGGGCGGAGACGGGGCCTCGCACCAGATAGTCGAGGACATCGCGCTCATGCGCGTCCTGCCGAACATGAACGTCATTGTGCCGGCGGACTCACCCGAGACATACAAGGTCATCAAGGCGGTCGCGAAGACGAAGGACCCGGTCTATGTCAGGGTCGGCAGGGCGGACGTGCCGACGATAACCGATGCCGAGGCGCCGTTCGACCTCAACCAAGCCCCGCTCATGCGCGAGGGGAAGGACGTGACGCTCATCGGTTGTGGGATCATGGTCGCCAAGTGCCTCGAGGCCGCGCAGGAGCTATCGAAGCACGGGGTAGATGCCAGGGTGCTGAACCTGCACACGATCAAGCCCCTGGACGAGAAGACGATAGTCAGGGCGGCGAGAGAGACCGGGGGTGTCGTGACGGCCGAGGAGCACTCAGTCATGATGGGCATGGGCAGCGCGGTCGCCTTGGTCCTCGTGGAGAACTTCCACGTGCCGATGAAGCGCGTGGGCATCCCAGACGTGTTCGGCGAGTCTGGAGCCTGTGACGAGCTGATGGAGAAGTACGGGCTCACGGTCGACAACATCGTCGAGGCCGCCCACGATGTTCTCAAGAGGAAGAAGTGAGGTGATGGGTCGATGAGGATATTCATAGACACGGCGAACCTGGAGCATATCAAGGAAGTCAACAGCTGGGGGATTCTGGACGGCGTGACGACCAACCCGACGCTCGTGGCCAAGGAGGGCTGCGACTTCAAGTGCCGGATCGACGAGATATGCAAGGTCGTCGACGGCCCGGTCAGCGCGGAAGCCGTTTCCATGGAGGCCGAGGGCATGATCAAGGAAGCGAGGGTGCTCTCCAAGTGGCACAAGAATATCGTGGTGAAGATACCCATGACAGCCGAGGGCCTCAAGGCGGTCAAGGTGCTCTCCAAGGAGGGCATCAAGACGAACGTCACACTCGTGTTCTCAGCGAACCAGGCGCTCTTGGCAGCGAAGGCCGGGGCGACATACGTCTCGCCGTTCGTGGGTCGGCTAGACGACATCAGCCACAACGGGATGGAGCTCGTCAGGGACATCGTCACGATCTTCAAGAACTACGACTTCAAGACCCAAGTCATCGCCGCGAGCATCAGGCATCCCTTGCACGTGACCGAGGCCGCGCTCGCCGGTGCCCATGTCGCGACAGTGCCCTACGACATCCTCAAGAAGATGCTGAAGCACAACCTGACGGATGAGGGCATCGAGAAGTTCCTCAAGGACTGGGAAAAGGTCCCGGTTCCGTAAAGAGGTGGGTGGTGGCCCATCACGGCACCACCCCCTCCTCACTCATTCCGTTCGGCTCAGACCGTGCGGCCATCGCTGGCTCGTATAGGATCATCATCGCGTCATGCCGGAATGCGCCGGGGTCGAACCGTAGACCCCCCGCCAGCCCTTTCGAGCTGGCTGTTTGCAGCAGATTGATGCTGGCGTTGATGTGCCTGTCCATATGCCAGCCGCACTCGCACTCGAACTCAGTGCCCATTCGGGAATGTTGAGTGATCCCACATATCGGGCACTTCCTGCTGCTATATCTCGGATCCACCTTGATTATCGGGATCCCGTCATCCTCTGCTTTGTACTCTATGATCCGGTGGAGCTCCCTCCGCGGCCACATGGAGAGGCGTCGATTCATGTCCTTGTTCTTCTTGTGCTTGATCCCGGCTAGATCCTCCAGCACAATCGCGGATTCCTGGATCTTGGCAAACGACAGAATGGTATTGGCCACCTGATGCAGTCTGTACTCTACCCTGTGATGCTCGCGCCGTCCTTCCCTCCTGCACAGCGTTCTCGTGGTCCTTCGGTCATTGGACTTCTTTTTCTGGAGCCTCTTGCGCCGGTCGTGATGCCGTTGCTGGATGATGGCGATATCGGGGAATTCGGCCCTGACGGCGTTGCTCGAACCCTCCCTGACGAACACCCCGTCGAGGCTCCTTTCGTTCGTGTCGAGAGACAATACGGACTTGGGGGCGTGGGACTTCGGCGAGATTCTCCTGAAAGCTACCACCAATCTGTCTGGCAGGAGCGTGAGCGAACCGAGTGACCAAGCCTCATCGTCCAGATAGCACCGATGATACTGGCTGACGACGAGCTTGATCTTGACATGGAGACCTGCTCTGATCGGGAGGTCGACGACGCCTTCTTTACGATCGAACTTGTACGCCTGGTTCTCCGCTTTCATCATCAGCCGTCTCACATAGGGCGGGCGCACGGCCTGCCCGGTCCTCAATCTCTTCAATCTTCTCCGATGGTTCTTGAGGATGCCCGCGGCAACTTCAAATGCCGAGACGAGATGCTGCGCGTACATATTGGGGTGCTCCTCCCGAAAATCCTTGTAAGCTAGCTTGCACAAGGCGTTTCTCGATGTCACGCCCGCCTGAAGCCCTGCCCTGACCGCCTCGTTCGTGGCTATCCTGGAGTCCTCCATCAGGAACTTAGCTTCTGGAGGCAGAGGGCTATCGAGATAGAAGATGGCGGATCGGATGGACACCCTCCGAACTAGCGATGACTCTTCACTTGAGTTGTTGGACTACATGCAATATCCGATTCTGTTGCAAAACCGGTCCAGAAGAAGTGACTTCTGAACTCAGCCGATGTACGGCGCTGTGGCGCCCCTGTCGAACCCTTTGACCAGCTCCAGTTGGTACTCCTGCGGAGGCATCCAGCCGTAAACAGGGTAGACAAGCTTCGGGATGAATCTGGATAAGTCCGCCGCGAACTGTGTCACAGGATGGTCCTTGCCGAAGGTCCCCTCGCTGATCTCGTACGCCTTCTGCCTTGCAGCCCCCTCGTCTATGATGCCTAGTGTGTGAAGGTATTCGTGGAGCAGTATGTGGAACACGTACGGCTTGTACAGCGCAGGGTCCGTCTCCTTTATCCGTTTCAGTGGAAGGCTGTTCATCACGATTATGTTCGTCGCCACGGGGTAGAATGCCCCAACGAACCCTTCGGGTCCCCCGCCGAGATTGGCCAGGCCGAGCATCAGGCCCGCCCGTTCCTGCCCGATCGCCTTCCTGACTGTCGTCTTGACGAGCTCGAAGATGTCCGCAAGATCCTTGGCTGACTCCAGCTCCTTCTCTATCATTTGATTCGGGTAGTTCACGAGATACATTTGCCATCGGATGCTAATTAAGGATTCGCCATAACAGGTTCTGTAACAACATCGGATGGACAATCCTGAAATACGCATCAGGGTACTCCAGCCTCCGTGCGAACAGACGTGCTAGTGGTCGGGGGAGGACCCGCAGGATCCACTGCAGCAAGGCTCCTCGCAAAGGCTCATGAAGTGGTCATCGCGGAGGAGCATCAGATCGCCGGCGAACCTCTTCATTGCGCGGGCTTGGTGACCCGGAGGGGCGTCCCGGACTTCGCCCGAAAGAGCATCCTTTGCGAGGTGAAGGGGGCGAGGCTTCATTCCCCTCTCGGGTTCACCCTTACCCTCGAGGCGAAAGGGTCACGCGCGTGCGTAGTTGATAGGTCGTTGTTCGACAAGATCATGTTTCACAAGGCCGTCGATGATGGGGCGGTTCCATTGATGGGGGCCTCCGCAAGGTCGGTCCTTGGCTCCAGAGATGATGTCCGCATTCAGCTGAGGACGGAGGGGAGGCTGGAGACGGTCTCGTCCCGGGTCTTGGTCGGAGCGGACGGTCATCGGTCCATCTGTCGGAGGTCCGCTGGGCTGCCTCCTCCAAGGCACATGCTCATTGGCATCCAGGCTGACCTGAAGGGCGTGGAATTCGATCCCGACTTCGTTGACCTGTATCTCGGCCGGGATGTAGCCCCTGGCTTCTTCGCCTGGGTCATCCCCGCGGGGGACCTCCTCAGGGTCGGCCTCTGCACATGGGACGCCCACCGCGCCCCCGCCGAGTATCTAAAGAAGTTTCTGTCAAGACCCCAGTTCGCGAGAGGCAGGAAGGTGTCCGTCGCGGCGGGCAAGATCCCGATAGGCGTCGGGAGGAGCGCGGTGAACGGTCGGATCATGCTCATCGGAGACGCGGCCTGCCATGCCAAGCCGCTCTCGGGGGGCGGGGTGTACACCGGCGTGAAGGGCGCCGAGTTGTGTGCGAAGGTCGTCGACGCCCATCTCGCCCGAGGTGGACAGCTTGAAGACTACGACCCCCTGTGGAAGGCTGAGTTCGGACGCGAGCTCTCAAGGGCGTTCAGGGTCCGCAAGGTGTTCCTCAACCTCACCGACAAGAAGATCGAGAAGGCACTGAGGCTGTTCTCCGCTCCTGGTGTGAAGAGGCTCCTCGAGGAGCAGGGGGACATCGACTATCCGGCATCGATCTCAGGGGCGGTCCTTAAGATGGCTCCTAAGCTCGCTCAATTTTCCCCTCAGATAATACGCTCTCTTCTCTAGCCTCGGATACCTGCCTGGGTTGTCAAGCACGAAATAGTACAGCGCCAGCAAAGACACCCCCACGCACGCTGCTATGAGCACTGCGAGCGGCCAGCGAGGTATGGGAACCTTGATCCCGAATGATGAGTCCGGGATGAGGCCGTCCACACCCAGGTCGTTCATGTAGGTCGTGTTGACGATGTCCTGACCCGGCGTGAAGGATACCATCTGAGACCACTGCGCAGGGGTGAAGAACCCTTTGGATTGAAGGACCACTGGCGTGGTGTTGCCCTCGAGATTGAACGTGAGTCTGAACCTGACGAAGTATGTGCTTTGCGAGAAGTACGATCCGTGAGGTGTCTTCTTCGAGGTGTTGATGGGTAGCTCTATCGTCACCGATTGGTTGATCGTCAGGTTCTCCACGGTGAATGTCAGTTGCGGCGCAAGCCCTCTGATCAACGGCGGATTCTTGAAGGTCGAGTTGACTTCCCTAGCGGTGTCCTGGGTCGCGTACTCATAGATCCCGACAGTGAGGGTGATGTTGCTCATCGTGGCCAGCGTATGGTCGTATTTGTTCGTGAGATTGAACGCGAAGTCCACGGTCTTTCCGGGGGAAACCGTCGGCGTCACGAAACCTCCGAACATGTTGTTCGTGTATCTCGGGGCCCCTGGATCGGCTATCTCTGCGCGCACGGACGCGGAGCCCATGGTGAGGAGCATGAGTGCAGCGGCGAGGACCGCAAGGCCGGCCTTCATATGTGCTGGGAAGCCACCGACCGTCTATATGACTTTCGGTATGCCCTTCGTGCCAATCCTAGAAGTGTTTATAGGTGCACCAGGCATTGCAAATCCGTGCTCGGTGCATCCGTCCCAAGAGAGAAGGCTGAAGAGCTGAGGCGCAGGCTCGCACTGCTGCATCTGGTGGACAAGAGGCACGCCATTGTCGAGGAAGGCGATCGGATCGTGATCCCTCTCATGTCCGTTCCAGATTCTACCCTGCTCGACATCTTCCATGCGTCCCTCACGGAGGGAGCCTTCTCACAGAGGGGCTCGTTCGTGGATCCGATAGATGAGGTCAGGGCGTCCGCCGCCATCCCCGAGGACCTCAAGCCCAGACTTCCCGGGAAATGGGAGCGGTTCGGCGATGTCGGGGTCCTCAAGATCGAGCCCGGGCTGGAGAATTACGAGTCCGAGATCGCCCGTGCTTACGCCTCCGTGCTCGGCCTGAAGGCTGTCCTTCGCGAGGTCGGACCGATACAGGGGGAGTATCGGAGGCCCTCGATGAAGGTTCTCCTTGGCTCGGATACAGTGGCTGTCCACGTGGAGAACCGAATCCTCTACAAGCTGGACGTATCGGACATCATGTTCTCGTCGGGGAACCAGGAGGAACGACTCAGGATGGCCGGGCTCAGATGCGAGTCGGAGACGGTGGTGGACATGTTCGCCGGGATCGGCTACTTCTCGCTGCCGTTGGCAGTGTACCAGACGCCCCGGCGAGTGATAGCCTGCGAGATCAACCCAAAAGCTCATGGCTACCTGGTTGAGAATGTAGGGCTGAACAAGGTCGGCTCGATCGTTGAGCCAGTGCTCGGGGACAATAGGGATCTCCCAGGCGAGGCGATCGCGGACAGGGTGATCATGGGGTACGTGAAGACTACACACGAGTTTCTGCCCACGGCTCTCCGATTGGTCAAAGACGGCGGCATGATACACTACCACGAGACCTGTCCTAACGAGCTATTGCCGAGACGGCCGCTCCAGAGGTTGCAGGATGCCGCCAGGCCGGGGACCGTGCAGGTTCTGAGAACGAAGGCGATAAAATCGTACGCGCCGGGAGTCTCTCACGTGGTCTTGGACGTTCGGGTGCTCAAGTCTTCTTGAGCTCATCCGAGCAACCCGCTTCCCTCAGGAGGGTCTCGAATGCGACGTGATGCTCGCTGGCCCCAGAGCTCTCCAAAAGCGCCTTCGCATACGCCTGGAGATGCTTGCCGTACTCTCTCTCCTCGTCAGTGAACTTCCACGACTTGGTCGTGTCCCCCAGCGCGAGATAGAATGCGTTGGAGATCGAGCGTGCCCTGTGATCGTTCGGTTTGAGCGAGTCGAGCATGGATATGGCCCCTGCTTGGCCCTTCGTCTTGTAGGCCTTCGCGACCTTATCGGCGAAGTCTCCGTGATCTGAGAGGCAAGTATAGCGAGGTATCCTTGCCGATACCTCATCGTGCCTCGCCTCAGTCAGCGCGCTGTGGATGATCTTGAGCGGAGACTTGAGAGCCTCGATGTCGTTCCTGTAGTACTTCCGGACGAGTTCGTCGGAGACAAGGGCCTTGAGGGCATCCTTGCCATGGTCCGACCAGTAGGTTGTCAGTATCCTATTGATCGAGTCGGATGAATCCGCCACCACTGGATGCGATACTCCTGAAAGGAGACCGGTGAGAGCTTTCCTCTCAGTCTCGTCCTGCGTGACCTCTGCGACGAATGCCTCCAGGTCCTCGCCGAAGCACTTGTCTCCTTTCACGTACGCCCTCTTCGTGAGGCCTGAGAGTTCCTCCTTGACCTCGGTCATGTGCTTTTCTATGAGGTCGTGGTCGCCGACCTTGCCCTCCGAATACTCGGAAAGAAGCTCCTTGCTGACCTGCAGGTTCAGGAGGTCGCCGCAGTCCGCCTTGCCCGAAGTCATCTTGAGAGGTCTCACGACGGAGATATCCAACTCGCTCAGAACGTTCGGGACCGCCATCCCCTCCCCGAGCTTCCGAAGGGTGTTCTTCGCCTTGATGGCGCATTGATCGCATACCAGTATTTTCGCGCCCACGCTGGTCCAGTCGAACTTGAGATGGTTGATTGATTGAGGCGAATGCGGGCACGAGTATGTGTCGCCTTCCTGTTTGGTGGCGCCGACCGACTCAGCTGCTATCTGCACGTACTCCTTGGGCGCGTGCGCGTGCCTGCCCGTGCAGATGAAGTGGTCTCCGTACGAATAGAAGTGGAGGCCTTTCTTGTGCACCAGGTCGATGACACTCAGCACGCGCCACTTCGGCGAGTCGAAGTTCTGCACTCCGATGAGCTTCTCCCTTGTGGTCTTTCCCCTGAGCGCGTAAGTGATGGTCCCCGTAGGGTATGTCGCTGACGCAAGGTAAGGGGCCTTGTCCTCGTGCACTAGGCCGATGGTCGCCGCATATGCCCTGGCGAGCTTGTCACCGCGTCTCGAGAACTTTGCCAGCATGTGCTGGTCGTCCTTGAACCGCTGTATCTTGTCGAGATAGGCCTTGGTCTTCTTGAAAGGACAGAATCCGCAGTCCTCGCTGCACTCCGGCAGGATGAGTTCGGGGTCGTCCATCAGGATCTTCGCCTTCTCGAGGAGATCCTTCTCCCGGACCTTGGACGCGATGCGGGCCTTGATGCGCACATTCGGCATCCGTTTGGGCTTTACCATGATGATATCGGCCCGCGATACGGTTGCCCTGCTAATAGCTTTTTTGAGCCAACTGGTTCGATGTCCGGAGCGTTCAATTCCGGAAAAGGTTATTAGTCTGGCTCGACCATAAGGACGCATCCGACCACGGATGGGATAATGCCGCCAGAGGATGACTCCGCGAAGGGCTACATCAAAGGCTTCCAAGAGGGCCTTCAGGAGGCTTGGGACGAGATTATCAAGCTCTCCACCAAAGGCTACACCTCGCGCGAATTGCAGATAATGGCCAAGACCAAGAGGGCGATGCTTTTCCAAAGGGTGCAGCAGAAGGTCACCGAGTTGGAGCGAGCGCTCGGGAGGAAACTGTCCTTCGCAGACGCAGGAGCGCCAGCCGCCGTTCCGCAAGCCCCGCCGGTCCAGCTGTTGCCGGGCTGGAGCTACGCGATAAAGGAGGACAGGCCCGAGAGAAGCTTCGCAATGTTCTCTGAGCTGATATCCAAAGGAGGCAAGGGACTCTGCATATCGAGGACCCATCCAGACGTCCTGAAGCAGAAGTACAAGTTCGAGGCGGAGAGCCTCTGGTTGACAAAGACGGAGACCGCTCAAAGCCTACCAGAGACGAAGGGCATCGAGTATGTGTCCCCGAACAACCTAGCGCACCTCGCGTCCGCGATAAGAGAATTCTTGTCAAAGGGGGAGAACGGAGCGGTGATCATCGAGGGGATCGAATACCTGACGACGCAGAACGATTTCAAGAGCGTGTTGAAGTTCATACAGCTGATAAACGAGCAGGTGGTGCTCGACAAGGGCTTCCTGATCGTGCCCGTCGTCGAGGGTACGATGGACCCGAAGGACTTCTCTCTTGTGGAGCGCGAGATGAGCCAGGTCCTCTGAGGCCGACCACTTCTATGATCTCATGCATTCGATGAGCTGTGTTCTTGCGTAGTATAGGGTTTGTCGGAAGTTGTCGAGAGAAACTTGAGGAAACTTAGTTGCTAGTGGTACGCATCGTGGCCCAGATTGGCATCGACCAAGTAACTGAACGGATCAACTTCCTTCAGGCTGGTTTGATCTCGTTTCTTATGTACTTCATGTAGACTTCGGAGAACATGCCCACTTTCGGGTCGAACTCCTCGCAAGGGAATTCCCCGCAATCCGAGCACATGGACACGCCGTGCTTCTCGGCACAGTTCAGCTGGGTGCACCATCCCAAGTTCCCCTCTGCAGCACTCTTGTCGGCCTGGTACCTGCAGCCAAGGCATATGCCCTTCTTGTATGCGAGGCAGAAGCCACAAAAGAAGCCACAGGGCCCCAAGAGGTTAGCATCGATTGACTTTCTCTTCCCCACATTTGCGTGGGCACCACTCTTCATGGCAAATGGAATGCTTTGTGATATATGGAATGTTGCTCTAAGGAATGGCGATGTGCTCCCGCCGGGATTTGAACTCCCACAACTGGCTCAGATTCAATCGGTGAGACGTGCAGGCTGCCGCAAACCCTTTCTATTTCCTCCACTTGGGCTTTTCCGAGGCTCAGGCTGCGCCGTCTTCCTTTGTTTGGGCAACCCGCTCTTCTCCATCGGCACCGGAGAGACGATAGTCCTCATACTCCAGGGCACGGGATCCACTGGAGAACGTTCGGAAGAGCTTCCTTGGATAGTACCTCCGAGGTGACATCTGCCTCTATGGTCCATACGCAACTGTCACGCTGTGGTCAAGGTAGACCCAGTAACCCATGGCTGGCATGAGGTCAAATCCCGTTGATGGAATGATGATTGCGATGTATGTCACATATGCGCCAGCTAGCGCGTCATAGTAGCATACCACATCGATGCTATCCGGGAGGTCGCTCCATCTAGCGACATCGCTTGCATGCCAGGCCCCCGGTGTCATCGGGAAGCCGACCAGCACCCAACCACCTACTGATGGAACATCCCACTGATAGTGGTGCGTGGTCGTTGGAACATCACCATAGATGACGAGCGTACAGGCGGACTTTGCGTAGATCCAGTAGCCCGTGCCCTCTGTGAGAGAGAAGGCGGTTGAAGGTGGCGACACACCAACCAGGAATATCGAGCCATATGACTGCGCCCTCGGATTCCACTTCACAACCAAGCTTCCGCCCGGCAGCCCGAGTGAAGCTGATGTGTAGTTCGAAGTGAGCAGTGGCAAGGAAAAGAGGTTCCAGCCCGCTGCCAGCGCTACCTCACAGAAGGGGTTCTTCCCGGTCAATATCAGCCTGGAAGCGCCATACTTTGGGTTGTCCATCGGAGTGTAGCCTGCGATGTATCCCCATATCTCGTAGTTCCCTGGCTGGACCTTATGGCCGGCGTCGTCCTTCTGGTTCCAGGTGAACATGAAGGTCTTAGGGCCGGTTAAGATGGTCGGGATCTGAGACCAGTAGTAGTGTTGTCTCATGTCGTAGACGACAGTGCCTGATGAGTTCTCAACGACGAAGAAGCACTGGCAGGTCGAGCTGAAAGACGCGAAGATCCCGCTGGCCACTGATACGTTGATCTGCACGTTCTCTGTTTCAACATACGCAACCTTGTTAGTCGTGACAGTCACGGGCTCGTTGTAGAATGCAGAGCTATTCATCGGCACCAGCGTGAGCGAGGAGATCGCCACCGCTGCCACTGCTAGCAATGAAATGATCTTCCTGGATGGAATCACGGTCATTTCCCCCATATCACTTATCTCGTCTATGCTATAAGAAAATGTCTTCGCTGGGCTTGCCATCGCCATGTTGGGCGGCGGATACTCGTCCCGCGGCTATGGTTACTGGATCTGCCCGATGCACTGCCCCAACGGCTAGTACGGCCGATGCAATCGCACCTGTGGATGTTGCCATTGCTGGTAAGGGGCGAGGGGAATCCGCCGGGGCAGTCTGCGACAACATACAGAGAGCGTGGAAGGAGGCGCACGCTCAAACCATGACAAAGTGTGTCGTGCCCCCGAATTGAAAAATAGCCAGTGAAGGAAAAGTGCTCCCGCCGGGATTCGAACCCGGGTATCCAGCTCGAAAGGCTGGAATGATTAACCGGACTACACTACGGGAGCATCTGCCTGATCCGGATTGCTTTTCGGGCCTATGAACACACGATATATAAATGGTTCTCGTGTCTGGCGCACATGCGACTGTGAAGCCAGGCGAAGACAAAGCTTAAAGTCAGTCCTGTGAATTCGCCCAGCATGGAAGGTCCTAAGGGGAAGCTCAGTGCCGCCGAGCTGACGAGGAAGTACATCGACAGGCACCCGAGCATCCGCGACTGCATCAGCAAGGACCTGATCAACTACTCTTCCCTCTCGCGCCTGATCATGAAGGAGCTTGGCGTGAAGAACGAGGAGGCGGTCCTGGCAGCGAGCCGCAGATACGCGATGAAGCTCTCGAAGACCGACTTCGAGGGCGAGATCCTCAGGGTCTTCGAGGCCAGCAGGCTTGAGCTCAAGACCAAGATATGCATAGTGATCGCGAAGAACGAGTGGATCGTGCTCAGGAATCTCGAGGACGTCGTGAAGAAGATACTGGCTGAGAAGAGCACGATGCAGATCCTTCAGAGCACGAACGGGATCACTGTCATCTCGGAGGACAAGCACCTCCCGACGATCATACGGGCGATAGGTCAGGAGCACATCATAAGCGTCAAGGAGAACCTCGGTGAGATCACTGTGAAGAGCCCTCCGAGCATCGAGGACACGCCTGGAGCGTTCGCCTACGTCATGACCATGTTGTCCGAACAAGGCATCAACCTGCTCGAGGCTGTCAGCTGCTATACAGATACCATTTTCATCGTCAGCAGGGAAGACATGATGCGCGCGTTCGACCTCCTGTCCTCCACCATCGAGGACAAGATAGGCCCCGAGAATTCCCACTGACTAACCCAAGAGCGCGTCGACCGCGGAGGTATCATTCTCCATCTCGGATAACGATTTCTTGGTGGCTTGAAGGGCGGACTCTGCTTGGCCGATCTGCTTCATCACCGCCGATCTCGACGTGCCTCCATCGATGCTCCTACGTTCGACTGCCTTGTCTATCTTGAGGTAGTCGATTTCGGAAACGTCCTCGCCCTTCTTCTTCGAGATGAGCTCGTTTGCGAGTGCCAGGAATCTCTGGCCGTCCCCACCTGCCTCCATCGCGAGTTCTTTCACGATCTTGTGGGCGTCCCTGAATGGGACGCCCCGGGTTGTGAGGAGATCGGCGAGATCGGTCGCGGTCATCAGCCCGACCTCGGCCGACTTCCTCATCCTCACCTTGTCGAACTCAACTTCTGCCAGGAAGGTCTTGAGGGCATGGAGTGATGCTCCTGCGGTGTCGATCACATCGAAGAGAGACTCCTTGTCTTCCTGCAGGTCGCGGTTATACGCGAGGGGAAGAGATTTCAGCAAGGTAAGGATCGCGACGAGGTCCCCGACAGCCCTCCCGGACTTGCCTCTGACCAGTTCCGGGATGTCGGGATTGAGTTTCTGAGGCATCATGCTGGAGCCGCTGGCTAGCTGCTTCGGGAGCTCGATGTAACCGAACTCCTTCGATGACCAGAGGACGAGCTCCTCGCTAAGGGATGATAGATGGATCTGAAGTAGCGCTAGCGTGAACGCGGCCTCGGCAACGAAATCCCGGTCTGAGACGGCATCCATGGAATTCTCAGTGATGCCGTCCATTCCGAGCCTGTCAGCGACGAGGTTTCTGTCGATCTTGAACGATGTGCCTGCGAGGGCGCCTGAACCCAGCGGCGAGATGTTGGTCCGATGATAGCAGTCGACAATCCTCGCAACATCTCTTTGCAGTCTCCAGAAATGTGCGAGGAGATGATGTGATAGGAGGATCGGCTGCGCGTGCTGCATATGTGTAAGCCCAGGCAAGATCACCGTCGTGGATCCCTTGGCATTCTTGAGCAGGACTTCCTGGAGACAGACCGCGTCCGTCGCAACATCTGACAGCGCTTCCCTGACATACAGCCTCATGTCGAGAGCGACCTGGTCATTCCTGCTCCGCCCGGTATGGAGCTTGGCTCCGGTGTCGCCTATCTTGCTCCTGAGAAGGCTTTCGATGTTCATGTGTATGTCTTCGAGTTTTGGGTCGAACGCCACCTTTCCTTCCTTGATCCCTTCCGCTATCGCCTTGAGCCCACCGACCATCAGCTTCTGCTCATTGGCTGTGATGGCGCCCGCGGTCGCGAGCCCGTGCACGTGCGCTATGCTGCCCGCGATGTCGTACTTCCACAGCCTCGCATCGAAATGGATCGAGGCGGTGAAGTTCAGGAAAGCGTCATTTGCAGGTTGTACAGGATTCCTCTTTGACCGCGCTTTCACTTCCCCCACCGTTCCCGTTTCCCCCGGACGCCTTGACCATGGCCCCGACCTTCAAGGGCAGCCCCCAAACGTAGATGAAGCCCTTGGCGGCCGAATGGTCGAACACATCGCCTTTGTCGTACGTCGATAGCTGAGTGTTGTAAAGCGAGTACGGGGACTCTCTTCCCACGACCACCGCGCTCCCCTTGAACAGCTTCAGCTTGACAGTGCCAGTGACGAGTTCCTGTGTCTTCTCGATGAACGCGTCGAGTGCCTCCTTCAGCGGAGAGAACCAGAGGCCGTTGTACACGAGGTCGGAGTAGTGCTGCTCCAGGACCTTCTTGTAGTGCAGCAGGTCCTTCGCCATTACCAAGCTCTCGAGGTCCTGATGCGCCTTGATCAGTACAAGCGCGGCAGGGGCTTCGTACACCTCTCTCGACTTGATCCCGACGAGCCGGTTCTCGATGTGATCTATCCTCCCGACCCCGTGGTTGCCTGCGAACTCGTTGAGCTTGTAGATGATTTCCAGGAAGTCCATGTCCTCGCCGTTCACGCTCACTGGCTTCCCTTGGACGAACCCGATCTCGACGTACTCCGCCTTATCGGGGGAGTTCGCGTGACCCTTCGTCCACTCGTAGATGTCCTCTGGAGGCTCGACCCAGGCGTCCTCCAGGACTCCGCACTCGATCGCCCTGCCCCAGATGCTCTCGTCGATGCTGTACGGCTTGTCGACGGTCACCGGGATGGGTATGCCGTGCTGTTTGGCGTATTCGATCTCCTGCTCGCGGGACATCCCCCAGTCCCTGGTGGGAGCAAGTATCTTGATATCGGGTGCGAGCGCCATGATCGAGACCTCGAATCTGACCTGATCGTTCCCCTTGCCCGTGCAGCCGTGCGCGATCGAGGGGGCGCCGAGCCTCTTGGCCATCTCCACGAGCTTCGCGACCATCAGCGGTCTCGCGATGGCGGTGCTCAAAGGATAGTTGCCTTCGTAGAGCGCATTCGCCTTGAGCGCGGGAAGTACGTAGTCCTCCACGAACTCCTTCTTGACGTCGATGATCCATGACTTGGCTGCACCTATGGCCTTTGCCCTCCTCATAGCGTCCTTAAGATCATCCGATTGACCGACGTCGATGGTGACGGTGACGACGTCGCAACCATACTTCTCCTTCAGCCAGTGGATCGCCACTGACGTGTCCAGGCCGCCTGAGTATGCCAGAAGGATCTTCTCCTTCTCGTTCGGTTGAGCTATGCCTTCCATGTCTGCCGCCTCAGCCCGAATCAGATGGATGGGCGTATTTGGGCGTGGTGACAATCGACGTACAACTCGATGGGGGGTTGTCCGGTTTCGGACAATTGGTGAATTGGGTCTTATCTGAAGCCCAATCTTGGAGCAGGTCAGGACAGGAAAGGCAATAGGCACCGAGGTTCATCCTAGTGCGGGGTATTCTAGTGCCGGACGAAATGACCGCCGAATCCAGGATCAGACAGGAGCTTGAGAGACGCAAGGACGCGTTCACGTTGTTGGCGCTGGGGATATGCATCATGGTGGTAGCGCTCGTCTTCATAGTGATCTTCGCGGTGGGGGGTGCCATCTTCCCCATGACGGGCTCGTTCGCCATTTTCCTGATCGGACTGTTCCTTTACAGCAAGGGTCACCAGGGTCGAGTGCGTGTCAGAGAGCTCGAATATCAACTCGCGAGCCTGGGTAAAGGCCCTGGCCAAGCATCCGCCACCGCAAAGCCGAGCACGAAGTTCTGCAAACACTGTGGGAAGGTCGTGACCAAAGACTCGGCGTTCTGTGAGCACTGCGGCAGGGGTCTTTGAACGGGGTCGGTCACGGCACTAACCCGTGTTTTCGGGCCATCATAGCCGTCGGGGTCTGGCTCGATTCGGTCCACCCAGTACACTTAAGTAGACCGAATCTATTACGAATATCCGTAAGGAGTGAGCCCCTGCCATTTAGACGAAAGGAAGAGGAACCGACGCTAGGTGCGGACGGTCAACCGGAGTTCGTCAGGGTACGCCTTCCGCGCAAGAAGGAGAACGAGATGTTCGGAATCGCGGACCAACTCATGGGGGCTTCAAGGATCAAGATCATGTGCGCCGACGGCAAGTTCCGCATGGGCCGCATCCCGGGCAAGATCAAGAAGCGCATGTGGATCAGGGAGGGGGATCTGGTCATAGTCGCCCCGTGGTCGTTCCAGGACGAGAAGGCCAATATCGCGTACAGGTACACGAAGACGCAGGCGATGTACCTGAGCAGAAAGCAGATGCTGCCCAAGTCTATCGATGTGTTCTGAGGGGTGACAGCATGCCCCAGCAGGAGAAGTATCACGAGTTCGAGAGAGAGATCGATAGCTGGCGGGTGCGCAAGAAGGATTCCAGCTGGAGGAAGTCGTACGACGAGGTCTTCGACCAGCAGAACCTGA
>Ga0315281_10004673_pt1 | contig 19841 bp, 20 predicted proteins | sample YL17G07_0_MG_FD_204540 | JGI IMG/M metagenome (GOLD analysis project Ga0315281, IMG submission 204540) | Sediment microbial communities from Yellowstone Lake, YNP, Wyoming, USA - YL17G07_0 | ecosystem: Environmental > Aquatic > Freshwater > Lake > Sediment | place: USA: Wyoming | collected... | reverse complement strand
TTTATTTGGTTCCGACAGCATCCAAAAAAGTGGGCGGCATGGCGCCGGAATCAGTGGGCGACATGCGTCGGAACAGGTGGGCGGCATGAATCGGAATGGGTGGGCGGCATGGGCCGGAATATACAAGGGGCATTGCGGCTATATTTTGAATGGCAAAATGGCAATCGAATATGCTGATAGCGAAATCATCATTTACAATGAAGGTGATGGTATCCTTATCCCAGATGGGCCTGAATATAAACACAAAGGCAGGGTCTTATCCGAGAAGGCCCTGGTGTTCTTCATTGAAAAAGTATAACCCGGCATACAACCGGACGCGGAACATCTTACGCCAATTTTCTCGGAGTGCTGATCGCCGCGCCGGTTAATTCCAGGTTGAACCTGTAGGAAAAAGTCACTTTGGGTATATTATGAATCCGAAAACATTCTTATTCTGAAGACTCGTTAGGCACTCAATAATGCAAATACGACACGCAAACCCATCGGATGCTTCCTTCTTGGCACAAACAATACTTCTTGCAGGTCGTGCCCATGTGAACAGAGGGATCTGGGAAGTGATTCTTGGGGGTACTGAAGAAGAAGTCTTGCGTTTCCTTCAGTGCGTTGCATGCACCAGAATACCCCATTTGTTTCATTACTCGAACTATCTCGTTGCCGAGGAAATCGGCTCCGGTCCTCTTGGCGGTATAGGCGGATATAATCCAGATATTGCCGGCTACCAGGCTCTTCAGCAGGCAATTCCGGAAGTGTTCAACAAACTGAATCTCCCTGAAAGCGCATTTCGAGATTCCGCCGAGATCGCATCAAAACTTCTTGCGTGCCTGCCGAAGACGATCGCAGGGGCATGGGTCATCGACAGCGTTGCAACACTCCCTGAGCAAAGAGGGAAGAACGTGGCAGGACGGTTATTAGACCGGATACTGGATATAGGAATAGCGCGAGGCCATTCCGTGGCTCAGGTCTCCATGTATATCGGAAACGAGCCGGCATTAAATCTTTATCGTAAATTTGGTTTTGAAATAATAGAAGAAAATCGTGATGAATATTTTGAGAAGAATATAGGTTCGCCTGGAATGTTGAGTCTTGCAAGAGATTTACAATAACCTTGCCCGGCGAATAAGTGGTGAGGGCCTCGACTTGCGCCCTCCACCCGCGCGGTTATCTTTACATCGGAAATATTCGGGGAAACGTGATGAATATTAAAGATAAGATCGTTCTAATAACAGGTGGATCAAGCGGAATAGGCAAGGAAACAGCCGTCCATTTGAGTAGACTTGGAGCAAAGGTGATCCTTGTTGCCCGTTCCAATGACCGATTGATGCAGGTTCAAAATGCGATCAAGGAAATCACAATGGAAGCACCCCTTATTATTCAGTGCGATATTACTATTGAGGAAGATGTTTCGCGCATGGCCGCAATTGTAAGAAAAAAATACAACCATGTTGATGTGCTTATTAACAGTGCAGGCATTGGAAGATATCGCCCTTCGGAAATGATTTCTAATCAGGAAATGCGGCAGCATTTTGAAGTGAACTTTTTATGGGACCTATTATTGCATCAAGGCCCTGCTCCCCTTAATGAAATCGCAGGACGCTGGATATATCCTCAATGTCGGCTCACTATTCGGCAAGATCGTGCCCTTTGCCGATGTGAGTGTCTATGCCGCTTCTAAATTTGCAATGAGGGGTTTTAGCGATGGACTTAGAAAAGAATTAAGACCCTATGGCATCAGAGTGGGGCACTTGATGCCAGGAACTGTAAGCACTTCCTTCCAAGATAAAAAGGAAGGGGACGAACGAAAAGCGCCTGCATTTCTCACACTGAAAGCTTCTGATGTCGCTCAAGCAATAGAAAAAATGATCAGGCACAAAAAGGGAAATGTTGTTCTTCCGAGATGGATGCACCCGATATTTTGGATGAAAGCCATTTTCAGTCGGTAAATCGGGTAGAGCATAGCGAGAAGCCGACAAACGTAAACGCTAACTACTCGTTCCACGCCGACCGCTACGCGGCGTGTGAACGCATCGTTCTCGCCGTCGCTTCGCGCCCCATTATATGCAAAAATTGAAAAGGAGAATACATAATGAAGGCTGATTCTCAATTCCCAGATATAATTGCCAACCTTCCTCAAGCCGAAATCCCCATACAGGGATTAACGGCATATTTGATACAGGGAAGTAACCAACAAGTCGTATTCATGGCTTTTGAAAATGCCGTCGCAGTTTCGGAGCATACTCATGAAGCTCAATGGGGCATTGTAATAGATGGCGAAATTGAACTAACAATCGACGGCAACAAAATGACTTATAAAAAAGGCGATACGTATTTCATCCCTAAAAATATAACGCATAGTGCAAATATAAAAGCAGGATATAAGGATTTAACAATATTCAATCAGAAGGACAGATACAAAGCAAAAAATGAAAAGGAACATACAAGGATAGGTAACGTTGATACCTGACGTGCATTAATCGAAGCGGCAATCCAACCTGGCGCTCGACTGCGTGGACTGCCATCCCGTCGCGAAGCGCCGGGAGAATGCCCGTCGTTTGGGTTTCTCCAGATCTAAAAGACAATCGCGGCGATAAAGTCAGCCTTGCACACGTACTTACTGAGAATGGATTTAAAAAGAACCAGAAAGCGCATCTTGAAGTCTCAGGGAAGCTTGTAACACTTCTTCCATTTTAAAGCCGCCCAGCCCCTTTGTTTTTGCGATTGACTAAGTTACCGCGCATCTGTAATATATCGTTATAAATGGTTTTACTTGTGGTTTTCAGCCTTATTACAAAAAGGAGTTTATATGAGATTAACCGTCGAGCAAATTGCAGAAGAAGCTCTTTCTCTTCCCAGTGACGCACGCGCCCTTCTTGCTGACAGATTGGTAGAGAGCCTGGATCCAGCTGAAGACGGGGAGATACGCCAACTCTGGATTAATGAAGCATGTCGGCGACGAGATGATGTTCGTAGTGGCCACGTTAAAACAATTCCCGGCGATGCCGCTCTGGCGCAAGTCAGGAAAGCCATCAAAAAATGAGATATGAATTTCATCCCGAGGCTTTAGAAGAATACCAAGATGCAGCCCGATATTATGAGGTTTGCCAACTCGGTCTCGGGCAGCGTTTTATCGACGCCATTGAGCACGCTATTCAGCGTATTGTCGAAAAACCTGAACAATGGAAACTACTGGAAAAGGATGTACGCCGGTATCTGACGCGCGTGTTTCCTTATGCCATTCTATACTCCATCGAAGCAAATTACATTCTTATCATGGCTGTAATGCACTGCCACCGGGAACCCGGATACTGGAAAAATCGCGTTCGATAGGCCCTTCTTGTCACAAGCCAGTAACACCGCTCGACTGACACGTATTTCAACCAGCGGATCAAGTGCGACGCTATCAAAACGTCGCGCCTCATCCGCGTGTTATCCCGCAATAAGGATATAAAATGAAAAAATGTGGTTTTATCGGTTACGGCAGTATGGGTAGCATGTTGGTCAATGGTTTTCTTGCTTCCGGGACTGTTACCCCTGACCAGATCGGAATCTCAAATCGAACTATGACAAAAATTGAAAGCCTGCGACTGCAATGGGCGGACATTACGATTACAAGTGACAATCGTAAAGTAGCAAGAGAGAGCGATTTATTGTTTGTCTGTGTTAAACCATTGGATTTTTCTACTGTGTTACACGAGATAAAAAGTAATCTCACAGAATTAACTCATCTGGTTTCCATTGCCGCCTGTGTCACAATAAGCGATATTGAAAGGCAATTTTCAGGGCCGATAACGAAGGTCATTCCAAGCCTAACCTCGGAAGTTAAAGAGGGCATATCGTTAATTTGCCATAACTCGAAAGTTTCGGATGATCGAAAGAAGATACTTGAAAATCTCCTGGGCACAGTGAGCAAAGTTGTCCAAGTTAAAGAAACCGATTTTGAAGCGGCAGCCGATCTTACAAGTTGTGCTCCTGGTATGATTGCAGCCATTTTCGATAATTTCGTTCATGCAGGTATTCGACATAGTGACATTCCGCTGGAGGTTGCACACCAGATGGTTGTATCAACGTTATTTGGAACTGCAAAACTTTTGACAGAAAGAGGAATTGATTTTTCGGAAATGATAAGACGTGTGGCAACTAAAGGCGGAATAACAGAAGAAGGCGTTAAGGTCTTGAATCGTCATCTTCCTGGAGTATTTGACGAAGTTTTTAGCAAGACAATGTCGAAACATGATCTCGTAAAAGAGAAAATAGCAAATCTTGGGATAACAAATGCATCGAGAGGGACGCGGGAATAGCCGTGTTTTTTTCAGTCTTGGCGTCTGTGCTCCCGCGCACCTCATGCTGGTCATTCTCGCCGTCGCTTCGCGACGCCGAGAATGGGGCGAATGAGCGGCCGATTTTGTTCTCCCGCGAAACCAGCGCGGGAGAACAAAACGAATCGAAACGGACTGGCCCCTGCGGGTCCGGGGTCCGCCGCTCATTCGCCGCATTAACTTTGGAGGATGACTATGAAGATAAAATACAATCGCAAAGCACTAATACTGTTACCTTTCATCGCAATTGGCCCGGCGATTACGGTATTTCTTATATGGCAAGGTAAAAACTATACCCCTACCGCTTTGATAGCGGGGCTAACTTTAGCAGGTGTTCTAATCGTAATTACGGCAATTGCTGCATTTGTTGCGCGGCGAAAATATCCGCTTAAAGAAGTAATAAAAATCGATATCTTTGGTATTTCCTGGATCATAACAATAATTACAACTGCAATCTTCAGTTACCGAGACGCTTTCTTTGTGGTTGCTTTAATATTTGCTGCAATATTTTCGTTGCCAACGATTTACCCGCTTTCTATCTTTTGGTCAAAGTTCTTACGGCCTTCCGCTGAAAGGATAACAAAGGATATTAATAAGTCGAAAGCAACTGGGACCCGATAAGGTAGTGTCTTTTCACTTGCAACACCGGTTAAACTGATAATGATGATTCAACCAGCGCCTCCACTGCGACGCGCCAAAATCGGCGGTAACTCGCGGACTGCCATCTCCGCAAAAAGCGCGGAGATATCCAGGCAGTCAAGATCGACGCCCCTGCGGGGCAGCGACTTACCGCCCCATTAACATGCGGAGAAATATGAAGACTTGTATTTCGATAATCCTTCTCATTCTTTATTTCTCCTTTTCACATCCTGGCACTGCTATTGCTCAAACGCATATCAATAGCTCAGCTTATCCAAATGATTCATATTTAAAGCGGCCCAACGTTGAGATTGTGGTGGCTGATGTGTCCGCCGTTAAAGTGATTCATATAAATAAAATGGTTAAGACGCAATTTAAAGTCATCGAGGTAGTACGTGGAGAATTCACATCAAACGAACTATCTTATCTGTGGCCGATAGAAATACCAAATGGAGGCAACGACCAATCAAAAAGGAGTAGTATGCGTGGTCCATCTGTGGGAGACCGGCTTATTCTGTATGGTAAAAAAAAGGGTGATAACTTCAGTGTTTATGAAGCAATTCAGTGGACGCCAAGCAATGTGGATTCTGTTAAAAAAAACATGGCAATTCCGCGTACTGCAAAGCAAGCTAAATTCGACAGTATCTTTATAAAAACGATATTTTATTCCATTCTCGCGTCATCATTTATTATGATAGCCATTGGGCGAAGGCTTCTTAATTATCTTGAGCAAGTTCGACCCATAAAAGTCGCGCGAGATATAAAGTCACTCGTCTTTTTAAGCGCTCTTGTGAGTATCGGAGTAATGATTCCGATTGTTGCAATACCACAGCTGGCGTTAATTCTATCCATTATTCTTATTAGTGTCGGATTAGGCAAGTATAGACACGAGGCAGGATGGGACGAAAAAATTGCCCAAGCCCTTTTTTTGGCTGGTATTATGTGGTTGTTATTCTTTTTTTACGAGTTAAAAATGCGTACGTGGTCACTTACGGTCGGTACACCAATACGACTCGATCTTCTCTACATCGCACCTATAATGTGTTGCGAAGCTATGTTGGCTTTCAGTGTTGCTGCTGTTAACCTTAGTGATAGTGAAAGAAAAAAGTTAACGAATCGTTCGAGCCGTTAAAACGGCTCAACTCATTATAAAAATGGAGATGATTTTGACGTCCAAAGCTATTATCATCGGCGCAACATCGGGTATCGGTAAGAATCTGGCCGAGGTTTTCTTGCGGGAAGGGTATACTGTTGGGCTTGCGGGTAGGAGAATGCACCTCCTTGACGAACTCAAGGAGAAATATCCCGATCGCGTTTTTCTGAAGCTTATCGACGTCTCTCAAGACGCGGAAGCAATGGACGCGCTCGACAGACTGATTTTAGAAATGGAGGGAGCAGACGTTGTGGTCATAAGCTCCGGGACGGGATTCATCAATGAGGACCTGCAATGGAAGCCTGAGAAAGAAACAATCGACGTCAATGTCTCCGGTTTTGCGGCAATGTCGAATGTCGCTATGCGATACTTTTTATCGAAAGGTTTGGGTCATCTGGTAGGCATATCGTCTCTCGCCGCGCTCAGGGGAGGTTCAGACGCGCCCGCATACAACGCATCAAAGGCGTTTGTCTCGAATTATCTGGAAGGCATGCGGAAGAAAGCCGCGCGTGAAGGCCTGCCCATCACGGTCACGAATATTCAGCCCGGTTACGTTGATACCGCGATGGCAAAAGGGGAAGGCAAGTTCTGGGTCGCCTCACCTCGTGAAGCGGCAGAGCAAATATATGATGCGATCAGGCGAAAGAGAAAACATGCTTATGTTACGAAACGCTGGAGATTGATCGCATGGCTGCTGAAAAATATGCCTGATTTTTTACATAATAAAATATAGCGACACTCGTGTTCAAGTAGAAAGAGCAAAAAAACAACATGGGTCATAACCATTCAGGTCGGGCGGTTGAACCGCTCACCCGCCCCATTGTATCTATGAAATTCAGCCAGATTGACTGACAGGTTTATTTCTAAGAAATATCTCATCAGGCTTCCTGAGCTTCGACTGAAAAATATGTAAGGAGCAGGTGAGCGCTTCAGGGTAATACACGATCGCACACAGGCCACGGATATCAAGACAGCGTTACGCCTCGCACGCAATTTGTAGGAGGGCATTATGAGCCGGACAAAAGTCAAAACCAAAACAACGCGGTACGATGTTGCCGAACATCTTCGTACCCCGAAGGAAATGGCCGCATATCTTGAAGCATGTTTTGGGGAGGCCAACGGCGATGCTGCATTCATTGCCAAGGCACTGGGCGACATCGCTCGTGCAAAGGGGATGGCGCAGGTCGCGCGTGACTCCGGGTTATCACGTGAAAGCCTCTATAAAGCGCTTTCCGGTGAACGTAGTCCCGGTTTCTATACCATCCTCAAGGTCATGGATGCGCTCGGTTTGAAACTGCATGCCGCGGCGTCTCACGGCTGATGACGTATACCAATACCAATCTGCGCCTCCACAGCGACGCGCCAAAGGCGGCGCGTGACCGGCGCGTTCTTCCTGAAAGGAACACATTTACCCTTCAGAAATGCGAAGACTCAAAAATCCTTTCTTTGAATACCAGGTCCCGCAGGCAACGCTGCTTTTCCGCCAGGGCTTTGGCAGGCTCATCCGCTCCAGGACCGATCGCGGAGTCGTGGCCGTGCTTGACTCGCGCATCATGACCAAAGGCTATGGCAAGTGGTTTTTGCGGTCGATCCCGAAGTGCCGCACCACCGATAAACGGGAGGAGTTCAGGAAGTTTATTGAGGGACTGAGGGGAAAAAAGTAACTCATAAGCTCTATCCATTCCGGCTCGGCCGCCGTTTTGCGGCAAGATTGAATCTGGACGGATCGAAGAGTTGAGCAGCGACGTTTCCACTGCTAAAATTATTTTGAGATATGTATAAAAAGGCTGATATAATTACAGTTATGAAAAAGCAACGATATTGACACAGAGGGTTCACCCTTTTCTTTCGCCCAATGGAGGACGCCATGAATAAATATCTGCTCAAGCTTTTCGTTACCGGGCAAACTATACGCTCTGGGCGTGCCATTACCAACCTGCGCCGGATTCTTGAAAAAGAGTTGGGAACGGAATACGAACTGATCATCATCGATGTTCTGGAACGGCCGCAGGATGCCGAACATGATAAGATCCTTGCTACGCCGACCTTGATCAAGGAATTCCCGCCTCCGGTCAGACGGGTCATCGGCGATCTCTCCGATACGAAACAGGTTTTGATGGGACTTGAGCTACTTCACGAGGAATCAAGAACGAAGGAGGAATAAGTGGATACTACAGCGCGAACGGGCATTGAAAAACTCGTCACCAATATCCCTGGTCTCGATCACATAACCATCGGCGGCCTGCCCCAATACCGTACTACCCTGGTTTCGGGAACCGCCGGCAGCGCCAAGACAGTTTTTGCAGCCCAGTTTCTTGCCGAAGGTATCCTGAAATCGGAGAAACACGGGGTGTTCGTCACCTTTGAAGAACCGCCCAACGATATCCGCAGGAATATGGCCTCCATGGGCTGGGACATCGAGACGTGGGAAAAGGAAGGGAAGTGGATCTTCGTCGATGCCTCGGTGCCGCCCGGTGATGCGCCGGTGGTAGCAGGCAGTTATGATCTCGGGGCGCTCCTTGCCCGCATCGAGTACGCGATCAAAACGTGCAAGGCCGACCGGGTCTCCCTGGACTCGCTCGACGCCATTTTCAACCAATTGCCCGACCGGGCCAGTGTCAGGCGGGAACTGTTTCGGATTGCCACGACACTGAAAAAGATAAAGGTAACTGCCGTCATGACGGCGGAGCGGAGCCAGGAATACGGAGATATCTCCCGTTACGGCGTTGAGGAGTTCGTCGCCGACAACGTCATTATCCTGCGCAATGTCCTGGAAGAGGAGAAGCGGCGCCGCACCGTTGAGGTCCTCAAGTTCCGCGGCACCATTCATAAGAAAGGGGAGCATCCCTTTACCGTTGTCCCCGGCGAAGGGCTGATAGTGATCCCCCTCTCCGCCATCGAGCTGAAGCAGAAATCGTCCGATGTCCGGATCACCTCGGGGAACAAAGAACTGGATGTGATGTGCGGCGGCGGCTTCTTCCGCGATTCACTTGTTCTCGTCTCCGGGGCCACGGGTACCGGCAAGACCCTGATCACTACGGAATTCATAGCCGGCGGCCTCAAGTCCGGCGAACGGGCACTGTTGTTCGCCTTCGAGGAGAGCCGCGAGCAGCTGTTCCGCAACGCCAACGACTTTGGGACGAATTTTGAACAGATGGAAAAAGATGGGAAGTTGAAGGTGGTCTGCGATTATCCCGAGGTCATGGGCCTGGAGGACCATCTGATCCACATGAATAAAGTAATCGCTGCGTTCAAGCCGACCCGGATCGCCGTGGACAGCCTTTCCGCGTTGGAGCGGGTCTCTTCCGTCAAAGGATTCCGTGAGTTCGTCATCGGCCTCGCCTCCTCCATCAAGGAACTGCAGATAGCCGGCCTCTTCACCTCCACCACGCCGACCCTCCTCGGGTGGTCCTCCATCACCGAGGCCCATATCTCCGCCACTACCGATTCGATCATACTGCTGCGTAACGTGGAGATGAATGGGGGGATGCGACGCGCGCTCACGGTACTCAAGATGCGCGGTTCCCAGCACGACAAGGATATCCGCGAATTCGTGATCGACGGCAGCGGGATGCATATCGGCAAACCGTACCGCAATGTGAACGGCATCCTGTCCGGCAACCCCGTCCAGGTCGCACCGGGGAACCTTATCTGAGCGGGCAGAAAACGAGGAGTCGGTTCATGATTGATGAGAAGTCCGGCCTCAAAGAACTCATCCAACAGCGGTCGCTGGAGTTGCGGGCAAGTGAAGAGCGTTTCCATAATATCATATCCATAAGTACAGACGGCATCGTCATCGTTGACGGCTTCGGCATGATCCTCTTTGTCAACCCGGCAGCGAAATCCCTTTTCGGCCGCAAGGCGGAGGAACTCCAGGGAGAACAGTTCGGCTTTCCGATTGTCGCGGGCGAGACCACGGAACTGGATATCGCCGATAGGGAAGGGAAACGGACGATTGCCGAGATGCGGATTGTGGTTACGGAGTGGGAAGGGAAACCCGCCTATCTCGCAACCCTGCACGATATCACCGAGCGCAAGCAGTTGGAAGCGGGCATCCAGGATGCCCGGGAATATGCCGAGAACATTGTCGAAACCGTGCGCAGGCCGCTTGTGGTGATGGATTCCGACCTGATAATTCTCTCAGCCAACCAGAGCTTTTACAGTACCTTCAATGTAAAGGCCGAGGAAACAATCGGGAATTTCATCTATGACCTCGGCAACCGGCAATGGGACGTTCCCGGGCTGCGGGCACTCCTTGAAGATTCCCTCCGCCGTGATACAGGGTTCAACAACTATGAAGTCGAGCATGATTTCCCTGGCATCGGCCACAGGATCATCCAGCTCAACGCCCGTCAGATTTCCCAAAAAAATATCGGCTCACGCATTATCCTCCTGGCCATGGAAGACATTACTGAGCGCAAGCATTTGGAGGAGCGGATCAGTGAAGTCATTCGGCAGCAGAAGGCCATTCTTGACCATATCCCCAATATCGCCTGGCTTAAGGACCGGAAGGGAAGGTATGTCGCGGTAAACGATTCTTTCGGCAAGGCGTTTGGCAAGGAACCCAAGGACCTGGTCGGGAAGAACGATCATGATATCTATCCGCAGGAACGTGCTATGAAATACGAGAAAGACTCCAAAGAGGTCATGGCGACCGGCGCGCGCACCTATTTCGAAGAGTCTGTTGTTGATCAGGAGGGGAAGACTCAACACGTGGAGAAGATCGAAACGCCCATCTTGAATGACGCGGGAAGGGTCATCGGGATCATCGGCATTGCCAATGACATTACCAGCAGCAAGGAACTGGAAATTAAACTCCATCATGATAGCACGCACGATATTTTGACCGGACTCTATAACCGGGCGTTTTTCGATGCGGAGTTGGAACGACTTTCCCAGGGCAGAATATTTCCGATGAGCGTCGTGATGGCGGATGTAAACGGTCTGAAAAAAGTCAATGATACTCTGGGGCATGAAGCGGGAGATGATCTGATCCGAATGGCAGCCCGGATCATTCTGGATGCATTCAGGGCCGAGGACATCGTTGCCCGTATCGGGGGAGACGAGTTTGCCGTTCTTCTCCCGGGAACGGACAAAAACATTGCAGAGGATGCTGTTAAGAGGATTATGAGTTCCTCGGAGATCATCAATGGCCTGGTGAGCATCGCTTTCGGAATTTCTTCTGCAACAAACAAAGATCAGCTTGCTGAAGCGTTAAAACGTAGTGACGAGAGGATGTATCAGGATAAATCCGACCAAAAGGAATCGTAGGCAAGAGGTACAGGGCAAGCACCCTTTCAAGATCACTTGATCTTGAGCAATAACGTTTTGAAAAACATAAAAAACATAGGGGACATAACGTTGATACCTGACGTGCATTAATCGAAGCGACAATCCAACCTGCCGGTCCACAGCGACGCGCCTAAGGCGGCGCGTCAGGCGCGCGTTCTTCCTGAAAGGAACACATTTACCCTTCAGAAATGCGAAGATTTTTTCATCCCAGTAAAGTGCGTTGGTCGGGAGCGCCCCTGTCTTAGGCATGCCGGGGCCGGCTGTGCGAAACCGACGCAAAGGAGAATTGCGCCGTGCCAATCTACAAAGTAAAATTAACAAGCAAACACGAAATCGCCGCCGGAACAATGGCGTTTTATTTTGAAAAGCCGGAGGGGTTTGCCTACAAATCCGGCCAATTCGCCAGCTGGACACTGATCAACCCCGCTGAAACCGACGCCGAGGGAAACGTACGAGCGTTTACTCTGGCGAGCGCGCCGTACGAAGATTTTCTTATGTTTGCGACCCGGATGCGCGATACCGCATTCAAGCGGGTGTTAAAAACAATGGGGCCTGGCGCGGAACTCACCTTGGACGCTCCTTACGGTTCGTTCACGCTCCACAATAATGCGAGCATTCCCGCCGTATTCCTCACGGGCGGCATTGGAGTTACACCTTTCAGAAGTATCGTTCTTCAAGCCGCGCACGACAAGCTTCCCCACAAGATTTCTCTTTTCTATGCCAATAACAGGCCGGAAGATGCGGCGTTTTTGGACGAGCTGATGGAAATTCATCAGCAAAATCAGAATTACACCGTTATCGGCACGATGGCGCGGACGGAAAAGTCAAGCCACGTGTGGCATGGAGAAACCGGATTTATCACCCAGGCCATGCTCCTGAAATTCATTGGCGACCCGACGCTTCCCATTTACTACGTCGCCGGCCCACGGGCTATGGCGCTTGCGATGGGTGAATTACTGAAAGAAGCGGGAGTCAGCGATGACAACATCCGCACGGAGGAGTTCTCGGGCTAAGAGACCAGTCAGGGACACCCATCAAGCGTTAGAATTTTCAGCCTGCGGTCCGCGAGAGGCTGGGCGATACAAACGCCCTGCCCTTCACCCGCATCACCTGCCCCGCTTCCGGCACAAAAAATCCTTTTCGATCACACGACTGACGGACTCTCTGATAGCGGGGTCGCTTATCCCGCGAACGTAATCCTCTATTTTCTCCCGCTCATCCTGGTTAAGAACGTAACTCACGAGGGGTTCCTCCGGCGGTTGTTCCCGCGACTCGAGCTCGCCGATTCTCAGCGTGATGTCCTTGATCGTTTCCTTCCCGAGGGTCTTGTTCACTTTTTCCACGAGCTCGGGCTTGAGCAGGGAAAGCTGCTGCATCCAGGCCGGGCTGTCCACGACGAGCGTGAGTTTCTTTCCCCGCAACGCCTGCGGCTGGGCGTGGCGCGCGATGACCGGGCCTACGGCCTTCTCCCACTGGCCGAAAACACGGTACTCGCTCAAGCGGCTCCCCAGGCCCCGGGCCTTCAGCATGCTGCCGAGTGTGCGCGACAGCCGGTCAAGTTTCTTCCTCATGGACGTCATCTTAGCATATCAAGAGTTCTTTTGACAACAGGGAACAAGACGGATATAATAAAAATACGCCTAAAAATAACACACAGAGGAGCACATATGCCTGAATTACGAAAAGATCCGATCACCGGCCGCTGGGTCATCATCTCTTCCGAGCGCGGCAAGCGGCCGGCGGACTTTCAGGAACAGCGTGGCGCAAAACGCGGCGGGTTCTGCCCTTTCTGCGGGGGCAACGAACGCACGACGCCGAACGAGGTCCTGGCCTATCGCCCCGCGGGCGCGGCCACGCCCAACAGTCCGGGCTGGCGGCTCCGGGTGGTGCCGAACAAGTTCCCCGCGCTCCAGATCGAGGGCAACCTGAACAAGCAGGGCGAGGGCATCTTCGACAAAATGAACGGCCTCGGCGCGCACGAGGTGATCATCGAGAGCCCGGACCACGACGCGACGCTCGCGAACCTCCCGCTTCAGGCGATGGAGGAGGCGCTGTGGGCGTTCCGGGACCGCATGATAGACCTGAAGCTGGACACCCGCTTCCAATATGCCCTCGTCTTCAAGAACGAAGGGATCGCGGCCGGAGCAACGCTCGAACATACGCATTCACAGCTCATCGCGCTTCCGATCGTGCCGATCCAGGTACAGGAAGAGCTCGACGGGTGCAGGCGTCACTTCAACCTCAAGGAGCGCTGCATCTTCTGCGACATCATTCGTCAGGAGATACAATCGGGGGCGCGCGTGGTGTTCGAAACACGGCTCTTCATCGCCCTTGCGCCCTTCGCGTCCCGCTTCCCCTTCGAGACCTGGATCATGCCCAAGTCACACCTCTCCAGTTATACCTCCTCCTCGAACGAGGACTACAGGGACCTGGCAGGCCTCCTGCAGAACGTCCTGCGCAGGCTCGATCGCGCTCTCTCCACCCCTCCGTACAACTTTATTATCCACACCTCTCCGTTCAGGGACGAACGCAACGATTACTACCACTGGCATATCGAAGTCATGCCCAAGTTGACGAACGTGGCGGGCTTCGAGTGGGGCTCGGGGTTCTACATCAATCCCACGCCGCCCGAGGAGGCGGCAAAGTTCCTTCGGGAAATTAAAATATGAAAATTCTGTTCGCGGCGTCTGAAGCGGCCCCCTTTGCAAAGACCGGCGGGCTCGCGGATGTTGCCGGGAGCCTCCCCCCCGCAATCGCCTCGCTCGGCCATGAAGTGCGTATGGTCATGCCGTACTACCGGCAGGCGGCCCGGCAGGCCTCGGACCTCACGCGCGTCGCGACCTTTTCGGTCCCGCTTGGGACCTGGATGGAGCGCTGTGACGTCCTCGAGGGGAAGCTGGGCGGGAAGGTCATCGTCTATTTTATCAAGAAGGACATCTACTATGACCGACCTGAACTCTACCAGACGGAACGGGTCGATTATCCCGACAATGCGGAGCGGTTCATTTTTTTTTCGCGCGCCATCCTGGAGCTTTGCCGCGCATTAGGATACAGCCCGGACATTATCCACTGCAACGACTGGCAAACCGGGCTCGTGCCGCTCTATCTGAAAACACTGTACCGAGGGTCCGAAACGCTGAACCGCGCGAAAACGGTCTTCACGGTGCACAACCTCGGCTATCAGGGCCTCTTCTGGCACTGGGACATGCGCCTGACCGGCCTCGGTTGGGAGGTGTTCACGCCCGAGGGCATTGAGTTCCATGGCAAGATCAATTTTCTCAAGGCCGGCCTCGTCTACGCGGACCTTATCACGACCGTGAGCAAAACGTACAGCCGCGAGATCCAGAGCCCTGAATACGGCAATGGTCTCGAAGGCGTCCTCGTGGACCGGGCCGGGGACCTTACCGGCATCGTGAACGGCATTGATTACCGGATATGGGACCCGGCGCGCGACCATGACATCCCGAAAACCTACAGCGCGGCGAGGCTTGCGGGCAAGGCGCTCTGCAAAAAGGAGCTTCATGCGCTGGTCCGCATGCCGGGGACCGATGGCCCGCTGATCGGCATGGTAACGCGCCTGGTGGACCAGAAGGGGCTGGATATTTTGACCGAGGCGCTTCCGGAGCTCATGTCCCTTGGCGTACAGTTCGTCATCCTCGGGACCGGAGATGAAAAATACCATCGCCTTCTGTCCGATGCCGCCGGCCGCTATGCGGGGAAAATGCGCGTCCTGCTCCGGTACGATGATTCGCTCGCGAAGAACGTGTACGCCGGATGCGATATGTTCCTCATGCCGTCGCGCTACGAGCCCTGCGGCCTCGGCCAGATGATCGCCCTGCGCTACGGCGCCGTGCCGGTCGTCCGCAGAACAGGGGGGCTCAGTGACACGGTCGCGGACTATGACCCGAAAACAGGGCAGGGGACCGGATTCCTGTTCGATGAGTACTCCGCCCCGGAGCTCGTCGACTGCCTGCGCCGCGCGCTCGAGGTGTACGGCAACAGGAACAAATGGAAGCGCCTAATGCGGAACGGCATGAAACAGGATTTCTCGTGGGCGCGCTCGGCCAGGGAATATGTGAAGGTGTACCGAAAGGCGATGAGGAAGAAATAGGGGCAGGGTTCAGGGTCCAGGGGTCAGTAGTCAGGAAGGGACAGGTCCATCGGAATTCATCGTTACCGGACCTCGTTTCTGTACCCTGAACCCCGTACCCTGAACCCTGACCCCCGCATTTCAATTATGGCAACCACGGAAAAAACAGAACTGAGCATCCTGAGCGAGATCGGGCGGATCTCGAACTCGTCCGCCGGCCTCCCGAAGAAGCTCCATCGCATCGTCGAGGTCGTTGCGCTGGGCATGGGAAAGGACGGCGCCTCGGTGTTCCTGATCGACCGCTCCGGAAAGACCGTCACGCTCGCCGCGGCGATCGGCCTGCACCAGGAGGCCGTCGGCAAGATGAGTTTCCCGATCGGCATGGGCATCGCCGGCTGGGTGGCCGAGCAGAAAGTCCCCCTTGCGCTCGAGGACCCCTATTCAGACCCCCGCTTCGCCTATGTCCCCGAATCGGGCATCGAAAAGTTTACTTCTCTCGTGGCAGCGCCGATCATGGACCAGGACGAATGCCTCGGCGTGATTTTCGCGCTCTCCTCCGCCGTCTGGCGCGCCGCGTCATCGGAAATCACGCTGCTCACCACCGCCGCCAATCAGATCAGCGGGGTGATCAGGAACGCGCGAATGTTCCAGGACATCCAGGACCGCCTGGCCGCGCTTGCCACCATTTACGAGATCGGCCTGGCGCTCACCTCCACGCTCGACCTCGAACCGCTCCTTGCGCTCATTGCCAGGAACAGCACGCAGTCGCTCCGCGCCCAGGGCTGCACCATTCGGCTCATGAATTTACCGGAGATCGCGAGCCATAATACCTTCTCATCCTACAGCATCGTCGGCGACGTTATTTCGGAGATGGATGCGCGGTTCGGCGGCATCGTGATGGAACGGGTCGTTCGGGAGAAAAACCCGATCCTGATCCAGGACACCACGAGAGACCCCGTTCTCGCCGATGGTTGCGGGGTCGCGGCGGCGTCCATTATCAGCGTCCCGCTCCTTTTCCGGGACAAAGTGATCGGCGTCATTACGCTCTACAATAAGGAGGAAGGCCGGCCCTTCACCGAGGATGACCTCCAGTTCCTGGCCACCGTCGCCAGCGGCGCCGCGGTGGCGGTCGAGAATGCGGCCATGTATGAACGCATGGAGGACCTGGCCATCGAGGCGCGCGCCAGGGCCCAGGAGCTCTCCATCCTCTACGACATCGGCACCGCCATGAGCGCCACCCTGGACCTCGACCGCCTGCTCAGGATCATCCTGACGGCGGCCACCATGGGAGGGAGCGGTCTCGGCTTCAACCGGGCGCTCCTGCTCCTGACCAATGAACGCACCAACACGCTTCAGGGCATGATGGGAGTCGGGCCGACAAGCTGGGAAGAGGCGGGCCGCGCCTGGAGCGAAGTATCGAACTCCCATAAAAGCCTCATGGAGTGGATCCAGACCGGCGCGCTTTTTGAACGCCGCGATTCCGCGCTCAATACGCTTGCGAAGGGCATCCGCGTTTCTCTCTTGCCGAAAGAGGAAGTGCTGGCGCTTACGGTGCTGAACAAAAAACCGTATAATGTCACCGATGCCGCCGGAGACCCCCTCGTAAGCCCCGAACTCCGTGACACGCTCAAGGTGAACAGCTTCGCAACGGTCCCGCTGATCGCAAAGGACCGGGTCATCGGCGTCATCCTCGTGGACAACATGTTCACGCAGCGGTTGATCACTGAAGTAGACATCCGTTTTCTCAACCTGTTCGCGCACCAGGCCGCGCTCGCCATCGAAAACGCCATTATCCACACGAATCTCGAGACGATGAACAGAGACATTCGCGCCATGCACAAACAGCTCGTCCAGTCGGAAAAGATGGCGGCCCTCGGCGCCATGATGGCCGAGATCACCCACGAGATCAGGAATCCGCTCGTCTCCATCGGCGGCTTCACCAGGCGGCTCGCGAAGAAGCTCCGGGACGCCGAGGATAAAAAATATATCGACATCATACTGGGCGAGGTCGCGAGGCTCGAAGGGATCATCCACGACAATCTTTCCTACATCAAGGAACTCGCCCCGCGCCTCGAAGAAGGGGACATCAACGATATCCTTGGGGAGATACTGACACTCTACGAGGACGAGTTTGCCGAGCGGCGCATCCATGTCGAGAGGGATTTTTCCCCTTCCCTGCCGCGCCTGATGATCGATGCGCAGCAGATCAAGCAGGGGTTGATCAACCTTCTGAAGAACGCCATGGAGGCCATGGAAAACGGGGGCGCTCTCTCCATCAGGTCCTATTCGGCGCCTGAAACCAGGGAGGCGGCGATCGAGATCGGGGACACGGGGCCCGGTATTTCAGACAAGGCCAGGCAAAATATTTTCAACCCCTACTACACCACGAAACCGCGGGGCACGGGGCTGGGGCTGTCGATCACGAACAGGATCGTCAAAGCCCACAAAGGCAGGATCGAGCTGCGGAACCGGGAATCGGGGGGGAGCATTTTTACGATCAAGCTGCCGTTTCCGGAGAACAAGAGCACATAAGTCTGGTCATTTTTCTATGGATGAGAACCGCAAATTTCGAATGTGCCAAGGAGGTACGTATGAAAAAGATACTGGTAGTCGACGATGAAGAGAATATCCGGGCACTCTACAAAGAGGAGCTCACCGAGATGGGCTACGACGTTATCGCGGTCCATGACGGCGTCCAGGCGCTTGCTGAGATGGATAAGATGAAGTTCGACCTGGTCACCCTGGACATGCGCATGAAGGAAATGGACGGCATCGAGACCCTGCGCAAGATGAAGGGAAAGGACGCCGCGCTTCCCGTTATTATCAGCACCGCCTATGAGGAATACAAACATGACTTCGGAAGCTGGTGCTCCGACGCCTACGTGGTCAAGTCCTCGGACCTGTCCCTGCTCCGCGATACGGTAAAGAAAATCCTCGGATGAGCGAACAAATAGAGGCGCTCATTGAGAAGCTCGTCCACGGCGGCAGCGGCCTCGCACGGCTCGACACCGGACAAGCGGTCTTCGTTCCCGGCACGCTGCCGGGGGAGCGGGTCGTCGTCACAATCAGGAAAAAGCGGAAAGGTGTTTTGGAAGCCGCCCTGATCAAGGTCCTCACGCCGTCGAAAGACCGCATCGCTCCGCCGTGCAACGGAGAAAAAGAGTGCACCGGCGCAACGTGGCCGCACATCGCCTACCCGGCCCAGCTCAGCTTCAAGCAGGATATCCTGCTCGATACCCTGAAAAAGATCGGAGGGCTGGGGCCCGGACGCCTTCTTCCGATGCTTCCCTCCCCGCGGACGGACCACTACCGGCTGCGCACGCAGTTCAATGTGCGGATGAAAGACAACCGGCAGCGGATCGGGTTTTTCCGCCAGGGTTCGTACGACCTGATCGAAGTGGAGAACGCCTTCCTCATCCACCCCGTCATCGACAAGGTATTGAAGAATATCAGGGCGCTGTCCGACAAGCTCCCGCCGCTCACCGAGCTCCACATCAACGCCTCGCCGTCAGGAGAGGCGCAGCTCCTGCTCTTCAGCGAGCAGCAGCCTTTCACGCCTATGGACCTATTCTTCTCCGACCTGCGGAAAGCCTCTCCGGAAGTGATCGGCATGACCGGATTCGCGGGCGGGAAAAAGGTCTTTACCCTCGGCGGGAACCAGCTTACGCTCGAAGTCGAAGGCCTGACCCTGAAAGCCACTGAAGGGAATTTTTTTCAGGTGAACTGGGAGCAGAACAGGAACATGGTAAGGACGGTAATGGACTTCGCCGCGCTCACGGGCGCGGAGACCGTGCTCGACCTCTACTGCGGCATCGGGAATTTCTCCCTGCCGCTCGCGAAGAAGGCAAAGACCGTGATCGGCATCGAGTCGGGCTGGTCGGCGATCGAGGACGCGAAAGCGAACGCTGAGTTGAATGGCCTTGCGAATACGGAATTCATTGCCGATGACCTGCAGAAGGGGTTGAAGACGCTGATCGGGAGAAAGCTTCGCGCCGACGTGATTGTGCTCGACCCGCCGCGCGCCGGCGCCACGCTCAAGACCCTCGAGCGCGTGCTCGCCTTTGTCCCTCAAAAGATCGTCTATGTCTCGTGCAATCCTTCGACGCTCGCGCGAGACCTGAAGTTCTTTCACCTCTTCGGATTCCGGCTGGACCGGCTCCAGCCCGTGGACATGTTCCCCTATACGTACCATATAGAATGTGTTGCGGAAATGGTGCGGGAGGGTTAACCAGGAATATCTTAAGTGGACCCCATCGCGAATCATCGCCTGGGCCGCCGCTACCGGCCCACAGACCGCCGCGCTCGTGGATGCCGTCATCAAGGCGCGGACTCATCCGGAGCAAGGTTATCGCGC
>Ga0315281_10004672_pt1 | contig 19842 bp, 17 predicted proteins | sample YL17G07_0_MG_FD_204540 | JGI IMG/M metagenome (GOLD analysis project Ga0315281, IMG submission 204540) | Sediment microbial communities from Yellowstone Lake, YNP, Wyoming, USA - YL17G07_0 | ecosystem: Environmental > Aquatic > Freshwater > Lake > Sediment | place: USA: Wyoming | collected... | reverse complement strand
TCCTGCCTTTGATTGCCTCGGACTATCACATGGTAAAAAGCACCCGGAAACTCTATGCGTGGTGGTCTTGCCATCGCAAAATAATACCATTTGCTATTTCCTTATTTCAAGCCTGACCCTTTTTCCTCCCCTTTTTCCTCCCTTTTTCCTCGACGTACTTGAACTTGCCCGCCGGTATGCTACCGAGGTCGAAGTTTGTAGTGCTATCTCCTGCAACGAACACATTATCGCCGAACTGCGCGTTGGCAGTCACGTTGCGGGCGTCGCCGTAGCCCATGTTCTGGACCCTTGCGGTTATCTCCACGATCTCCATAGGCTCGACCTTATAGTTTTTGTTCTGGTCTTCTATGCCGATGTCCGCGACTACAAGCTTGGGCGGCTCGAAGGCCTTTGTCCTGAAGGCTATCTTCACAGGCTGCGCGTCAAAGCCGTTGGCCTCTTTGACCTCCACGTCAAAACTCAGGTTCTCAGTGGGCATGTCCTCGGAGGCCCTTAATTCGACCTCTTTGGATACGCTCCGTCCCGCCTCTACCGTGCCGATGGATACGGTTCTGTCGTACGAAAGGCCGTCAAGCCTCTTGTTTGCGCTTATACCGGCGCTGACATCAAAGGCGTCGCCCTTGCCGTTGTTCTGAATATTGATGATGAGCTTGCCGGTCTCATCCGCGTCAAGCATGTTGTTGCCGGATGGTTCATAGAACTGAACCGACGCCGAAAGCGCAGGCGGCAGGGGAAAGACGTTTACATTTATGGCGCCTTGCTCGGCAAAGGCAATGCTCGTAGCAAGCGCTACCATCACACTCAATAAAAAAAACTTTTTAACCATAAAGCACCTCCTAACCGGATAGAACTTCACAATGTCCCCTCTATGATGGATGTATGAACATTATAGCAGTATGCCATTTGTTTTTAAATGGTATTTTTCACACGCACTGCGGGTGGGCGAGTTTAAGTTCATCCTGTATTCTGCAGACTGTGAAAAGTACCTTGTGTTTAGGCTTGTCTGCTGCTACAATATTTCTTAGCTTCTTATCATCGGAGGTCCCATATGAATAAAATATCGTTTATTGTTTTATCTGTTCTGTCTCTGGCCCTTGTCCTTTTAACAGCAGCAGCTCCGGCACGAACATCCGGAATCGGAGAAGTAAAGAAACTGAGCGGGAACGTTTCGTACAGGGAGAAAAACAACATACCTTACAAAACCGCATCCGAAGGCATAGTGCTCGAAAAGGGGTATTGGGTCATGACCGGTGACGACGGCTGGGCCGAACTGGTGTTGCCTGACGGCAGCAGGATGATACTTTCAAACAGCACCGAGTTTGAGATAGCCGATTTCGTGATGAACAAAAACAAGAGGGAGGCTACCTTAAACATCCTCAAAGGCAAGCTCAGGGCCACTATAGCCAAACCAGTCGGCGAAAAGGTCAATTACACCGTAAAGAGTCCCACCGGGGTCGTAGGAGTTAGAGGCACGGAATTCATGATGATGAACCAGGGCTTTGCCAACGTCTTTTTCGGCAATGAGGGCAAGGCGGAAATCTCCGGCTCTACCGAGGAAAAGAAGCCGCTTTCCATGGATACTGTTGTTCAGAACACCAGGGGGTATGTGCCAACCGACCCGGTGGATGTAAAGCCGGATACCCCTCTTTATAAGGCAAAGAAAGACTTTGAGGCTGTTACGGCCGCCGCACCTCCTAAGGATTGGGAGCTTTCCAATAATCTCCCGCACATTGTCGCCCGCTGGAATGTGAACTACGGACATTACCTTGCGGATGCCGGCAGGTACGACGAGGCCCTATACGTGTTTCAGATAGCCCTTGACCTTACGAGTATGGCCGATATAAGGAGTGATGCCAGGCTTGAAAGGGGGGCTGTCTATGCGCGCTTCCTGCGTAATCCTGAGGCCGCCCTGTCTGAATACCTGCTCGTGCTGGAGGAGTATCCTGCTTCCGCCCCTCAACGCGAGACGGCGCTTTATCTGACCGGCATGACCCTTTATGAAATGGGCTTTGCACAACAGGCAAAGATGCGTTTGTCCCAGTACAAGAGCGAATATCCGTCCGGGAGATACCTGGGGAATATTGAAACCATACTTAATCTCCTGAATAAATAAGGCTGTCATGGACAGGAAGCTGTTACACCCGGAACTCCCCCTTATTCAGGACGCCGATCTTAATGACAAGCTTGTGCTTGTCCGGTTCGATCACAATGTTGTCAAAGGCGGCGAGATCCGGGACCCATTCAGGATAGACCGCACCATCGGGACCCTTTTTCATATTGTTGAGAGGGGCGGCAGGCCTATAATGATGACGCACGTAGGCAGGCCTCGGGACAAGAAGACCGGGTCTATTTCATGCAGGCCCGGTGAGTCTGTAGCGTCCATTGTGGATTATCTTGAACAGAAGTTGCACACGAAATTCCATGTCCCTGTCTTTCCGACGGATGCCGACAGGGGCATAACCGGCATAGATACCTCCATAAATCTGCTCATCCGTGAACTGAAGGCGAGAAAGGTAGGCGGTATTTACCTGCCCAATACCCGCTGGTTTGCGGGAGAAGAGACAACCGGCGAGGCAAGGGAAAACTTTGCGCTCCAACTGGCGGGTATTGCGGATATTTACGTAAACGACGCCTTCGGCTCCTGGCAGCCGCATGCCTCGACCTTTGATATCACCCGTCATATGCCTTCCTATGCGGGTTTTCTGATGCAGCAGGAACTTATTAACCTCGGCAGGGTGCTGGAGCCCGAAAGACCGTTTACCGCCGTAGTTGCAGGCTCAAAATACGATACCAAGATCAAGCCCCTGTATGCACTGTATGAAAAAGTCGACCGCCTTGTCCTCGGCGGCGTCATTTATAACACCTTCCTCTGCGCTAAGTATGACGTGAGGATAAAAGGTGTTGCCGAGGAGGATATCTCCCTGGCAAAAGAACTTGTAGCGGAGGACCGCAAACGCGGCAAGATCGTGGAGATGCCCTTTATCGTTGAGTCCGATACCCTGGAGGGTCGGAGCGAAGGACAGTACAGGACCATATCTATAAAGACCTTCAAGCCTGGGAATTCCTACGGGTATGTACTTGATATAGACCCGGCCTCCTTTGAGGACAGGGCAGTGGCCGAGGCCATAGGCGGCGCAAAAACCATATTCGTAAATGCGGTAATGGGGTTTACTCCTCACTTTACAGCAGGGTCTCAGGCCCTTGACCATACGATAGATTACAACAGGGATGCAATGAAGATGTACGGCGGCGGAGACACGCTGCAGGAATTCAAGGACCTCTGCCCGGGGCTTTATCTTTCGGTGATGGACAACGCCCATTACTATTTCTTCACAGGCGGAGGCACGGTGCTCACGGCGATAGAGCAGGGAAGCCCTTACGGATTAAAGCCGGTTCAGGCCCTTATTGAATCAGGAAAGTAAAACTGGAAATAGACTTCACCTGCGAATCCTTAAACATTGAGAACTTCAATCCTTGAGGGTTTTGTCCCGTAGTTTGCACCACAATATCCGATGCCTTGTAACTGTTGCCCAATCTATGGGCGATCAATCTTGAAGGCGAGCAGTATTGGGTACAACTCGTAATTGATATAGAGATGCTCACCACAGAACCTCAAGTTTGTCCCGGAAATCACAAGGTGCATAAGGTGAGTTGAGACATCCTTACGATAGCACCCTCACCTGCTTGGGTAGCGGTTACCTATCTTATTGATTTTCAACAATAACACCAGCCGGTATTATTTGCAATGCCCCTCTTGGTTAAAGGTCTCAACAAGTTCCAGCAGTTCCTTATACCGTATAGGCTTTGATAAGTATCCGTCACAACCTGCTTCAATAGCACGTTCTTTGTCACCGTTCATTGCAAGAGCGGTCAGCGCAACAATCTTTATGTTTCGTGTTTTTTCATCACTTTTTAGCAGTCTCGTTGCTGTTAATCCGTCCATGCCAGACATATTAATATCCATAAAAATGAGCTCTGGCATATGTTCACGCGCAAGGGTGATTCCAATATCAGCCCTTACTGCCTCGAGCACCTCATATTCCCCGGTTTGTTTAAGTATGTGTACAGCGAGCTTCATGTTGGTAGGACTGTCCTCAACTAACAATATCTTGCCGCCCATTATTTATTCACCGCTTATTTCGTAGGGATAGTAAACACAAACACACTTCCTAATCCGTATTCGCTCTCAACATGTATGGTGCCGCCGTGAAGCTCCACAAATCTTTTTATCAACGCCAGGAGGTGTCTTTTGATCTACATTCTTTATCTCCTATCCGATGCTGCCGAGTTTCCAGATTCTGAAACCAGCTACCATCGCCAAGATCAAAAACAGAATGCCGGCCGTGCCGGGGATCTTTGTGTATACCTTTATGTTCTTCAGTATCGTCATTCCCTGTCTCCATTTCGCTACGCCATATCCTCTTAAAGACTGTCGAGGGTTATAAATTACTGATACGGCCCCGGTATCTAAGTCGTAATACCCTCCGACGACCCGTACCATACCGTCTTCGATGAGCTCAGCCAAAATGGGCTTTGATGATGACAATATCTGAACCGTCATCTTCACGTTTGCCCTGATCGCATTGTCAAGAAGATCACCCTGTTTGTACTTAACCTTTTCGAATGCGGGCTTGATCGCCTCGACAACGTCACGAATATGCCCGGGGGCCTCTCCTCCCTTGATTGTCACATCAACTACGCCGCACCTTTTATGGCCCAATACCAAGATTAATCGCACACCTAAATACTCCACCGCATATTCGATGCTCCCAATAGCCATATTCTCAGCCACATGCCCGGACGTTCTCACAACGAACAGATCGCCGATACCCTGATCAAAAATGATCTCAGGAAGCACCCGTGAGTCGGAACAGCTCAGGATCACGGCAAAGGGATGCTGATCCACGGCCACCTCAGCGCGTCTCTCAGCCGACAGGCCAATACTCTTTGCTTTACCGCTGAGATACCGCATATTCCCATCTTTCAGTTTCTTCATCGCCTCTTCGGTATCGAAGGGTGCTTCTTGCGATGAGCATTTCAAATGATACTTAAATGTAGATGCCATTCAACACGGAGCAATCGTGCAAGACACATTCCCCCCCAAACGTTTAGAAAGACTTCTTTCAAAAAGGGGGAAAATGTGTCGCTTTTCCTGGGGCAAGAAAATAATCTCATAACCTTTCCTTGCTTCTTCAATAATGGCTGACTCAGGATCCTCTGTTTCAACAGATTTAATCTCAAGCGCCACACCTAATTTCATCGCCCTTTTCTGAAGTTCTAATGCATCGGCCTTTGCTTTATCAATCATTTCAGATTGAATGTGAAGCAGAAACCGTATTTTAGATGGTCGCGTAGCAATCAAATCGTTGTGCCCATAATGGTATAAATAAGAGTTGATAATCTGTAAGGCTACTAATTCTTTAGCTGTCGATTGAGCAAAGCAAAAAGCTTGGTCCGTTGCATTTTCAGAGTCATCTATACCAAGAATCAGAAGAAGTCTGTTAGACATAATAATTAGTAAACCCCCATCAACTGAAGCAACCAGAGGATAAGGACGAAGCCTATTCCCAAGATCATGGCGATGTAATCATCCGCCCGATGACGCATAAGTTTCACCTTAGACTCTGCTGCAACTTTTTCCAGATCCTCGCCGTTATCTTTTTTAATTTCCACAGTCTCCTTCACAAAATCCTCCTTATTTCAAGAATCCAATTTTGGTGGCGATCATAATGAGAGCAAGGCTTATCAATACTTTCAATATACCGGCACCATAACCGACAAGAATCCCTTTAACGCCTGCCTTTTTCATGTCTGAGAATTTAGTCTGAAGACCAATACCAACAAAGCAGAACGTGAAAAACCACGTCATGACCTTTTCCATGGCAACCGTCGCGGGTTGAGGCCATAGATGCATACAATTAGCTACCCAGACAATTATAAAACCAAAAACAAATACTGGGAATTTTTCCTTAATTACTTCCCAATAACTAATTTCCTCTCCCTTTAACTCTTTCGCAAGAGCAAAGGAATAAACAAAAAGGACGCCTGCCGGTATCAGAACAATTCTTCCGATATTTGCAAATCCGGCTACTTTGCCTGCCTCGAAGCTGAAGTTAAACCCCGTAGCAATGACCTGTGCAGAATTAGGAACACCTGTAGCACTTAATATGCCAAAGGAATAGTGCGACATTTCCAAGAGTCGTCCAATAACAGGAAGGATAAAGAGGCAGAAAATACCAAAGGATACAAGGCATGCAATTGCATAGGCCACTTCCTCGCTCTTTGCCCGAACCATCGGGGCGATGGCGACCACTGCTGACACGCCGCACATTGAGAAGGCTGCCGCAAGCAATGCAGTGAGCCTATCTCCAATCTTGAAAAAGCGGCCAAGAAGGATTCCAAGGGCGGCAGTACCAAAAACCATTATGACCATGATTGTTATGCTCTGTGCTCCAAGTTTAACTAAGTCGCGTAGCATGTACTGAGAACCGAGCATGATAATTCCTGTATTCATAAAAACCGCTGAATAGCTTAAGCCCGGTTCCCAGCTCTTTGGCACACCAATCATGTTTCTGATCAACATACCTACCACAAGAGCTATTACCACATAGTTGAAATGCAGGAGGTCAAGAAAAAGTCCTTTTCCGTAAATTGGAGGCAAGACTTGATCAATGTAACGCAGAAAGTCCTCAATATTGGGCAACCAGGAAACCCCTGGCAGACCACAAAACAATGCGATAATAACAATTGCTAAAAGTCCGGGGCTGCTCTCCCTCAAACCCGGCAGTGAAGTCCATACTGAACAGCTTTTTACACTCCTTTCATCATTACTCATAGCGGCAATCTTTTCATTTTTCATTTCAATCTCCAAACTTCTCTATATGCAAGTCTCTTAAGCAACGTCTTGCGCAAAAAGTTTTCAGTAGTTCCATTGAATCCAACCATGACGTCAACATTGTTCCTTGAGTACTCAGCCAGATTCGGTGTCTTCCTGCCTGTCTTGTCTTCGATATGCCAGGCATTTATGCGCTCACCGTCAAAATCGTCTATAACAATCTTGAAGTATCCATCGGGACCGGTATAAGTATTATTTTTTTCATCAAGTATTATCGGTTCAGCGTTATCGAGCAACAGTTCATTGAGCATGTAGCAATGTCCGCAGACATCAGGCCTTATAATGAAGCGAGGATCACTTTTCAGGGGTTTATCTCGCAGGAGCTTTTGTGCCCCAGTAGCAACATAAAGTGAAACTTTATCCTCTCTGAAGTCGGCAGGCAGATCCAATTCAACATGTATGTCCTCATACTGCAGCATTACTTTCTGCTGAGATGGGCTGTACTGGGGCAATGTGTCGTAGAGCTGTTTTGTGAGAGGGCCGAGAGTCTTTTCAGTAACTACCTTCCCGTTAGAGCCGACAAGGGCAACTGTTGCTGTTTTGTTGCCTGCATTTACGCGTTCAACTCTGAGCTGATACTTGCCTAATGCGACCTGTTGCCCTGTTTTTAAAACCACATGCTTTGGTTCTTCATAGGTGATTGTAAAAGAATCCATACCCGGAGTTCCCATTTCAGCGACTTCTACGTAATCAGGAGCCACCCATTTAGGGATAAAATAAGTGGCTCCTTCTGCGCTCAGTTCAGGCAGTGAATATCTATATTCTTTAGAGTCGGTTTGGAAGCCGAGATTTGAGTGATTGGCCACAAGAATATTCATCCCAAACGTATTGCCCGAGTATTTCGTGATACGAAGGGATGCAACAGGCATTCCCCAGAGGAATCTTGGCTCCATATAACGAAGAGCCTTGCTCCCATCTCCTAAAGGGACATCTTGCCAGAACAACAGATTTCCATCCCCAGTGGGGGTTTCTTTCCATCGGTCTATTGTAAAGTTTTTCCTTACGACGAGATAACTTTCCGTGCTCAGGAGGTAAACTTTACGGCCAAGAATATAAAAGGCCTCACCTGCAAGTGGACGGATATTCCTATCGTTTCGACTGCTGTAGTAAAGCCCTGCCGGCGGGATAATGATTTGTCTTTTGCGGTAATCTACATAGCTAGCTCTAATGACCATCGCTTCAGAAGAACCAAGATTTTGACCTTTGCGGTTCTTGGAGGATTGTCGAATAAATCCTTTCATCTTTGGAACAAAGGCACAATTAGGATCCGGGGCAAACCACTTTGCAGAGGGCACTACAGGAGGATAAGAGGTGAACGTAGATTTTGTCACGGGAACTCCATAAGATGGGTCGGCCAAACGCTGAAGGAAGGTATCTTCCATCACTGATACAACAAGTTCACTCATGCCTATAAAGAAATCCATGTTTTCTCTTCCATCTTTCCATAGGATGAGATTGTCGGTGCGTCGGAAGAAAGAGTCCCTTACATAACAGTTCTTTACAACATCGGTACCAATTTCTCCCAAAACCACATTAAAGTATTTTCTGTCCCATACAGGTGATATTTTAATCGGCCCTGCAAAGGTCGGTTTTTCTTTGCTGAGGGTAAACGGCTCCCTATTTTCAAGGATGAGTCGCTTAAGCATACCCGTCATTAGATCAGGTTCAAGCCTTACAATATACTGATTATCCTTTGGCCAGGGTTCACCGTTCTTTAATTTAATGAGGTCATGATAGATCAAAAATGAGACTGTTCCATCTTTCCACCCATAATCAACTTCATGAGCCCATGGGACAAAATCAGACCCCTTAAACAAGGGCGTATTGACAACGAGTTCAATGTGGATATCAAGCTCAAGGCTGGTGAGGCTCATTCTATCTTTGTCGGCAATTTTGTATTCTTGCTGAGTTGCAGGCACCAAGAGTTTTGAAGCTAATATCTTGTCGCCCATCCAATCTCGGATTTCTACCAGGATCCCGTTTTCCTTGCGGAAAGAATAAATTCGTTTATTGCGATACCAGCGGTAACTTTCTTGCCTTACCTCCACAACATAGGGCCTCTCAAGTGAAAAGACTGCTTCGGTGATGGCCGGGTATTCTATCTTAGAAAATTGCGCTTCACTATGGGTCACCTTCTTGGCAACTATTGTTGTTGCGCCATAACTGTAAGTATTAGATATGAAAAATTCCACCTGCTGGGGGTTAGCTCCTGATTGCATCTTCAGATTTTTAGCTTCTGTAGGGTCTGGGAAGGAAGTTGAAACAGGCATCTCCACTGGCCATCCGCCTGAAGGCGCTATAACAGCGAACTCAGCGTAAGGTTTACCGTAATGATCTGTAGCATAATCAAACCATAATCGGTATCCGGAAGGATCAAGAAGTTTCTTTTCCCTTTTAGTTAATACTACATTTTCTTTTACCACCCTTGCAGTGGTCAGGTTTAGCAGGTAGGCATCTTCACCAAGAATGAGCATGGGATCCTGCCTGAAAGGCTTTGCATCATAAGTAGTGGAGGATGCGTAGAAAAGTCCTCCAGCAGGGACATGCACCTTACCGTCATTTATGGTGCTTCCGCGGAGAACGATAATCTCCTCAAGCTTCTTTTCCTGTCCATAGTGATTCCGCAGTGTCTTATTCAGCAATCCGCCAAGCTTTGGGATGTAGGTGGCATCCTCAGAGGGTGGGAGCCCTCGAATCTCTTCTTCACCAAAGGAAGAGGAAGGAATAAGCAATGTTAATGTGAGTGAGAGAATGATCCAACAAAGGATTGTTCCCTTTGCTCTTGTTATTAACCTAAAATAAGAGCTAATTCTCAACATGTGCATTCTTTGCCTCCGACCCCGTCGAGAATGAAGAATTTTTTTATCCGCCTCAATAAATCCCTCGTCATGCCATCAACTTGCAGCAGTTCTTCCACGGTCTGGAAATCACCGTTTTTCTTTCGATACTCGACAATCTTTTTAGCCAGCTCCGGTGATACTAACGGGACATTTTTCAGAATCTCCTCAGCAGATACTTTGTTAATGTTGACTGTTTTACCCTTCAGCTGTTTCTTTTCCTCAGCTGAGACCGTCATACTCAGCGAACTGAAGAGAAAAAGAACTGTGAAAATCCAAACCCATTTAAACTTTTCCCTTTTCATAATACACTCTCCGCAATTATAGTTTTAAAGAAGATTCACCACGTTATATTTAGATATGCCTGTCCGGCAATAACCAAATACGCACGTAATAAAATATCGCCAACCAACAACAAACTCGAAACAATATAAATCTGTAAAAGGCTCAGTTTTTTCCTTCCAATTGTGAGAATCAGCGGCATGACAACTGCTATGACAACAGCTCCGGCAAACCACACTAAACCTTTCCAGCCAAGAATAATTTCAAATGCTTTTTCCTGCCGATTGACGGAAATGAAGAGCAGCACAGTATAAAGAACAACCGAAAGCAAGTAAAACGGGAGGATAATTCTATAGCTCTGCTGTAAATAGTGCAGTGGTGCACTCATAATGTTGCGCCTTTCGCTGCCTGAAAAGTATAGTGCCAAAACTGCCGCACCTGCAGAACCCGTAGACATAGCCAATAAGCTGAAGAGAATCGGTAACCCCACATTACGCCACAAGGGAAGCGAAGAGACTGCCAGCAATACGCCTGTATATACGGAAACAAGCATTGCCACAGGAATTCCGAACTTACCAATGCCTTCTCGAAATTCCGTGCGTTTCCAGAGCGGCCATTTTCCAATCAAAGGGATTCTTGCCCTGGTATTATCAGGCAACCAGAAGATTGCGTATGCCAAGGATATGAAAATAAATAGTGTTAACAACCAGACGCCCACAGACAAAGGCGACTTATAATTAAAAACTCCAAAGAGCATCCAAACACGGGTCTTATACTTTAAATCAAAGATCAAAAGCATTACCCCAAGGGAAATTGAAATGGGCGCAATGAACGCTCCTATCCTTGAACAAATCTCAAACCCGCGGCCTTGTTTTCGACTTGCTAATACGGAAAAGCGAAAGCTTCCTGCCGCCAAACTGGACAAGAAGAGGTACAGAACTATTGGGATTCCCCAGGCTGCTTCACTCATCCGCTTCCTCCTTCTGACTTAGCCCCCATAGCCAAGCAACTAAAAAGCCCAGCGGAGCCAATCCTGCGATCCATTTCCACCCTTGGAGAGATGTTACTGTATTAAACGGTATAGGATCCGGCAGGTTGTAATCCTTTGGCTTTCCCTGAAGAATGTAAACCATATGCAGTTGTTCCTGTTTTCCATAAGCCTGAATCCCGGAAATTGTGTTTATGTCCTTAACGTAGGTGAGGGCTTGTACTGGGCATTTTGCGACACATGCAGGCTCTTTTCCCTTAGCAGTTCGTTGAATGCAGAAGCTGCATTTTCTCATTGTGTCCTGACTCGGACTTATTTTCGGTACATGGAAAGGACAGTTTTGTATACAGTATCCACAACCAACGCACCGATTTCTCAGGTGCACTACAGCTCCGTATTTGTTGCGGTAAAGGGCCTCTGCCGGACACGAGGAAACGCAGGAAGCGTCATTACAGTGAAAGCAGGAGGTTGATATAGACCGTTCATATGCTTGAGGATAGCTTCCTTCAATATGACTATTGACCCAGCGTATTTGTTCCATTGGGGGAAGATCGTTTTCGAGTTGACAGGAAACCTCGCAGGAATGACACCGTATGCACTTTTCCCCGTCAAATACTATCAGTTGCTCACTCATCCTTCCACCTTTCTCAATCTGCAGCCGAACCCGTTAAACTGGGCTGATACTTTATCCCAATAGGAAGGAATGATTGTGTTAATTGTGCTTCCCAAATTGCCGTCAAAGGGACTTCCCGGTGCAGGATGAGAGGGGGTCCAGACAATGCCGGGCATAATCAATTCACTTAGAGACACCCTTGCCTTTATCTTGCCGATTTCAGTTTCGAGGTAGACCCATTCTCCTTCTTTTACGCCAAGCCCTTGAACTGTCTGGGGATTTACCTGCACATAATTTCCCTTGGAGAATTGGGCCATGTACGCAGACCAATTTGTGTAGGTATGTTGCCAGTGCTGGGTCACTTTCCCCTGTACAAACACTAAAGGGAATTTTTTTGAGTCCGTCGACCCGCCGATCGGGCTTCCTTCCGGCTCTGTCCATTGTATAGGGCCAAGTGCATCTGAACGAAGCTCCACTTTTTTATCCTTTGTGAGAAATTGATTGTTGGGATAAAGATCTCCCTTTGTGCCTGGGTGCCCATTTGAAGGACACGGCCACGATATGCCGCTCGGATCATTCTTTAAACGATCTAATGTGATACCGGACCAGGAGGGAGCATGCTTTCTATGCAGCTCAAAGATATCTTCTGAAGTATTCACATCAGGAAATCTTTCTTTATTAATCTTCCTGCCGAGATCGCAGTAAAAACGCCAATCTTCCACAGCCTCTCCCTGTGGTTGGATTACCTTATTCCTCCATACCACCTGCCTTTGTGCGCCATATTGAGAGCCTGAGCTTTCAAATGTCATGGTCGCAGGGATGACAAGATGCGAGAGCTTTGCCTCTTCATCCATAAAAAACCCCCGGTAAACAACAAAATCCACGTTGCTTATAGCATTTCTCACTTGATTAGCGTCCGGATAGCGCCTATAACTGGAATTCAACAGCAAAACATTGACCCTTTTTTTTGTCATGCCATATATAATCTTTCTAAAACTTAAAGCAGGTCCAACATCCTTGGAGAGAAAAACTTTGTCAAACTCTTCGCGTCCGCCTGGTTTGCCTCCCTGAACATTCATGATTCCTTTACCCTTACCCGACAGGTTACCGGTGATTGCTTGAAGAGCAATTATGGCCCTGACTGTTTGAATGGAATTTGTGTAACGAGAAACAGAACCTCCTATCCATACAATAGTCTTCTTGCTCTGTCCGACGCTCTTAGCAAAAGCAATTATCTTTTCCTGAGCAATCCAGGTGATTTTTGACACAATTTCCGGGGTATAAGGCTCAGACGCTGCAACGAGTTCCTCAAATCCATTAACATGGGCCTTGACATATGCACGGTCATAAAGCCCCTCGGTAATGAGATACCTGATTACTCCTAAAACCAGTGCCCCGTCCGTGCCGGGACGCCCTGTCAATTGCATATCACAATGATTATTCGTAGGTGTTTTTCTCGGATCAACATAGAGAATTCTCACTTTTTTCTCCCGTGCGCGATCGAGCCACCGCACATAGGGTGGATACATCTCTGCAAGGTTTGCTCCAAATAAAATGACCATCTGGGAATTGAGCATCTCGTCAACTGTAGTGGTTGTTATAGGACTTCCTAAACACAAGCGGAGTGCTGTTGCGGAATTGCCGATGCAGGTATCGCCGGTGGCACATATATCGGTAAACCCGGCAAGGTTAAGGGCCATAATGGCGGCAAGCTCACTTTCATGGGACTCCCAGAGTGGGGCAAATAAAACAACCCTATGGGCGTAATCCTCTGGAAAGTCTGCCTTGACTTTGAGGATCTTTTCTGCAACGAGATTCAAAGCCTCCTGGTAAGAAATGCGCTTCCAAGCGCTTCCTTCACGCTTTAAAGGATAAAGAAGACGATGAGGACTGTAAGTCAGTTCCACTAGGGACTGTCCCTTTGGGCACATCTTCCCATCTGTCCATGTATTGTCGGGATTGCCATAAACATTAATGACACGGTCGTCTCTCACCTGAACGATTGTGGTACATCGCACCTGGCAGAATTGGCAGCAGCTTTTTACTTCACGGTCAATCCTGCCTTCACTGCTCGGGTCGAGAGGAATACTTGACTCACTATTCCTGATAGATGGCGATGCCAACGTGCCAGCGGTTATGGCGCCAATCTTCAAAAAATTGCGTCGACTTATCTCTGTTTTAGGAATCCCGGCACGATCTTTCATATGCAATCTCCTTAGTGCCTCACGGTTTAATAGCCACCGCTAATCTTTGCAGTGAATCGGATACTATCAAACCATGCTCTCCCCTTGCCGGTTATAAAGCACTTTATATGAGCAACGTCGGCGCCGGAAGGCGACTCAATCCACTTATGGTCATAGGTCCACTCATTGGTACCCGATAGCTTGAAGACATCAACAGAACTTATTTTTACCCCGTTCTGGTCCAAAAATGTCACACTAATTTGCGCGTAACCGTTTTCAAGACCGTCGGTCTTTATTGCTCCCCCAGCATCATATCTCTTGAAAGCCTCTACTTCGACTGCCTGCAGAAGCCATATACCATCTTTAACGGGTCCGTTAAGAGAAAGTTGAACTGATTGTTTGCCTTCATTAGACACTTTGCTGTTCAAAAGAATTGAATCATTCGGTCCGGAATATGTCCAGTACTTGGGGCTACCCTGTTCAACGTCCTCAAATCCATTGTTCATAAGTGAAGGGTAAACAGAGAGTTGATCTCCTGCCATGGCCAATTGCGCAGACCATGTCATTATGACAACAAATACAACTAAGAACATTTTCATAATATATTTCTCCATGTTATGTGATATAGAGAGGGAGAAACGGGCAGATTCTCCCTCTCTATGAAAAGTTACGGGGTGGGAAGGTTCTTTCCTTTAAACCCAGGGAAGTCAGGGCCGTATCGGTATGCCCTGAAGAGTGCTTTTTTATCAGGGTTAATAAACTCCCACACAATTTCTCTGTCCTTGGTGACCTCAAATATCCTGCCGGTTCCCCCTTCATCGATAAGGGTATTTCCGTTAGGAAGCCTTTGGGCTCCAGCTATGTAAGGAGAGAGGAACAACCACTCCGGGGGCATCCATCCTTTAAAATCCCCAGCCGGATGCCTGTAAGACCAAACTACCTTCTTGGTTTTTGGGTCAATCTCAGTCACGCTCGAACGCGGCAACCCCCAGTCAGAATATCCGGCAACGTGCATTCCATTGTCAAATACAAGCAGGTTACCATAACCGGGCAGATCTTTCCCTTTATAATCCGCTCCAATCTTTCCACCGATCATATAAAAGGAGTGCTGATGGCCAAGCCGTGCATATTCACCGGGGATATAGCCGCCATACCTCCAGAGCACCTCTCCTGTTCCTTTATCAACAATAATGCTGGCTGAAGGCTGACGGTTAGAAAGCAGTATCAACTCCTTACCGGGGAAGATGGGGTTATCGGTAGGAAGGTATTGTATTGAATTGGTATGCAAGGACCGCTGCCTGTAATCAAGCGGGCAGACTGGATACTCACCCGGTTTTAAGTGATCCTCTGCATCCCATTGCCATACGATTTTCCCTGATGTATTTATCTCAGCTATTGTTTCACCTAAGATGACCCCACCTGGATACTCCGTGCCGGGAATGCCACCTTGCATATTCTCAGGATGTTTGAGCTTTGTCCAAAGAATAGTGAGGGTGTTTCCATTAGGCAGCTTATCATAGTCATGGTGAATCGCATCATTTTCCCATTTATTGACTATATTACTATTCCAATCTAACTCAGCAACGACTCCAACATTCGCAACAGCAGGGGTCTGAGTTGCTGCGGTGCCCAAACCTTTGTCCAATCTTGAAAAACCGGTATAGAGGTTTCCATTGGGCAAAAGCCATCCATAGTGTGACATCGGCGCCTTCCATGTATGAACAGTTTTACCCTTCATATCAATAAGGTAATGAGTTCCATCTCCACCAAGGGAGGTAAAGATAGTGAATCCATTATAGGCTTTTAATGGGTTATATACGGTCACACCAGTAGGCCAATTTTCCGCAGATCTGCCCATCGGGTAAAGCTCATCATGTGCGTTAACAACAAAGGGCAGAGTTGTCAATGCTAACATGCAAATGCACAAACCAATTATCAAATTCCTTTTCATTTTTCACCTCTTAGTATTCTGTTAATCAAGTTCTTAACGAAAGATTGAAATCGTTTCTCCGTTCCCTATTATGTGCGTTTAATTCCCTCCGATAGAACCCTCCTTTCCTGCCTGACTTGCAATATAATCAGAACTTTCCCTTTGCTAAAGGATGAGCAGGCTCAAAGACTTCATACATAACTCTCCCCTCGAAATTGGGAGGGGGTGTCAACCCGAATATGTGGAAGATTGTTGGCATCACATCCATCATGTGACCACCGTTAGATTTATCAACATGCTTTTTTACTCCAGGGCCTGTCATGATAAAAGATGTCAGGGCATTGCCGTGCCACGCAGTCCAATGTTTCCGGGGATCATCCCATATGGCGTCCTGCTTTCCAAAGCCTGTCCAGTTGATTGGATATAAGCCATCATTCACCTTATTGGGAACCTTAATTCCAGAAGAGTCTCGGTATCCGCAGAACTGGACATCGCCTGCAAACCGCCCGTAACTTCCCTTGTAAATATTTTCAACCCTGTCGGCAAGATGGACAAAACCGTCACCTTCAGGATCGCGAATCTTCTTGAGTTCTTCGATGATAAAATCCCTTAACTTTTCATACTCATTGTATTCCACTATCCCTTTAGGTTGCCTGCCTTTAAGATTAATAAAGATGCCGGGGTTATCTGTCGAATAAGCCTTGGTTCTCGTCCAGTCCACGTCATCCGGAAATTCATATTGGCGCCTTTTGCCCTCCACTTCGGGGTTCACATGCAGCAAGCCTATTTGTTTCAACCAGGAGTTTGGCTGAAATTCTTTTTTTACCGGTCCCCAGCCATGGTCGGAAATAAAGATTATATAAGTATCCTCGGGCACAACCTTGAGGATGCGAGCAAGTTCTTTATCAAAAAACTTCAGGTGGTCCTTCATAACCTTGCCGTTCCCGTATTTGGCCTCGAATTGGGGGGACCAATCAGGGTTCCCCTCAATGCGCGTCATGTTGTGGTTGAGTCGATCGTGGGGCATGTTGGCAAAGGCGAAAAAATCCCAGGGTTTGTTTTTTAAAAGCCAAATGACAATGTCATCCTGCTCCCGGGTTGCATCATAGCAATCCTCAATCAGGGTTTCTTCATCCTGAACAAATCCTACAAATCCCGGATAATCATATTCAAAGGGAAGGTTTGGCGTCCTGTAATATCCCACTGCATCATAAACTTCTTTCTGAAGGGATGCAGGATAAGTCCACAGGTCAGTCGGCACACAGGCCCCATCAAAGAATTCGCTGATAGGGTCGTGCTGAAGAGGAGCAGTGGGATCCTGTATAAGCTTATAACGATAAAGCTGCAGTTCTCCGGTGGTTACATCAAGTTTTTCAGGTTTCCAGCGAGTAATAGCCTTACGACCGTTAGGCAATTGGATAGGAACGTATTTGGACCACTCTCCCTTTTTAAGGGTGAGTTGAACATCGTTGTATTTGATAGTTATCGTGTTAAACAGGGGATCAAGGGTTAACTCTAAGGGAATCTCCCCATTACGAAATCTAATAATTGTGTTCGCTTTTTTGTTGGTGAATGAGATTTTAGTCTTGAGGGCGCCCGCAGCTCGATGTTTGGGAGCTGTATAGTAAACATGGCTGCGTGCATCAACGCCATCCCCAATTCCCGGCGCTCCTTTCCCCGACATCATGAATCCATTGTTCAATCTTTCGGGCGGCCAAGTCATCGGAAATCCGCACAACCCTACCTTGATGCCTGCTGCATCCAGCATGAAGGGCACAGTGGCTGCGTGCAGCCTGAAGAATCGGTTAATCCCTGATGTGGCTCCTGCAGATCGATCATAAAGAGTCCATGGATGTGAACCAAAAAAGTTATTTTGTCCAGGGCCGACTCCAGTCAGATATGCAGCCCAAGCATCTACCGACATGCCTCGAAAGATATTCTCAAAGGTTCCATAAGCGCCGTTGGTTAACAGCTTTTTGAAAGTCGGAAGTTCTCCTTGCTCAACTTGTCCAAGCAACTTGGGCATATCACAAGAGTCGAGTCCTATCAGGAGGACCTTGGGTCTCTTTTCTTTTGAAGCCTTGGACTCGCCTTGAGCAGCTTCACCTTTAGCAAGCTCCATTCCCAGAATAGGAGCCGCTGCCATACCCAAGCTTAAGTTTTTTAAAAACTTTCTTCGTGTTATATCTTTGTCATTCATATCACAATCTCCTCTCAGCACTTTGAAGGCTTAAGGCTTGGTTCATCTTCTTCATCTTCATCTTTATTCTTGGGCTTTCCCTTGGTTTTTGACTTCTCCAACTTTTTGCCCAAAGACTTGATATAGGCTGCTACATTTTTCATCTGTTCGGATTTCGGCTCAAGGGCCTTCCCCTTGTTGGCCTTTACAATACAGGAATTAATGGCTTCTTCAATTGTTTTGGCCGTTCCTGCCGGTGTTCTTAATTCTTTCTTAGCACTTACTTTTTCGAGGCCCTTACCATCCGGATGGCACGAACTGCAGGCTTTCTGACCGCCAAATGCCTTTGAGTCGGTGAAAAGAGCCTCTCCTTTTACTGCGTCATCTGCTGCGAAAGCAAATGACGCTAAAGAAAAATATGCACCGCAGCAGAGAATAAATAAAATCGGGATAATTCTTTTTTTCATCGCGTTCCCCCAAATATTTTATAGTTTATCTTGCAATATGAATGCCAAGAAATATCCGAATGGTCAAGGAAGGTATATCTGACACATTTTCATGAAGTTGCTGAAAGTTGCATGAATAAATTGGACGTTTAGATACCGGAAAATCTGTAAGGCCAACATCACATGTGTGAAGCAGCCTTTACAATTGAATTTTATGGATAGCGATTTTATCGTAAAAAGCCCGCCGGCTGATTCCAAGGAGTTGTGCAGCTTTGCTCCGATTACCCTCTGTGACCTGTAGCACCTTGATAATTGCTTCTCTCTCAGCATTGTGTAATAGCTGTTTTAAGGAAAGAATGTTTTCCGTACTGTTTTCAAAAACATCTATATTTTGAGAATCTATGGAGATATTACTCATATCTAAAGTAGAAGTATCGGACAGTAGCACTGCCCTTTCAATGACATTTGCCAATTCTCGGACATTCCCTTTCCAATAGTGGTTCATAAGCCTGCTTAGAGCGTGATCGTGGATATGGGTTATCTCCTTCTTGAAAGTCTTACAATATCTCTCAAGAAAAAATTTGATTAAAAGTGGAATATCTTCCTTACGTTCCCGAAGAGGCGGGAGAAATAAAGGAATAACGGCCAGTCTGTAATAGAGGTCCTCACGGAAATTTCCTTTCTCTACCTCAGACTTTATATCCTTATTAGTTGCGGATATGAATCTAACATCAATTGATATCACCTGATTGCTTCCCACAGGTTTAATCTCCCGTTCCTGTATGCATCTTAGAAGCTTGGTCTGTGTCAGGAGCGGAACATCTCCTATTTCATCCAGAAAAACAGTCCCTCCCTGGGCTTCTTCAAGCAACCCTCTTTTTGTCTTGTAAGCGTTGGTAAATGACCCCTTTATATGTCCGAAAAGTTCGCTCTCCAGAAGGGTTTCGGTCAAGCCGCCACAGTCTACGGTAACAAAGGGGTTACTCTTTCTGGAGCTCAGATTATGTAACATTTTAGCCAGCAATTCCTTGCCGGTTCCGGTTTCCCCTAAGATGAGGATTGTAGATGGAGAGTCAGCCACCTTCGCAACTTTCGCAACCAGATCAAGCATCCGCTTGTTTTCCCCGAAAATTATACCGGAAAACCGGTTGGCAACGCTGTCACGAAGCTTGTTCAGTTCCTGATGCAGGTTTCCGTATTCCAATGCCCGCTGGATCAGTATTTCCATCTCTTGCATCTGAAATGGTTTGGTGAGATAATGAAAAGCCCCTTTCTTGATCGCCTCCACGGCAGACTCAATGGTGCCGACGCCGGTTATGATGATAATTGGGAGATGTGGGTATAGGGATCGAGCATGTTCCAGTAGTTCTATGCCGCTTATATCCTCTATTGCCATGTCGGAAATAATCAAATCAAAAACCGTCTCCTCTACGAGACGAATTGCCTCACGACCTGATGATGCAGTATGGACAAGATATCCTAATCTCTG
>Ga0315281_10004671_pt1 | contig 19844 bp, 15 predicted proteins | sample YL17G07_0_MG_FD_204540 | JGI IMG/M metagenome (GOLD analysis project Ga0315281, IMG submission 204540) | Sediment microbial communities from Yellowstone Lake, YNP, Wyoming, USA - YL17G07_0 | ecosystem: Environmental > Aquatic > Freshwater > Lake > Sediment | place: USA: Wyoming | collected... | reverse complement strand
GCCGTTCGCCGTCGCACACAGGCGGAGAGCCTGATCGGCTTCATGCTCGGCAACCTGCGCGGCAAGCTGCAACAGGCCGGCCGGCTCGAGCTCCTCGAAGACGTCGGTCGTGAAGCGACGACGTACTTCAACGCCGTGCCGGCGGCGTCCCTGAGCGGCGAGGAGCTGTACCGGCGGTCGCAGGCGATGTATCAGATCGGGCAGATTCGGCAGGCTGAAGGGAATCTGAAAGCCGCCGCCGAGTCGTATCGCGAGTCGGTGTCGGTGGGAGAGCAGGCCGTCGCCCGCGACCCGGCCAACAGCGAATGGCAGCTGGGTCTTGCGACCGGACATTTCTATCTCGGCGAAGCGCTTCGCCGCGGCGCCGACCTCAACGGCGCGATGCGCGAGTACTCCGCGTACCGGGACACTGCGAAACGCCTCGTCGATCGCGAGCCGTCCAACGAGCGCTGGCAGCTCGAGCTGTCGTACGGATATGGCGCCGTCGCCGCGGTGCAGGAGGCGCAAGGCGATCTCGCGGCCGCAAGGCATGAGCTCGATTTGGCGCAGCGCATCAAGGAAGATCTCGCGGCGCGGCGGCCGGACGATGTGGAGCGGCAGCAGGCGGTGGCGACGGGGCACAACCGTCTCGGCGCCGTGCTCTACAAGCTGGGCGATCTCGACACGGCGCTGCGGCACTACGAGGAGGATCTCAGGATTCGACGCGCGCTGGTGAACCGGGATCCAAAGAACTACACGTTCAAGGGCAGCTTGGAAGTCGCGCTGAATTTTGTCGGCCGCGCCTACGAGGATCGGGGCGACATCCGCGTTGCCGCCGGGCACTATCGCGCATGGCATGACGTCGCCGCAGACAAGGCGCGGACAGATCCAAGTAATGTGGTCTGGCAGCGGGATCTTGCCATGGCCGATTCCTATCAGGGAACGATCCTCCGCCTGACCGGCTCGCGGGGGCAGGCAGTGGCCGCGTATCGACAGGCGATTGCCCGGCTCCAGCCGATCGCGAAGGCTGCTCCAGACAACGCGACAATGCAGCGCGATCTCGCGACGGTCGAAGCGGGGCTTGGGTACACGTTGTTCGAGGCCGGCGACGTCGCGGGCGCCTGGCTGCTGGCGGATTCCGTGGAGCTCAGGCTGGCTCCGTTTGTCGCCCGTGGCGCTGACATCGACATCATCAGAAGAATCGCGGAGGCGCGATTGCTCGGGGCGGACATCGCGGCGTCGGCGGGGAACGGCGCTCGGGCGCGCGAGCTGCGAGAGGCGGCGCTCGCCGTCATCGCCGGCCGGCCAGACGCAGCATCCGACATGCGAAGCGCAGCGATCCGCGCCAGCGCCCTGCTGGCCCTTGGTCGCGTCGACGAGGCGCGTCCGATCGTCGAGCACCTGATGACGCTTGGTTACAGGCATCCGACGCTGATGTCGGCTTGGCGCCGACACGGGGGCTGACGGAGCCCCGTGCTAGAGTCTCCGTCCCAGCAGATTCACGAGGAGGCGCCCGTGCCGAAGAAACCCGTCAGTGTGACATGCGATCTCACAGGAACTTTCAGCAACGGTTGGACCGGCACGGAGCCGGCTTGGACGTTCGACCCCGACCCCCTGCAGTGCCATAACGGCAACAACGCGATCACATGGACGTTGACGGCGACGAACGTGCCAACAGGATTTACGGCGGCGTTCAGCAATCCGGGGATCGTCTTCAAGCCGTCTCCCGCCTGGACCGGCACCACGCCGACAAACCAGACCGATGGCACCGTCACGGCCGAAGACAATTTTCAGAATCTGGCCGCGGCCGTCACCTTCGCCTACACGACCAGCGTCACGGTGACGCCGCCCGCGGGCTCGTCGTTTTCGGCCCAGACGTTCACGAAAGATCCGGACGTCGAGAACGACACGGGCACCGGGGGGTAGGCGCCTGCTTGAATATATAGATATATCGATATATAGTTGAGCGGATGGCTTCGTTCCGCTCGGCGCCGCGCCTCCTCGAGGCGCTGCGCGCGTACGACCGCCCGACGGCGTTCGCCGACCTCACGGCCGGCGTCACCGTCGGGCTCGTCGCCCTGCCGCTCGCGATGGCGTTCGCCATCGCCTCGGGCCTCTCGCCCCAGGCCGGCATCTACTGCGCCATCGTCACCGGCTTCATCGTCTCCGCGCTCGGCGGATCGCGCGTGCAGATCGCCGGCCCGACCGGCGCGTTCGTCGTCGTCGTGGCGGGCATCGTCGCGAAGTACGGCGTCGACGGCCTCTTCATGTGCACGATGATGGCCGGCGTCATGCTCGTCGTCATGGGCCTGACGGGCATGGGCTCCGCCGTGAAGTTCATCCCGCGGCCCGTCGTGGTCGGCTTCACCAACGGCATCGCCGTCCTCATCGCCAGCACGCAGCTCCGCGATTTCTTCGGCGTGGATCTGAAGGACGTGCCCGGAGAATTCGGGCCGCGCCTCGTCGCGCTGGCGTCGCACGCGGGGACGTTCTCGCCGCAGGCGACGCTGGTGGCCGTCGTCACGCTGGCGATCATCATCGCTGTCGTCCGCTTTGTGCCGCGGCTGCCCGGATCGATCCTGGCGCTGGTCGTGGTCACCATTGGCGCGCGGGTCATGGGGCTGAACGTGGAGACTATCGGATCGCGATTCGGCGGCATCCCGAGCGGGTTCCCGCACGTCGCCATCCCGGCGTTCCACATCTCGCTCGTGCCGACGCTGCTGATGCCGGCCATCACGGTCGGGTTGCTTGGCGCGATTGAGTCGCTGATGTCGGCCATGGTGGCCGACAAGATGAGCGGCGATCGCCACGACTCGAACATGGAGCTGGTGGCGCAAGGCGTGGCCAACCTCGTGTCGCCGATGGTCGGCGGGCTGCCGGCGACGGGGGCGATCGCGCGGACGGCGACGAATATCCGTTCAGGCGCCAGGACGCCGGTCGCGGGCATCGTGCACTCGCTGACGCTGCTGACGATTCTCCTGGTGGCCGCTCCGCTCGCCGGCGCGATTCCGATGGCCGTGCTCGCGGCCATTCTGATGGTCGTGTCCTACAACATGGGGGAGTGGAGCGAGATTCCCGACTTGCTCCGGCTGTCGAGAGCGGACATCGCCGTGTGGGTCGCGACATTCTCCCTCACGGTCTTCGCCGATCTCACGGTCGCGGTCGAAGTCGGGATGATCCTGGCCGCCCTGCTGTTCATCCGACGCGTCGCGGAGACGACGACGATCGTGCCCGTGACGGATGAGTACATCCGCGACAGTTTGCACCACAGCCTCCACCGGCTGACGATTCCTCCGTACCTCCGCATCTTCCGCATTCACGGGCCATTTCTTTTCGGGGCCACCGACAAGCTTCGTTTGGTCGCCGAGGACCTGGACGCGCTGCCGGAGATCGTCGTGCTGCGGCTGCGGAACATGAACGCGATCGACGGCACCGGGCTGCGCGCGTTCGAGGATCTCGCCGACGTCCTGCACCGGTCCGGCCGCACGCTGCTGCTGTGCGGCGCGCGCAAGCAGCCCGCGCATCTGATGGAGCGGGCGGATTTTCACCGTCACGTCGGCGCCGAGAACATCTGCGCCAACGTCGGCGACGCGATCGCGCGCGCCGAGCGGCTGCATGCGGAACGGGCGCGTCGAGACGGCGGTCGAGACGCGTCAGAGACCGTCGAGCGAAGCGCATGAGCGGGCCATCGAAGGAGCTGCAGACGATGAAGGCGGAGTTCTTCCGCGCGATGGCGCATCCGGCGCGCATCCGGATTCTCGAAGTCCTCGCGGAGAAGGGCGAGCTGAGCGTCCAGGGGCTGCAGACGCGGCTCGATGTCGATCAGCCGGTCGTCTCGCAGCAGCTCGCCAAGCTTCGCGCGCACGGCATCGTGGCGAGCCGCAAGGAAGGGACGACGGTCATCTACGCGGTGGCAGATCCGCGGATTGTGGATCTGTTGAAGGTCGCCCGGGACATCCTCAACAAGCGCCTCACCGGCAGCAAGACGCTCCTGCACGAACTCCGGCGCCACGGGTAAGGGCGGCCCTGAAAGGGTCGCCTACGTACGTAGAGCGGCCCTTTCAGGGCCGCGGCCACCCGCCGTCAGAATCCCAGAAAACTCGTCGTCGACGGACGCGCGGCTGCAGGGGCGGCGGCCGCCGGTGGCGCGGCCGCGGGCGCCTGCGGCGCCGGAGCGGCCGTCGTCTGTCCGGCGGGCCCGGCTTCCTGCAGCGCTTCGAAGTCCACGAGCGCGAGATCGTACGCGAGGATCGCCCCGAGCTCGTTCGCCTTGGCCTGCGCCAGGTCGCGCTGCGCCTGGATGACGAAGAAGCTTGTGGACAGGCCGACTTCGAAGCGCTTGCGCTCCGCGTCGAGGCGCTGATCGGCCAGCTCGCGGGCCGCGCGGGTCGTCGCGATCCGTTTCGCGTTCATGTCGATCTTCCATCCGGCGTCGCGCACCTGCTGAATCGCGCGCGACTCGCCGCTTTTCAGCCGGTTCTCGGCCTGCCGGCGTTCGAGCGTCGCGCGCGCGGACGCGGCTTCTTCGCTGCTCCGGCCGAGCGGATACGTGACGCTGACGCCGACCGTCCACGTCGGATAGTCGTGCGCGAAGAGCTGGTTGAGCACCGAACCGAAGTCCGTAATCGTCCCGGGCCCGACAATCGTGCCTGGAAATCCGGCGCTCGTGTTGCGCAGCACCTGCGTGCCGCCGAGACCGCTCGCCGCATAGTTGAGGTTGAAGCGGACGTCGGGCAGCTTCTGGTTGTCGGCGAACTTCAGTCCGACCGTGGCGTTGTCGATGTCCTTTTTCGCGCGCGTCAGATCCGCGCGGCTGTCGAGTGCGCGCGCCACGGCGGCGCCGAGATCGGGTGTAATGGTCGCAATCGGCGGCGAGTCGATCGGCTCGATGGGCACGTCCCACGTCGAGCGATCGGACGGATCGAAAATCAGCACGCGCAGCCGATCCTCGGCCTGCCGTACCGCCGTCTGCGCGATGATCAGCTGCTCTTCATAGGCGGCGACTTCGGCCTGGGCCGACAGGAGGTCGAGCGGCGGCGACTGCCCGACGTCGACCTTGGCCTTGTTCACGCGCGCCAGCTCCTGCGCGAGGCTGAGCGCTGACGAGCGCGCGTCCACGTTCGCAATCGCCGACACCAGATTCCAGTACGCGCTTTTCACGTTCGCTGTCGTGTGGACGAGGCTCTCGCGCAGGCGCGTGCCGGCGATGTCGCGGTTGATCCGGCTGGTCCTGAGCTGCTGGCGGGCCGCGTCGATCGCCAGGTCGCGCACGAGCGGCTGTGAGATGCCGAGCGACAGGCCCGACGTCAGCAGCGGGTTGTAGCTGGTGAGGAAGCTGTTGGTGTCCGTGTGCACGGCGTTCCACGACACGCTGTACGACGTGCCGTACCACGGCAGCCTCTGGCTCACGCCCGCCGATGACGTGACGGCGTCGGTCTGCGTCGGCGTCGGAATCAGAAAGCTCGTCGGCGGCTGGAGCTGGTTGTTCCGGTTGACGCTCGTGTTGAGCGACGGCCTGAACGCGCCGGCCGCGGCGGCCACGCGCGTGTCGCTGATCTGCGGGTCGAGCCGGTCGGCGCTCAGATCCGGATTGTGATCGAGCGCCATCTTCACGGCCTCGTCCACCGTCAGCCTGAGCGGCGCAGGAGTCTGTGCCGACGCCACTGTGGCCATGGCCGCGACAAGCACCAGCGCGGTCGTCACGGTCTTCGCAATCGTGGCCACCTGAACGGTCTTGCGTGTGAACATCCGCTGCTGCAGGTCGTCGAAGAGCGAGTAGGCGACGGGCGTCACGAGCAGCGTCAGCAGCAGCGCGAGCGACTGGCCGCCGAAGACGACGAAGCCGATCGCGTGGTTGGTGCCCGAGCCGACGCCGCGCGACACGATGAGCGGGATCATGCCGGCGACAAACGCGAACGTCGTCATCAGAATCGGCCGCAGCCGGTCGCGGCTGGCCTGGACGATGGCGTCGCGCGTGGACAGCCCGGTGTTCTTGAGCTGGTTCGCGTGATCGATCTGCAGGATCGAGTTCTTCTTCACCACCCCGAACAGCACCAGCAGGCCGAGCGCCGACAGGATGTTCAGCGACTGCCGGAAGATGATGATCGACAGGAGCGCGAACGGCAGCGTCAGGGGCAAGGACAGCAGAATCGTGATTGGGTGCAGCCACGACTCGAACTGCGCCGCCAGAATCAGATACATGAAGATGAGCGACAGCAGGAACGCCAGGATGAAGTTCTGCGCCGCGCGCCCCAGCTCCTTCGATCGCCCTGTCATCGCGCCGCGATACTCCGGCCCGGCGTTCAGGCCCTGGAACTCCGCGACCATCGCGTTCTGCACTTCCGCCTGCGACGCATCCGGCAGCAGGTTGGCGAGCACCGTCACCTGACGCTGGCGGTTGAGGCGGTTGATGTCGCTGGGCGCCGAGCCTGGCGAGAAATTCGCGACGTTGTCGAGCGACACCGTGCCGAGCCTCGACGACGGCACCGTCAGCGCCGCGACTGCCTGCTGCGTACTGCGGTCCGCCTGCTGCGCGCGAAGGTGCACCTCGTACTGCTCGCCGCCTTCGTTGTACGTCGTCACCTGATCGCCGCCGACGAGGAGCCGCAGCGCCTCCGCGGCGTCGGCAATCTGGACGCCCATGTCCGAGGCCTTCGGCCGATCCACGCGCACCGACATCTCGGGCTTGCCGGCGTTCATCGACGTGTCGACGTCCACGACGCCCGGCAGCGCCTTGACGCGCGCCACGAGCTGTTTGCTGTAGGCGTCGAGCTTCGTGAGGTCGGTGCCGTTGATGATGAACTGAATGTCCGCGTTCTGGCTTCCGCCGCCGCCGATGTTCGCGATCGGCTGCACCGACGTCCGCAGGTTCGCCGAGAGCGGCGGCAGCACCTGGCTCCGGACCTCGCTCATCACCGCGAACTGATCGCGGCGCCGCTCCTCGATGGGCGTGAGGCGCACGTAGATGTTGCCGAGGTTGCGCGTCTTGGCGGCGTCGCCGGCAATCTGCACGAGCGTGTACGCCACTTCAGGCACGTGCGACCGAATCGCCGTGGCGACCCGATTGGTGATGATCTCGGTGGACTCGAGGCTCGTGCCCTCGGGCGCCCGCAGGTTGATCTCGAATTCCGACTGATCGTCGTTGCTGAAGAAGTTCTTGTCCACGACCATGAACAGCGGAATCGTCGAGAGCAGAACGGCGGCGGCGACCGCCGCGACCGCAAAGCGGTGCGCCATCGCCCACTCGAGCATTCGCGTGTACACGGCGTCGACGACGTGGAAGATCTTCGAGTCTTTCGACGAATGGCCGTCCGCGCCGTGCTTCTTCACTTTCAACCACCGCGCCGCCAGCATCGGGGTCAGCGTGAAGCTGACGAGCAGCGACACCATGATCGCGAACGCCATCGTCAGGCCGAAGCTCTTCATGAAGCGGCCGACGATGCCGCCCATGAAGCCGACCGGGACGAAGATCGCGACGAGCGACAGCGTCGTCGCCAGCACGGCGAGGCCGATTTCCTTGGTGCCGTCGATCGCCGCCTGGTGCTGGTCCTCGTGCTTCTCCTCGATGAACCGGTAGATGTTCTCGAGCACGACGATCGCGTCGTCGATCACGATGCCCACCGACAGCGTCAGCGCGAGCATCGTCATCATGTTGAGCGTGAAGCCCATGTACCAGATGAGCCCGAACGTGGCGATGATGGACGTGGGGATGGCGATGGCCGAGATGATCGTCGAGCGCAGGTTCGTCAGGAACAGCATCACGACGAACGCCGCGAGCAGCGATCCCACGATCAGGTGTTCTTCGACGTTGTGGATCGAGGCCTCGATGAATTCGGCGCCGTCGCGCACGATGCGCAGCTTGTAGCCAGGGGGCAGGACCTTCTGGGTCTCTTTCAGCCGTTCCTTGATGCCGTTGACGACCTCGACCGTGTTTGTGCCCGATTGCCGCCGGATGTTCAGCAGCACTGTGCTGGTGCCGTCGATGTTCGCGACCGTGTCGGCGTCGGCCATGCCGTCTTCGACCTGCGCGATGTCCGCGATCTTCACCGGATGCGCCTGGCTCGGCTTGACGATGATCTGGCCGAATTCGTCGATGGACTGCACGCGCCCTCGCGTGCGCAGCGTGATCGAGCTCGCGCCTTGATCCATCCGTCCGCCTGGAATTTCGGCGTTCTGCGCGTTGAGCGCGCGCGCGACGTCGGTGACGGTGACGTTGTAGGCGCGGAGGCGATCGGCGTCGAGCCGGATGTTGATCTGGCGCTCGCGCCCCCCGATGACGACCACCTGGCCGACGCCGTTGAGGCTCTCGAGCTGCCGGCGGAGCACCTTGTCGGCGTACTCGGTGATGTCGCGGGCGGGCTTGTCGGCGGTGAGCGCGAGGCTCAGCACCGGCGAGGCATCGGGGTCCATGCGATCGACGCGCGGCTGCTGAATCGTCTTCGGGAGCCGCGGCAGTACGCCGTTGATCTTGTCGCGGACTTCCTGCGCGGCGACGTCGATGTCCTTGTCGAGCAGGAAGCTGATGATGACCTGCGAGACGCCCTCGGACGACGACGACCGCAGGTCGTCGATGCCGCTGATGGTGTTGACGGCCTCTTCGATCTTGTCGGTGATCTCCGTCTCGATCTGCTCGGGCGCGGCGCCCGGCTGCACCGTCGTGATGAGCACGGTCGGCAGATCGATCTTCGGATAGCGATCGACGCCCAGGCGCGTGAACGCGAAGACGCCCACGACGGTGAGCGAGAGGATGAGGACGGTCGCGAAGACCGGACGCTTGACGCAGAGTTCAGCAAGCCACTGCATTACCGCACCTTGATTCCATCAACGAGTTGAGTCACGTTCGCGGTCGCGACGCGTTCACCGGCCTTGAGGCCGGTGACGATTTCCACCCGCGAGTCGATCGTCTGTCCCGTCGTCACGATCCGCTCTTCGGCGCGATCGCCGGCGACGACGAAGACGCGTCCCGTGCCCGAGACCACGCGCACGGCGGCGGCGGGCACGAGCACGGCGGGTTCCTTCGTGTTCTGTTCGATCCTCGCCGTCGCGAACATGCCGGGCTTGAGCTCGGCGTTGCTATTCGGCACGACGGCTTCGATCGTCAGCGCCCGCTGCTCCGCGCGAAGCGCGGGCGAGACGTACCGGACGTTGCCGTCGAAGATACGGCCGGGGAAGGCGTCGACGGAGAACGACACCGGCTGGCCGACGTTGACGCTCGCGACGAACTGCTCGGGCACGGTGAGCTCGATGCGAAGCGGCGTGATGCGGACCACCCGGGCCACCTTCGTGCCTCGCGTGACGTAGTCGCCCGTCGACACCAGGCGCTCGGCCACGAGGCCCGCGAACGGCGCGCGGACCGTGGTGTCGGCCAGGGCCTTGCGCGCGAGCGTCACGCGCGCGCGCGACCCCTGCAGCGCCTGGTACTGCTGCTCGGCGGCGTTCTTCGCCGACTCATACTGCTGGCGCGACGCTTCGACCTGCGTCTTCCGCTGGTCGTGCTCCGATTGCGAGACGACGCGTTCGGCGAGCAGCTTCTCGATGCGCGCGAATTCCGAGGTCGCCAGCGCGAAGTTGGCGCGCGCGTTCGCGACTTCGGGCACCTTGTTCACGTCGTAGCCGCTGCCGGCGGCCGTGACGGCGAGCCGCGCTTCGATTTGCGCGGCGTTGGCCTCGGCTTCCTTCAGGCTGGCTTCCGTCTCGACGGGCGACAGCTTCACGAGCTCGGCGCCTGGCGCGACGGCCGTGCCGCGTTCGACCGGCGTCGCGATGACGCGCCCGCTGGTTTCGGCGGCGACGTCGGCCTGTTCTTCGGCCGTGAGCGTCCCCGTCACGCGGATGAACCGCGCGATCGGCTGTTCGGTGGCCGCGACCGGCGAGACCGCAATCGCCAGCGCCGCGGCGCTGCTGTCTTTGGTCCTGGCGTCGCCGGCGCTGCAGGCGCTCGAGAGCAGGGCGCCGGCGGTGACGAGCGTGAAGAGCGCGGCACGAATGAATAGGCGAGACATAAACGAACGCTCCTAGGAAGCTTTCAGGGTGGATGTGCGCGCAGCGCCTGATTGCAGGCCGCAGAGTGTGACCGCGAGCACCTCACGGGCCAGCGCGTCAGCGTTTTCCTCAGGGCCGAGGCGATCGGAGAGGCGCATCATCGCCGCGCCAAGCAGCCCCATCGTCAGCAGCCGGAAGACGACGTGCGCGTCGCGGTGCGACGGCAGCGCGCCGGAGTCGATGCACGCCTGAATCTGGGCGACGAGCCTGCCCTTCATCTCGCGCGCGAACGCGAAGCGCTCGTACGCCTGGCTGATGCGCGGCACCGACCGGTCGACGAACATCAGCTCGAAGTACTGCGGCTGCTGCCGGCTGAATTCATAGAGGCGCCAGAAGATGGCGTGGATCCTTTCGAGCGGCTCGAGGTTCGCGAGCGCGGCGTCGAGCTTGGCAGGGTCATCGCCCGCATGGAGAAGGCGAAAACCTTCTTCCGCGAGCGCGTAGAAGATGTCGTCTTTGCTGGGGAAGTAGCCGTAGAGCGCGGCGGGGCTGTATTCGATCTTCTCCGCGATCTTGCGGATGGAGACGTTGCGGTAGCCCTCGGCGACGAAAAGCTCTCGCGCCGCATCGAGAATAGAGCGGCGAACGGTTTCCCGATCGCGCTCGTGCCGTTCTTTGATGCCCATACAGCGATTCTATACTGAACAGTGTTCAGTGTCTCAACGCTGTTAGACGCCGAAACGATGTTTAGGATTCAGCGCGCGCTAAACTGCTGCAAGTAAAGCGACTAGGCCGATCAGGTAGATGCCCGAAGCAGTGACGAGCGTGGTACCGAAGCCCCAGTTCATCGCGATGAAGATGGCCAGCGTCGCGCCGACGACGGACAACGCGCCGTTGATGCCCCAGGCCCACGACACCATCTCCGGCGCCCGGGAACTCAGCAGACGGAGGCCGGCAGGCATCGGGATGCCGAGCGCCACTCCGAGCGGCACGAGCGTCGCGACGGCGATGAGGATGCGCACGCTGCGCGGGAACGGAATCGCCCACGAGATGAGCGGGGTGACGATCGCGACGACGAGGAAGGCGAGCAGGGCAATCGCGACGAGCATGATGGCCGCCGATCGCGCGAGCGTCTCCTCGCGCAGCCGCCGGCTCCAGGCCGCGCCGATCCCGGTGCCCAGCAGCAGCGAGAACAGCGTGACGGTGAGCGAGTAGACCGGATGGCCGAGCAGCAGCACGAACCGCTGCAGCACCGAGACTTCGATCAGCATGAAGCCCGCGCCGAGCGCGCCGAAGTAGAGCAGCCACCAGAACCACCTGCGCGCGCCGGTGCCGCCGGCGAGCAGGAGCGGGCCGAGCACGAACAGCGCGACCAGCCCGGCGGAAATGCCCATCAGCGTCATCAGCGCGCTGAGGCCGTTGCCGAAGAGCATCGCCTTGCCGAAGGCGACGCGAAACTGATCCTCGAGCTTTGTGGTGTGAAAGAAGAACGGCCGGTCGTCGGTCGTCGGCCGGACATCGTCTTTATAGGCCGCATAGAACGCGTGACGATCCGCGGCGCGAATCAGCCGAGGGTAGTCGGCGGTCTCCATGCCGTCCACCCAGTCGGTCGGCAGCGGTGCGGGCGCGGCGCCGGCGAATGTCGGCGCGTAGATGACGTTGAACTCGAGCTCTTTCGCGGCCGCCTGCAGCGTCGCGATCTCTGCCGGCGTGAACTCGCTCTTCTTGAGCAGGAACGTCTGCACGCGGTCGTACTGCACGACGGCGAGATGTTTCGAGACGTCCCACCCGCGCGCCTCGCCGGCTTCCTGCGCGAGAGACACCAGGCGCAGGCCGTCGAGCACCCACCGCGTCATCGTCAGCACGCCGTTGTCGCCGAGGTGGTCGATGTAGTCGTTGAACGCCTCGACGGTGTAGAGCGTGTTCTCGGTCAGCGTGTACGCGCCGGCCGCGGTGGCGGCCCATGTGTCGACGAGCGAGGCCTGGATGATGTCGTAGCGATCGGGCGAGCCGCGCACGAAGCTCCGGCCGTCGTCCACGGCGATGCGCACGCGCGGATGCGTGTAGATGCCGCCGGAGAACTCGCGGAACCGATCGCGCATCACGTCGTTGGCGATGATCGGATTGATTTCGACGCCGTCGACGTGGCCGGCGCCGAAGACGAGCGCGGACACGAGGTCGCGTCCGCCGCCGGGTCCGATGACGAGCGCCGAGAACCCCGGCGGCTTCAGCCGGTAGGCGACCGCCGTCAGTTCGTAGCGGAGGAACTGGACGTTCGAGAGATCCGGGGTGACCTCGAGAATCGGCGTCGACGCCGCGGCGTCGATGTCCATGTACCTGGTGCGCGGGATCGGGCCGGTGTAGGTCTGGCTGAGCGACCAGTTGTCGTGCGTCCGCTCGTAGACGCCGATGCGCGAGAACGAATTCCACTTGGTGAAGAGCGTCGTGTCGCCGACGTGGCCCTTCACGTCGCCGATGTCGAACGCCGCGATGCCGGAGACCTGCCCGCCGAGCGCCACGGCCATCACGCCCCCCGCGGCCGCCGCGACCCGTGCCCTGCGGGCTGCCGGCGAAAAGAGCACCGCGGCCGTCAGCGCCAGCGCGGCCGCCGTCAGGACGACGCCTGGAGCGCCAACGCGATCGAGCAGCGGAATCAGCACGAGGCAGCCGGCCGCCGCGCCGAGGAGATCCGACGCATAGACGGCGTTGACCAGGGACGACATGCGTGAAATCGCGAGCGTGACGACCAGGCCGCCCGTGAAGAAGGGCAGGGCGGCGAGGGCGTAGATCGTCAGCATCAGGATCAGGTTCTGCCGCGAATACGTCAGGCCGATGCGGAGGCGGACGAGAAAGAAGAGCGCGACGAGCGTGCACAGCGCGTAGACGACCGACTCGGTCGCGAGGAGCGCGTCCGTGCTGAAGCGATCGAGGGTACGGCGGAACGTGAACGCGAAGACCCCGCTGGCGCTCAAGCCGAAGAGCGCGATCGAAATCGCGAGAAACGCGAAGTGGTAATACATGACGACCGAGAAGATGCGCGTCAGCGCGAGCTCGGTCATCAGCAGCGTGGCGGACGTCAGCGCGACGCCCGCGAGATGACGTTTCATGTGGGTGTAGAGTGTAGCCCGTGCTGCTGCGACGCGCGTTTCTCGCTGCGTCAACCGCGTGGGCCGCGGCGATTCCGCTCGCCGCGTTTGCGGGAAGCCGGCCGGACCCCGCGACCGTACTGCCGGGTGCGTACGGGTTCGCGCTGGCCGTCTACGCGATCGGACACGTCGTGTGCCATCAGCTTCCGGTCCGATCGTTTCACCTCTGGAGCGTCTCGCTGCCGGTGTGCGCCAGATGTACCGGTATCTACCTCGGCGCCGCCGCCGCCGCTGTTTCGATCGCTGTCGCCCGGCGGCGGCGTCTCGCCGACGTGCGAAGCACGAAGGCGGACCCCAGAGCGGTGCTCCTGCTCTCGATGATTCCGACCGCGGTGACCCTCGTCTTCGAGTGGACGACCGGCACGATGCCGGCCAACGGGATTCGCGCGCTCGCCGGATTGCCGCTCGGCGCGGCCGTGGCGTGGGCAATCGGGATGGTAAACTAACGCCCTGTGAGTGCTTCGCGCGCAACGACCGCCGAACGAACGCCGCCGGGCGGCCTCGTGCTGCTGTGCCTCGCGTCGTGGGCCGTCCCCGGCCTCGGCCACCTCTGGCTCGGCCGCCGATCCAAGGGCCTGATCTTTCTCATCGCGCTGCCGCTGATGTTTGCGACCGGTCTGGCGTTCAAGGGCCGGATCTTTCCGTTCGACGTCTCCGATCCGCTCGTGGCGCTCGAGGCGATGGCCAACTTCGGCATCGGCCTCGCGTACTTTCTCGCCTCGCCGCTCGGCCTCGGCCGTGGCGACGTCCGCGCGGTCTCCTACGAGTACGGCAACACCTTTCTGATCGTCGCGGGGCTCCTCAACCTCCTCGTCGTCATCGACGCCTATGACGTCGCGCTTGGACGCAAGTAGGCATGCACAGTCACCTGCTGATGATGGCGCTCTTCGCGTTCTTCGTGTCGCTGGTCTTCGCGGTGCTCGCCAAAGACACGGCCCGCGAGCAGGCGCGGCTCGGCGGCCTGATGTTCGCCGGCTTCCTGCTGACAGGCATCGTCGCCAGCTGGCTGATGTATCCGTTTCCGCTGCGCTGACCGATCCATGCGAACGATTGAAGCGAAGCCGGCCGCGTCGGGATTGCGCGTAGCGGTGGTGGTCTCGAAGTACAACGACTTCGTGACCGACCGGCTGCAGGACGGCGCCCTGGCCGCGCTGGCGAAACTGGGCGTGACGAGCGGCCACATCACGGTCATCAAGGTCCCGGGCGCGTTCGAGATCTCGCTCGCCGCGCAGCAGGCGGCCGCGACCGCGACGTTCGACGCCGTGGTCTGCCTGGGGTGCCTCATTCGAGGCGCCACCGCGCATTTCGAGTACATCGCGTCGGCGGTGTCGCATGGTATCACCGCGGCGGCCGTGGCCACGGGCGTGCCGATCGCGTTCGGGGTGCTCACGACGAATTCGGTCGAAGAAGCGATCGAGCGGGCGGGCGAGGGGCCGGCCAACAAAGGCTGGGAGGCCGCCGTGGCGGCCGTCGAGATGGCCACCGTCATCGCGCAGCTCAAGCAGTGAAGAAGGATCGGCGCCACCGCGCGAGAGAAGCGGCTCTGCAGATCCTGTATCAGTGGGACGTGGGCAAGGCCGACGTCGACCGCGCCATCGAGACGTTCTTCGACCTGCAGTGGGCGGACGCGAAGCCGCCTGAAGACGTGTTGCGCGCGTTCGCGGCGTCGCTGGCGCTGGACACCGTCAGGCGGCTTGCCGAAGTCGACGAGCTCATCGCCGCGTCGGCCGAGAACTGGCGGCCGGAGCGGATGGCGGTCATCGATCGCCTGATTATTCGCATGGCCGTGTGCGAATTCCTGCGCAATCAGTCCACCGGGGACACGCCGCCGGCGGTCGTGATCAACGAAGCCCTCGAGCTGGCCCGGACGTTCAGCACCGAGGACGCCGTCAAGTTCATCAACGGCATGCTCGACGGCATAAGAAAGAAGATGGAGCAGCAGAGCTAACGTGGCTTCCCTCGAAGAGCAGTTACAGCAGCGCCGATCCAACCTCGACGAGCTCGCGAAGCTCGGCGTCGACACCTATCCGCGGCGCTTCGATCGGACCCACACGATCTCGCAGCTGGTCGCGGCTTACGGCGAGCGCACGCACGACGAGCTCGACGCCGACAGGATTCCCGCGACGACGAGCGGGAGGATTCTCGGCATGCGATCGTTCGGCAAGGCGAACTTCCTCGTGCTCTCCGACGGCCTGAAGACCATCCAGGTCTACATCCGCCAGGACTCGGTGCCGGAGCTCGACTTCCGGATCTTCAAGCTCCTCGACTTCGGCGACTTCATCGGCGTCGAGGGACGGCTGTTTCGCACCAAGACGAACGAGTTTTCGATCTGGGTGTCGCGCGTGCACTTCCTGGTGAAGTGTCTCGTGCCGCTGCCGGAGAAGTGGCACGGCCTGACGGACGTCGAGATTCGGTACCGCCAGCGCTACCTCGACCTGATCGTGAACCCCGCGGCGCGTGAGGTGTTCGAGACGCGCAGCAGGGTGGTGGCCGCGATTCGCGAGTTCATGACGAGGCGCGGCTATCTCGAGGTCGAGACGCCGATGATGCAGCCGATCGCCGGCGGCGCCATCGCGCGGCCGTTCACGACGCACCACAACACGCTCGACATGCCGCTCTATCTGCGCATCGCGCCCGAGCTGTATCTGAAGCGGCTGACCGTCGGCGGCATCGAGAAGGTCTTCGAGATCAACCGCAACTTCCGGAACGAGGGGATCTCCACGCAGCACAACCCCGAGTTCACGATGATGGAGTTCTACGAAGCGTACGCGGACTACCATCAGCTGATGGCGATGACCGAGGAGATGGTCTCGACCGTCGCCCGGCAGGTGACGGGCAGCGAGCAGATTGCCTACGGCGACCAGACGCTGTCGCTGACGCCGCCGTTCGCGCGGCTCTCGCTGCGCGAAGGCGCGCGTGATGCGGCGTCGACAAAGCTCGGACGGGACGTCACGGACGGGGAACTGCGGCAGCGCGACACCGCGGCGGCGCTCGCGAAGGCCCTCCACATCGAGGTGAAGCCTGGCGACGGCGCCGGCAAGATCACGACGACGATCTTCGAGACGCTGTGCGAAGACCGGCTGATCCAGCCGACGTTCGTCTACGATTTTCCGACCGAGGTGTCGCCGCTCTCGAAGCAGCGCGCCGACGATCCGGACACCGTCGAGCGCTTCGAGCTGTACATCAGCGGCATGGAAGTCGCGAACGCCTTCAGCGAGCTGAACGACCCGGTGGAGCAGCGGCGCCGCTTCGACGCGCAGCTCATGCATCGCGCTGGCGGCGACCTCGAGGCCCACGCGATGGATGAAGACTACGTGCGCGCGCTCGAGTACGGCCTCCCGCCGACGGCCGGCGAGGGCGTGGGTATCGATCGGCTGGTCATGCTGCTGACGAACAGCCCGTCCATCCGTGATGTCATCCTGTTTCCGCTACTGAGGAAGAGGGAGTGATCGGTGGACGGTGATCGGTGATCTGACCACCGACCGCCGACCACCAGCCACCATGGACATTCCTTTTGAGCTCCACATCGCTCTTCGGTATCTGCTCGCGAAGCGGAAGCAGGCGTTCATCTCCGTCATCTCGCTGGTCTCGACGATCGGCGTCACCGTCGGCGTCGCGGCCGTCATCATCGCGCTCGCGGTGATGACGGGCCTGCAGGACACGCTGCGGGACAGGATTCTCGGCAGCCAGCCTCACATCTATGTGTCGAAGCCAGGGGGCATCGACGACTACCGGGCGGAAGTCGGGCGGCTGCGCTCGGTGCCGCACGTGACCGGCGTCGCGCCGGCGGTGCTCGGCAAGGCGCTCGTCAGCGCGTCGCGCGGAGAGGGCTTCATCACCGTCAAAGGGATCGATCCGGCGCTCGAGCCCTCCGTCACCGACATCTCGAAGACGATGCAGGCGGGCGGCCTGGCGGCGATTGCGCGTCCGGCGGCCGTCACCGCGGACGGCGTCGCGCTTGACGGCATCGTGCTCGGAAAAGATCTCGCGCAGACGCTCGGCGTCACTGTCGGCGATTCGGTGTTCCTGACGACGCCGGAAGGACGCCTGTCGCCGCTCGGCTTCAATCCGGCGAGGCGGCGCATGCGTGTCGCCGGCATCTTCAGCCTGGGACTGTTCGAATTCGACTCGACGTATGGGTTTATCTCGCTCGACGTCGCCCAGCGCATGTTCAACCGCGAGAAGCCCGACTACATCCAGCTGCACGTGGACGACATCTATGCCGCGCCGGCCATCGCACGCTCCGTGGAATCGCGGCTGGGCGAGAAATATCTGGTGCAGGACTGGGGACAGCTGAACAAGGCGCTCTTTTCCGCGCTGACGATCGAAAAGCTCGCGGTGTCGATGGCGATCGGCCTGATCGTGATGGTGGCCGCGCTGAACATCGTCGCGACGCTGATCCTGCTCGTGATGGAGAAGCACCGCGACATCGCCATCCTGAAGACGATGGGCGCAAGCGCGCGAAGCGTGACGTCGATCTTCATGGCGCAGGGGCTGCTCATTGGCGCCATCGGCACGACGATCGGCGCGGGACTGGGTCTGGCCGTGTCGTACGTCTGCAATAAGTACGAGCTCATCCGCGTGCCGACCGACGTCTACCAGATCTCCTACATGCCGTTCATCGTCCTCGCGGCCGACTTTGCCGTGGTCGTGACGGTGGCGATCCTCATCTGCTTCGTCGCGACAATCTACCCGTCGCGCCAGGCCGCGCGGCTCGATCCCGCGCAGGCGCTCCGGTACGAGTAGATGGCGCCGCCGTTGGTCTCCGCGCGCGGCATCGTCAAGCGCTACCACGTCGGCGACTCGACGCTGACGATCCTGCGCGATCTCGACCTCGAGGTCGCCGCGGGCGAGATGGTCGCGATTGTCGGCGCGTCAGGCGTGGGCAAGAGCACGCTGCTGCACGTCCTCGGCGGGCTGGATCGCGCAGACCGCGGCGAGGTCACGATCGGCGACGCCAGCCTGACGACGATGCCGGATGCCGGACGGGTGGCGTTCAGGAACAGGAGAGTCGGCTTCGTGTTTCAGTTCCACCACCTGCTGCCGGAGTTCTCGGCGATGGAGAACGCCGAGATGCCGATGCGGATCGCCCGGATGCCGATGGCCGAGGCGCGTCCGCGCGCCGAAGCGATCCTGCGACGTGTCGGCCTCGGCGAGCGTCTGACGCATCGTCCGGGCATGTTGTCGGGAGGAGAGCAGCAGCGGGTGGCGGTCGCGCGGGCGCTGGTCATGAAGCCGGACGTCCTGTTCGCGGATGAACCGACGGGCAACCTCGACGAGCAGACGGCCGACTCGCTCCACGGGCTGCTGCGCGAGATGCATGCCGCGTACGGCCTGACGTCGATCATCGCGACACACAATCCCCGGCTGGCGGCGGCCTGCGATCGCGTCCTCAGGCTCGAGTCCGGACGGCTGCAAGATGCCGTATAATGTGGTGAGTCTTGCTGTGACCACAACACTGTCGGCTTTCCCTTAGGCAGGCTGGATGTTCGAACGGTATACCGAACGAGCCCGACGAGTCCTGTTCTTCGCGCGTTATGAGGCCAGCCAGCTCGGCAGCATTTCCATTGAGACCGAGCACCTCCTCCTGGGCTTGATTCGGGAAGGCAAAGGGCTCACCAGCCGCATCTTCGCGCGCTCGCACCTCTCGCTCGAAAACATCCGCAAGGAAATCGAAGGCCGGACGGTCTTTCGCGAGAAGGTGTCCACGTCTGTCGAGATTCCGTTCAGCGCGGAAACGAAGCGCGTGCTGCAGTTCGCCGCCGAAGAGGCGGATCGCCTGCTGCACAACTACATCGGCACCGAACATCTGCTGCTCGGCATCCTTCGCGAAGAGCGATCGGTCGCGGCGTCCATCCTCACGGAAAAGGGGATGCGCCTCAACACGGTCCGCGAGGACATCGTCCAGCTCCTGAACGAAAAGACCACGCTGACGCGCGTCAAGGAGACCCCGCTCCTCGCGGAGTTCAGCCGCGACCTGACCGAGTCGGCGATGAAGAATCAGCTCGACCCGCTCGTCGGCCGCGACCACGAGCTCGAGCGCGTCCAGCAGGTGCTCTGCCGCCGCACGAAGAACAACGCGGTCCTCATCGGCGAGCCGGGCGTCGGCAAGACGGCCATCGTCGAAGGGCTGGCGCAGAAGATCGTCTTCGGCGACGTGCCGCACTTCCTCGCCGACAAGCGCATCCTGGCGCTCGACATCTCGCTCATCGTCGCGGGCACGAAGTATCGCGGTCAGTTCGAAGAGCGCCTCAAGGCGATCATGAAGGAGCTGACCGACAACCCGAACATCATCGTGTTCATCGACGAGCTGCACACGCTGGTGGGCGCGGGGTCGGCCGAAGGCTCGCTCGACGCGGCGAACATCCTCAAGCCGGCGCTCAGCCGCGGCGAAATCCGCTGCATCGGCGCGACGACGCCCGCCGAGTACCGCAAGTACATCGAGAAGGACCGGTCGCTCGAGCGCCGCTTTCAGGCGATCAAGGTCGACCCGCCCGGCGAGCGCGAGACGATCGACATCCTCCTCGGCGTCAAGGATCGCTACGAGAGCTTCCATCACGTCGAGTACACGCGCGAGGCCATCGAGGCCGCCGTGTACCAGAGCAACCGCTACATCACGGATCGGTTCCTGCCGGACAAGGCGATCGATCTCGTCGACGAGGCCGGCGCGCGCGCGAAGCTGAAGGAAGCCGGCTACAGCGAGGAGTTCGGCGAGATCAACAAGAGCATCCGCGTCGC
>Ga0315281_10004670_pt1 | contig 19848 bp, 13 predicted proteins | sample YL17G07_0_MG_FD_204540 | JGI IMG/M metagenome (GOLD analysis project Ga0315281, IMG submission 204540) | Sediment microbial communities from Yellowstone Lake, YNP, Wyoming, USA - YL17G07_0 | ecosystem: Environmental > Aquatic > Freshwater > Lake > Sediment | place: USA: Wyoming | collected... | reverse complement strand
GTCCGCGGAGCGCGCATCATCGGCTTGAACACCCGCGCGCTGCGCAATGTCTCCGCCATCGGCAACGATCTCTTCGTCTATAACCACATGCAGAGCCAGGTCCCGGGCTTCTCCGGCACCGCCCTGGGCGCCTTCGGCTCCGCGCAGAGCGGCCTGCCCGCCGCCGTCGTCGCTCCTTCCCTGCTCTTCGACGAACTGGAAGTGCGCGGCGCGCGCGGCGAAGCCAAGCGCATGCCCCTGGTTTCCGCTCCGCCGCTGACCGCGGCCCGCTAGAACTGGCGCAGCGCCGGAAGGGCGCTACTGCTTCACGTCGGCCAGCATGTCTTCGTAGTGGTTGATCATGAGCTTGTCGATTTTCACCGGCAGCGTAACTTCCACCGGGGAGGAGGAAGACAGGGAATTGATGCTTCCCAGGCGCAGGATGCGGTCGCCGCTCTGCGCGTACAACGCCACAACGTCCTTCCAACTCTCCGGCACTCCGCTGCGGTTCAGCGTCAGCTTGATCTGGGTCTTCCCGTCCGCCGTGGGCGACAGCGCATAGTTGAACGAATAGCGCGGTCTCCCCATGCCGTAGACGTACTCATCGAAAAACCAATCCATTTTGTGGTTTTTATCGACGTCCATCGCCGGAATCATGTGCTTTTCCACGATGGCCTTGAAGTCCTCGGTGGAAGCCGGTTTATTGTCAAAGGTCTTGCAGTAGTCCTGCATCATGGCTTTGAAGAGGTGGTCGGGATCGGAATTGCGCATATCGTAGAGCTGCATGCGCAGCATCTGCAGGATGTAGCCGCCCTTCGAATAGATCAATGCCTGGTACGAGGAGCCGTTGGTCTCGGAGGAAAGAATGCGCCGTCCCATCGTAATGGGGCCCAGGAATTCGATGCGGTGGCTGTGGATGTCCCCGGTTTCCAGCAATTCCTTGTCCTTGCGGAATTGCGTCAGGAACTCCTTGGGATCACGGCGAAACTGCACGTAGAGTTTTCCGGAAAATTCAGCGAAGCCCTCGGACAGCCACTGGTCGTGGTAGCTCTTCCAGCCCACCCGATGGCCCCACCACTGGTGCGAGCTTTCATGCGCCCGGAAGAAATCGGAGATCTGCACCTGGTCGCGGATGCCCAGCGCATGCCGCTGCGTGGGATCCAGAAACGTAATCACGGAGAGATAGAGAAGTCCCGGCCAGCCCTGCCCGTGATTGGCGGCGATATTGGTCACCGCAATCTGTTTATAAGGATAGGGACCGAAATAATTTTCAAAAAGGCGAATGGTGTTGGATGTCTCCATCCCGACGGTCTTGGCCATGGCCGCCGGCGTGAGTTCGCCGACCGCCACGGAGCCGCCGTGGTAGCCGCCCGGCCCCCGTGCCAGGCTGCCAATGGGATCATCCACGGCCGTTTGGATGGATTTCAGGGTGTCGTCGCCTTCCCTGTTGGCAAATATCTGCACTTCAATCTCGCCGGCTTTTTCCACGTAGGTCTTGTAATCGCCGTAGGCAAATCCCGCGACGGCCAGCGGGATCTGGCTCTTCCAGGTGGTGATGCGCTGCTTTCCGTCGGTGGTGTCCGAAGTCTTGCTGCCCGTGGCGATGAGGCCGTATTTCTTGGGACTGCGGAAGGTCAGGTCGAAGTCCGAGCGGAAGGCGGAGATATCCACGCCGGGTTCGCTTTCCAGTAGGGATGGATACCAGCCGAAACTCGGACAGTAGTAGTTTCCGTCGCCCACGCGGCGCACCACGCGCTTGCCGCCATACTGAAATTCAATGGTCTCCTTCGCGGAAGCTTTCGCGGCGTCTTTCAGCACCACCACGGCATAGTTTCCATAGGACTGGTAGCGGTCCTTCTCTTCCCGCGCCTGAAAAAACTCCAGGCTGCGCCCCTGCGTATCCTTCACCGCAGAAAGACGGAGATTGGAGTCCAGACCGAAGAGCAGCACTCGTTCCCCGGAAAATCGCGGTTCGAGGGTGACTTTGGCCGTGGCGCTCAAATCCGCGTTCTGTTCCGGACTCGCGTCAATGCTGTACGCGCTGATTAGAAAATCCATGCGCTCAGCGGGATCGTCATAGACATGCCGGGGATTGCGGCCGCCGGCCGGAAAATTCATCCAGATATCCCGGATTTTCACGGGGCCGACGTCTCCCCAGCGCCCCACGCGCATCTCTTCCGGCTGCATCGCGTCGTAGCGCACCTCCACCCATCCCTTCTCATGGGTCTTCAGGTCCGCCAGGAAATACGCGGTGCGCTTGCGATCCGGAGAGAGAACGCTCTTGAAGAGCCGGGGCAGATAGGCGGCCCCCAGATCTTCCCGCTCCTTCTGGCGGTGCGCATACAAATCGTCGGCAGGCCCGCCTCCACCCCACTTCCCGGCCTGCTTGGACACTTCCTCCAGCAATCCATCCGTAAAGCTGAACGTGGCCTCGCTGAACGTCATCTCCAGCTTGCCTTCCTGCTTGGTAAAGAGAAATAACTGATAAGCCTCGGTGGCATTGGGCGGTTCCGCCAGGAGCCGGCCTTCCCCATGAAATACGGCGCCGAATACGACTCCGTTGACCGGCTGCGTAAATTGCAGCGTGCCGCTCAGCAGCTTGATGCGCACGCGGTCCCGCACGATCTCCACGTTTTCCACGCGTGTAAACCGCGCCGGGTCCATGGCCGGGGCGGAAAGCGTCTCCCACACAGACACGGCCTCGGAAGCCCCGGCGGGAGCGGGGACGGACTGGGCATGAAGCAAAGGGGCTGCCAGAGTAAAGGAAATCAGACAGAGCACACGGGCCACTCTCATGAAGGCCTCCTGGAGGGGCTGACGGGAGGATACTCTACGATTAAGTAACATGCAATAAAGTTATTGGCGTCTGGCCGCGGCCCAACAGGAGGTTCCTTTCACGCAACAATACCGCTGACAGCCGCCACCTGCGTTTGTTACCATTCGTTCCTCCCAGAGGCGGACACGAATGATCGGCGAAACCATCGCGCACTACAAAGTTCTCGAGAAGCTGGGCGGCGGCGGCATGGGCGTCGTCTACAAGGCCGAAGACACCAAGTTGCGCCGCCAGGTGGCCCTGAAGTTTCTCCCCGAAGACATGGTCAAGGACCGCTCGACACTCGAGCGTTTCCAGCGCGAGGCGCAATCGGCTTCCGCGCTCAATCATCCTAACATCTGCACCATCTACGACATCAATGAAGTAAACGGGCAGCCCTTCATCGCCATGGAACTGCTCAAGGGCCTGACCCTCAAGCACTTCGTCGCCGAGCAAGGTCCGCTGCCCCTGGAAACCCTGCTGAACCTGGCCACGCAGATCGCCGACGCCCTCGACGCCGCGCACACGCAAAGCATCGTCCATCGCGACATCAAGCCCGCCAATATTTTCGTCACCGACCGCGGCAACGCCAAAATTCTCGATTTCGGTCTGGCCAAGATCATCGCCCGCCCCGGATTCGGCGCGGATTCCGGCGGACAGACCATCACCGACGGTCCCGCGCACCTCACCAGCCCTGGCACCGCCGTGGGCACCGTCGCTTACATGTCCCCCGAGCAAACGCTGGGGAAAGAACTGGACGCGCGCACCGATATTTTTTCCTTTGGCGTGGTCCTCTACGAAATGGCCACCAACCGCCAGGCCTTTTCCGGCAGCACCTCGGCGGCCATCTTCGACGCCATTCTTCATCAGGCTCCGGTCGCGCCGGTGCGCCTGAACCCGGATATTCCCCAGGAACTCGAGCGCATCATCAACAAAGCGCTGGAGAAGGATCGCGACCTGCGTTACCAGCACTCCTCCGACATTCGCGCCGACTTGAAACGCCTCTCGCGCGACAGCAGTTCGGGCAAGCGCCCGGCAGCGGCCCCCAGCGGAGAAGCTCCGATCGTTCCCCCCAGCGGCTCCAGCGCCACCGTGCAGCACGCCTCGGGCAGTTCCACCGTCGTGGCCGTGGCTCGCGAGCACAAGTGGAGCGTGGCCGCCGCCGGTGTGCTGGCCCTCGCCGTCCTCGCCGGCGCCGTCTACGGCGTCTACACCCTGCTCTCGCGCAGTGCCCCCGCCCCCTTCCAGCAATTCTCCATTGCGCAGATCACCAACAGCGGAAAAGCCACGCGCGCGGCGATTTCGCCCGACGGCAAGTACGTCATCAGCTCGGTCCAGGAGAAGGGCCTCTTCAGCCTGTGGCTGCGCAATGTTCCCACGGGCAGCGACACGCAGGTTGTCCCCCCGGGCCCCGAACCCTTCGAGTTGCTCACCTTTTCACCCGACGGCAACTATCTTTATTTCCGCCGAGCGGAAAATAAGACCGGCACCGTCCTGAACCTGTTTCGCACGCCCGTGCTGGGCGGCGCCCCCAAGCTGCTGATCCGCGACGTGGATGCCGGTCCGGTCTTTTCGCCGGACGGCAAACGCATGGTCTACGCCCGCGGAAACAGTCCGGAGACTGGGAAATACAGGCTTTTTTCCGTCACTCCAGAAGCCGGCGACGAGCAGATCCTGGCCATCGGTCCTCAACCCATGCCTTTTTCCCTCTCCTGGTCTCCCGACGGGAAGCGCTTGGCCTACTCTCTGTTCCGGGGCGGCAAGGCGGCGGGCGAAATTCGCGCCTACGAGTTTTCCGGCGGACGGGAAGTTACGCTGGCTGCGCTGCAGGATAAGTCGGTGGACGCCGTGCAATGGCTGGCCGATGGACACGGCCTGCTGATCAATTACCGCGAGAAGAGCAGTAATTTCTCGCGCGGGCAGATTGGCTACGTCTCCTATCCGGCGGGATCATTTCAGGCGGTCACCAACGACACCAATGATTACGGAACGCTGAGTCTCTCCGCCGATGGCAAGGTGCTAACCACCATCCAGCGGAATTTCGAAAGACAGCTGGACCTGCTGCCTGCCACGGGGAATGGCGACCCGGTGAGTGTTCCGGGTTTCAATCGCCAGTTGAAACTGGCGCGTCAAGTCGAGTGGCTGAGCAATACCGAGTTGCTGGTTCTACTGCCGGACAAGGCTCTGCGGCTCTCCACGGACGGAGGCCAGCAGACGGAGATTCTCAGCGATGCCGGCGCCAGCATGCAGTTTGCCAGTGTGTGCAACCAGGGCCGCTCCATCGTCATCGCCATGTCCGGTCACGAAAGCAAACAGGCCATGACCTTGTGGCGCTTCAACGCCGACGGTTCCAATGCCCTAGCGCTCGCGGACGGCGCGAGTTCCGTGCTGCCGGTCTGTTCCCCGGACGGCAAATGGGTCTATTTCTACGATGGCGATGCCAATCGCAATATGCGCGTGCCTCTGGAAGGGGGAAAAGCGGAACCCGTGACGGCGCCCAAAGTGCAGGATGGATCCTTGGCCGGCCGGGTCATTATTTCTCCGGATGGCGAAACCCTCGGTTTTGGCGTGCTCCGCCATGACAGCGCCGCAAGCCGTTACGTCCAAGAGACGATTCTTGTGAGCGCCCATGCGGGAAGCGCCACTCCACAGCGCGTTGTAGAAGCAAACCAGCGGCTCTCCGGCAACGCGCAGTTCACCCCGGACGGCAAGTCCCTGGTCTATCCGATTACCGAGAATGAAGTGGATAACCTCTGGCTGCAGCCGCTGGATGGCAAGCCCGGCCGCCTGCTCACCCATTTCACCTCCGAGAGAATTGCCGGCTTTGCCTGGTCGCCGGATGGCAAGCGCCTGTCCATTCGCCGCGGCCACGCCGAATCCGACGTCATCCTGCTGCGCGACACCGCAAAGTAATTTCGTTTCGGCCTGCTCTCCCCCGGAGAATCAGGAATCCAGTAATTCGCCGCTACTCCCGTCTTACGCCAGCCAAATCGCGCAAAACTAAGGTAGTCTAGGCACACCACCATGAACTGGAAGGAAGAACTCCGGGACAAGAAACAAGCCGCCCTGCTCAGCGTGGGCACGGCCGCCATCCTGCTCACCCTGAAAACCTTCCTCACCCTGAAAACCGGCAGCTTGGGCGTCCTCTCCGAAGCCCTGCATTCCGGCCTCGACCTCCTCGCCGCCATCATCACCTGGCTCTCCGTCCGCGTTTCCGACCGCCCCGCCGACGAAGACCATCCTTACGGCCACGGCAAATTCGAAAATTTTTCCGCCTTCGTCGAGACCGGCCTGCTCCTGCTCACCGCTCTCTACATCATCTACGAAGCCTTTCTCCGCCTCTTCTTCCGCAGCGTGCACATCCAGCCCAGCGTGACCGCCATCGTGGTCCTCTTCTTCGCCCTCCTGCTGGACATCACCCGCTCCCGCGCTCTCACCCAGGCCGCGCACAAATACAAGAGCGAAGCGCTCGAAGCCGACGCCCTGCATTTCTCCACCGATGTCTGGAGCACTCTGGTGGTCATCGGCGGCATTTTGCTGGTGTGGGCCGGAGAGGCGTGGAACCTGCCGTGGCTCATCTACGCCGACGCGCTGGCGGCGCTGGGCGTGGCCAGCGTGGTGATTTGGGTGGCTTCCCAACTGGGCCGCCGCACGCTCGACGCCCTGCTGGACGCCGCGCCCAAGGGACTGCAGCAACAGATCGCCGACACGGTCGCGCAGATGGACGGCATCCTCGAAACCCGGCGCGTCCGCGTGCGCCGCGCCGGCAACCACCACTTCGTGGACATCACCGTCAGCGTCCCGCGCAGCACCAATCTCGAACAGGCCCACGCCCTCACCGACGCCATCGAAGCGCGCATCGCCCAGATCGCTCCCTCCGACGTCGTCGTGCACGTCGAGCCGCGTGTTCCCGAAGGCGAGCATCTCTTCGAAGCCATCCGCGCGCTGGCCCTCCGCAAAGGCCTGGCCATCCACGATCTGGCCGCGCAGGAGCAGGAAGACACTCTATTCGTCGAACTGCATCTGGAAGTGGACGAAAATCTGTCCCTGCGCGAGGCCCATCGCCAGGCCACCGAACTCGAAGACGGCATCCGCGCTCTGGGAAAGCCCATGACCGAGGTCAACATTCACATCGAGCCGCTCGGCCGCCAGATCCACACGAGCGAAAGCGGCGAGCAGGAAACCAAGCGCCTCGCGCGCGACGTCGAAGCGTTTCTCAATCAGTTGCCGGGTTCTTTCGAAGGACTCGTGGACTGTCACGACGTGCGCGTGCGCCGCAGCGAGCACCGCATTCTGGTCTCCTGCCACTGCGCCATGAACAGCGAGATGCCGGTCACCAACGTCCACGACGTCACCGCGGCGCTCGAGGTGCGCGTGAAGGAACGCTTCCCCCAAATCTACCGCGTCACCATTCATCCCGAGCCCGCCGAAGACGCCGGCTAGGCCGTGCGCAACACCGCCGGCACGGCGATGGCGTCGGGTTCCGTTTCCTCGCTGCGTCCAAGGGCGTGCGCGGCCAGCGCCAGCAGCACCGGATAACAAACGATGACATAGCGCGGATCCGGCGATTCCGCGGTGGTCAGAAAAGCCGTGCGCAGCAGGAGGAAGGCGGCGAAAAGCAGCAGCGCCGGCCGCGCCCCCGCTCCTTTGCTCCACAGCCGCCGCGCTCCCCGCCAGGCCAGCAGGATGTAAATAATGTTCAGCAGAAACAGGCCCAGCGTGATCATCAGATCCTGCCCGTTTTCATCCCACTCCACTTCCAGCGGAAAAATATCGCTGTGATAGGGCAGCAATTCCATCTGCGGCGTAAACCACAGCACCACCGCTCGCGTCAGCGGGATGGTGACCCAGGTGCGCAGCGGATGCCGCGCGGTTCGCTCCCGCGCCAGTTCTCCGAAAACGGCGTCCGCCTCCGGCCCGTATTTCCCCGTGCGGTTGTATTCCCCCAGCAGCCTGAAGACCGTTTCTTTCTCTTCCGCCGTGTCGAAAGCCTGCGCCGGGATGTCCTCCAGCACGATGGGCTCGTGCTCCAGCTTGAAGGTGACCAGGTACGAATAGCGGTAGCGGTCCAGCCATGTGTTTTCCCACTTCATGAATCCGCGGGAAACGAATTCCCCCGGAAGCTCGTTGTAGCGCGGGTTCAGCAACTGCACCTTGTGCAGCGTGACCGCATTGCGCGCCGCCCACGGCACCAGGGGCAGCAGGCATCCCAGTCCCATCAGAAACGCGGCCCGCAGCCAGCGCGCCTTCTCTCCCCGGCGGAACATCACCACGGCCAGCGCCACCGCCGAGGACACCAGCAGCAGGGGCGTTTCCGGCCGCACCAGCGTCCCGCACCCCACCGCCACTCCCCCCAGAAATCCCGCCAGCTCCGGCAAATTCCTCTCCGCGAACCGGCCCCACCGCCACTGCGCCGGAACGAACAGCGTCAGCATTCCCCCGGCGCTGCGCATCTGCAGCGCAAAAAACAGCAGCCCGCAGGCGGTCCAGAACGTCGCCAGAATTTCCGACAGGATCACCGCGGCGTAGTTCCCAATGAACGGGCACGTAGCCGCCAGCCACAGCGCGCGCATCTTCAGCTTTTCCCGGTCCTCGCTCTTCCCGCTCGCCTCCGAAAAAATCAGCAGCGCCAGTCCGGCGATCAGCACGCAGGTGAGCATGTCCACGCCCGCCTGCGCCATCATCACCCACGGCCGCGCCGCTACCCCTGCCTTGCCGCACAGCAGATACACCAGCGCCAGAAACGAGGGATAGCCCGGCGTGCGCAAATCCACGGGCACCAGCGTTCCCTTCAGGAATATCCCGTAGACCCCATGTTGCACCCAGTTCGAACCCAGGTTTTCGTAGAGCGCGCTGTCCCCTCCGTCGGTCGCATAGGCCAGTACATAAATCAGCCGCAGCAACAGCCCGGCAGCCAGCGCCAGCAGGGGACTTTTGAGCAATCTTCTCATCCGTAGAGGCATGTTACCGCAGTTGCCCCGCCGCTGGAAACTCGTCCCCCTCCCCCGTTGACAAGGCGGCCGCGTCTCGCTACGTTGGAGTATTGAATGAAACTCCGGCAACCCATCTTCTATGACCGTGAGCGCCTGCGCTGGCGCCGCACCAGCCGTGTCCTCGAAATTACCGCGGCTCTCCTGACCCTGCTTCTGGGCTATTTTCTCGTCACCATCATCATTCCCGTGTATCTGCCCGCCGTGCTCCAGCAAGGCACCCGCCCGGGTTTCCGCGCCGTCTCCGCGAAGAAAATCGTCAAGCGCGAAGGGCGCCGCCGGCGCATCGCCGGCATCGGAAAAGCGCCCGAAAAATACGACCCTTTGCGCGCCGCTTTCTTCGTCAGCTGGGACCCCGCCAGCATCGCCTCCCTCAAGGTCTGGTACAAGGATATTGACCTGCTCATTCCCGACCAGTTGCATGCGGTGAGCGCCGACGGCAGCCTGACCGTCGTGGACTACGAGAAGAATCAGGTGCAGACCGCTTCCGCCGAAGAAGCCGTGGCTATCCTGGGCCGCGACAAACTCCACCAATGGATGCACTCCGCCGGCGTTGAACTTCCCATGATGGGACAGGTCAATAATTTCGACGGCGACGCCTGGCGGACCAGGGAAATGGTCCAGCTCCTGGCCAATTCCAAGGGGCAAAAGCGCCTCATTGAAACTCTCACCGACTTTGCCCTCCGCTCCCGGCAGGAGGGTCTGGTGCTGGACTTCGAGGACATTCCCCTCGAAAGCCAGAAGCATTTCCGCCAGTTCACCGCGGCCCTGGCCTCCTCCCTGCACGCCGTCAAATTAAAACTGATGATCACCTTGCCCGCCCACAACGTCGAGTACGACTACGCCTTTTTCGGCAGGGAATGTGACGCGGTCATCCTCATGAACTATGACCAGCACTGGCCGGACTCCGTCCCCGGCCCCATCGCGGCCGAAGACTGGTTTGTGAGAAACCTGAACGACGCGGTGCATCAAATTCCCCCCTCCAAGCTCCTCATGGCCATCTCCAACTACGCCTATGACTGGCCCCTGAAGAAAAACGGCAAATCCATGACCGCGGAAACCCTCACCGTTCAGGAAGCCCTCCTGCGCGCCGCGGAATCCGAATCCGACATGGAATTCGATTCCGATTCCCTCAATCCCTATTTCTCCTATTCCGATGACAAGAACCAGGTGCACCAGGTGTGGCTGCTCGACGCCGTCACCGCTTACAACCAGATCCACGCCACCGAACAGGCCGGCCTGTTGGGCGCCGCCATCTGGCGCCTGGGTTCTTCGGATTCATCCCTCTGGTCCATCTGGGATTCCGTTAAGCCCGGCGACGCCCAGCGCGCCAAACTCGAAAATCTTCCGCCTGGCCCCGACCTCATCCTCAACGGCGATGGCGACATCTGGCGCATCACCGGCACTCCCAAGGAAGGCCGCCGCACGTTCGACTTCGACGCGGCTTCCGGCCTGATCACCGACGAAAATTACGTATCTTATCCGCTCTCCTACACCATCGAACAGATTGGCGCCGATCCCCGCAAAATCGCCATCACCTTCGACGACGGCCCCGACCCTCGGTGGACCCCCTCCATTTTGAAAACCCTGCGCGAAAAAAACGCGCCCGCCACCTTCTTCGTCATCGGCGACGAAGCCAGCCGCGAGCCCGGCCTCCTCAAACAGGAGTATGCCGATGGCCACGAAATCGCCAACCACACCTACACCCATCCCCCGTTCGAAAATATCGCCCCCGCCGTCCTGCGCATCCAGCTCAACCTGACCCAGCGCCTGATCGAAAGCCGTTTGGGCGTCAAATCCACTCTCTTCCGCCCTCCCTATGGCATCGACCACCAGCCCGAATACGCCGAGGAAGTGGCTTCGCTTCCTCTTCCCCAGGAAATGGGCTACATCCTCATCGGCGCTCGCCTCGATCCTCACGACTGGGCCTACACTGACGGTAAAAATCAGGCCCCGGCCTCCGAAATCGTCGCCCGCGTTCTCCGCGACGTCACCGGTCCGCACAAGGGCAATATCATTCTCCTCCACGACGGCGGTGGCGACCGCCGCCAGACCGTTCTCGCTCTTCCCATGATCATCGACGGCCTGCGCGCTCGCGGCTTTCAAATCGTTTCCGTCGCCAACCTGCTGGGCAAGACCCGCGCCGACGTGATGCTTCCCCTCTCGCAGGGCGAAAAATTGAGCGCCCGCGCCGACGGTTTCGTCTTTGGTCTTTACCACTGGCTGCGCCTGGCCATGGGCGCCCTCTTCATCGTGGGCATCGTTCTGGTCAGCGGACGCGCCCTCATTATCGGTCTCCTGGCCCTCATCGAAAAAATGCGCCCCGACCGCCACGCCACCGTTAAGCAGCCTCTCCCTTCCGTCAGCGTCCTCATCCCCGCCTACAACGAAGAAGGCGTCATCGTGCAAACCGTCCGCGCCGCCCTGGCCACCGTGGCTACCGATCTCCGCGTCATCGTCGTCAACGACGGCTCCAAGGACCGCACCGGCGCCCTGCTCGACGCCGAGTTCTCCCGCGATCCTCGCGTCCAAATCATTCATCAGCCCAATCAAGGCAAAGCCGCCGCCCTCAATCACGCCCTCGCTCAGGCCGCCACCGATATCGTCGTCACCATTGACGCCGACACCGAAGTCGAACCCGAAGCCGTTCCCTTCCTCCTCCGCCACTTCGCCGACCCCACCGTCGGCGCCGTCGCCGGCAACGTCAAAGTCGGCAACCGCACCCGCTGGCTCACCCGCTGGCAGGCCCTCGAATACATCACCAGCCAGAATCTCGAAAAGCGCGCCTTCGATCTCTTGAACTGCATCACCGTCGTCCCCGGCGCTCTCGGCGCCTGGCGCAGAACCGCCATCGAACAGGCCGGCGGCATCACCGCCGACACCGTCGCCGAGGACGCCGATCTCACCGTCGCCATCCGCCGCCTCGGCTGGCGCGTCGCCTATGACGAAGACGCCATCGCCTGGACCGACGCCCCGGAAACCGCCGCCGCTCTCGTCGGCCAGCGCTTCCGCTGGACCTTCGGCACCCTGCAATCCTGCTGGAAGCACCGCGACACTCTCTTCCGCCCGAAATACGGCACCCTCGGCTGGATCGCCATCCCCAACATTTTTATTTTCCAGTTCCTCCTGCCGCTCATCTCCCCGGCGATTGACCTCATGTTTCTCGGCTCCATCGCCCTCTGGGGCCTGGCCCAATTCCCCGCCCTGCACCTCCCCCAGATCTGGACCAGCGCCGACCTCGGCAAATCCATCCTCTTTTTCGCCGGCTTCCTCCTCATCGACCTCTTCACCTGCGTCGTCGCCTTCCTCCTCGAACGCGAAGAAGACTGGACCCTGCTCGTTCCCGTGCTCATGCAGCGCTTCTACTATCGCCAGATGATGTACGTCGTCCTCTTCCGCTCCGTCAAGGAAGCCGTCAGCGGCCGCCCCGTTGGCTGGCGCGGCGTCGAGACCGATCCTCCCGCGGAACACGCCCCTGCCTGATACTCTTTTTCCACGGTAAACAGTCCGCCCCCGCCCGCACTCGCGCCAGTACAATTCCAGTCCAACTTGTTGTAGGATAATCGGGTTCCTGGAGGAAGCTTTTATGGCCATCACATTCAAACTCAACGGCAAATCGCAGTCCGTCGACGTCAGCCCGGAAATGCCCCTGCTCTGGGTTCTCCGCGACACCCTCAACATGACCGGCACTAAATTCGGCTGTGGCCAGGGTCTCTGCGGTGCCTGCACCGTGCACATCAACGGCGAAGCCATCCGCTCCTGCTCCACCGCCATTTCCGCCGTCGCCGGCAAGAGCGTCACCACCATCGAAGGCCTCTCCGCCGACGCCTCCCACCCCGTCCAGCAAGCCTGGATCGCCGAGGACGTTCCCCAGTGCGGCTATTGCCAGTCCGGCCAGATCATGTCCGCCGCGGCCCTCCTCGCCAAGAAACCCAAGCCCACCGACGCCGATATTGACGACGCCATGCAAGGCAACATCTGCCGCTGCGGCACCTACCAGCGCATCCGCAAAGCCATTCACCGCGCCGCCGATTCTCACGCCGCCGCGCCCAAGGAAAAAGCCGCCACGCGCTAAGCGCCGTTGAAACTCTTTCCTGCCGCGCACTCCCCCTTCGTCGAGTGCGCGGCGTATTCCGGATTTCTTCCGTTCACTGCAAGGAGATCATCGCCATGAGCACCTATTCTTCCCGTTTCAATCGCCGCTCCTTTCTCGCCACCTCCGCCTCCGCAGGCGCCGCCCTCCTCGTCGGCTTCTATCTCCCCGCTCGCGCCTTCGCCGATGACGCCGCCGAGCAGGAAGCCCAGCCGCCCAATCCCTTCAACGCCTGGGTGCGCATCACCCAGGACAATCGCGTCACCCTCATCCTCGCCAAATCCGAAATGGGCCAGGGCGTCATGACCGCCCTCCCCATGATCCTCGCCGAAGAACTCTGCGTGGACTGGAAGCACGTCACCGTCGAGCAGGCCCCCACCAATCCCGAAATCTACGAGCATGGCACCGGCGGCAGCAGCAGCGTCCCCGAATCCTGGCTCCCGCTGCGCCGCGCCGGCGCCGCCGCCAAACAGATGCTCCTCACGGCCGCCGCCAAGCGCTGGAACGTCAACGAAAACACCTGCAAAGCCGCAAACGGCGCCATCATCCACGGCGCCCGCAAAAAACTCTTCACCTACGGCGAACTCGTCGAAGAAGCCGCCGCCCTTCCCCTCCCCGACTTCAAAAAAGTTCCCCTGAAAAATTCCAACGATTTCACCATCGTCGGCCACGACACCCGCCGCTTCGAAGCCCGCCCTAAAGTCAACGGCGCCGCCGGCTTCGGCCTCGACGCCCGCACTCCCGGCATGCTCTTCGCCGTCGTGGCCCGCTGCCCCGTCTTCGGCGGCAAGCCCGCCAGCTTCGACGCCGCCAAAGCCCAGGCCGTTCCCGGCGTACGCCACGTCCTCTCCATCGACTCCATCGGCGAAGGCGCCTTCACCGCCGGCGGCGTCGCCGTCGTTGCCGATAACTCCTGGGCCGCCATCGAAGGCCGCAAAGCCCTGCAAATCAAATGGGAGGAAGGCCCCGCCGCCGCGGAATCCAGCGAATCCCTGCGCCAACACTGCCTCGATAACGCCGGCAAACCCGGCAAAACCGTCCGCAACGAAGGCGACGCCGAAGCCGCTCTCGCCTCCGCTGGCGCTCACGCCATTCACGCCGACTATCAACTCCCCTTCGCCGCTCACGCCTGCATGGAGCCCATGAACTGCACCGTGCACATCAAGCCCGACGCCGCCGAAGCCTGGGTACCCACGCAAGCCCCGCAGTGGGCCCGCGAAACCGTCGCCAAAATCGCCGGCCTCAAACCCGAAGCCGTCACCGTCCACACCACTCTCATGGGCGGCGGATTCGGCCGCCGCTATCAAGCCGACTTCGTCGCCGAAGCCGCGCAAATTTCCAAAGCCACCGGAAAACCCATCCAGCTTCTCTGGACCCGCGAGGACGATCTCCAGCATTGCTTCTATCGCCCCTTCTCTTTTCACCGCATGGCCGGAGCCGTGGACGCCAACGGCCATCTCGCCGCCTGGAAACATTTCCAGACCTCCACCTCCATCGCCGCCCATTGGGAAAAAGACGGCGCCGAAAAGCCCGAGCAAAGCGAATTCGGCATGGCCGCCTTCCTCCCCTACCTCTCCCCCAACTATCGCGTCGAATACACTCTCGCCAAATCCGCCGTCCCTCGCGCCTGGTGGCGCTCCGTCGAAAATTCCTCCGGCGGCTTCGTCGTCGAAAGCTTCGTTGACGAACTCGCCGCCGCGGCCAAGTCCGATCCGCTTGAATTCCGCCTGCGCCTCCTCGGCGACGACCGCAGCGTCAAGGACGCCATGAGCCCCACCGGTGACCCCGTCAGCACCGCCCGCCTCAAAGCCGTCCTCAAACTCGCCGCCGCAAAAGCCGGCTGGTCCGATAAACAAAAGCCCGCCGCCAAAGGCATGGGCCGGGGCATCGCCTGCTACTTCTCCTTCAACTCCTACGCCGCCATGGTCGTCGAAGCCGGCTTGAAGAACGGCGAAATTCACGTCGCCCGCGTCATCGCCGCCGTCGACATCGGCCGCGCCATCAACCCCCAAGGCGTCCGCGCCCAGGTGGAAAGCGCCGTGATCTACGGCCTCACCGCCGCCCTCAAGGACTCCATCACCATCCGCCAGGGCCGCGTCGAACAAAGCAATTTCCACGACTACCAGATGCTGCGCCTCCCCGAAGCCCCGCCAGTGGAAGTCCACATCGTCGAAAGCTCCGAAAAACCCACCGGCATCGGCGAACCCGCCCTCCCCGTCCTCGCCCCAGCCCTAGCCAACGCCCTCTTCGCCGCCACCGGCAAACGCGCCCGCACCCTCCCCCTCCGCGCCGCGGACTTTACCTAACCTTCACCAAATCGCAAAAAAGCTCCCCGCTGTCCTCCCGCCGAGCCGCAAACACGCCTGTCCTCCCGCCGAACCGCAAACACCGCTGTCATCCCGAGCGCAGCGAGGGATCTGCTTTTTTTCTTTTCTCTTCGCTTTTGTCTTTGTAGCGCCAGCTTTTAAGCTGGCATCTTGCTTTGCTCTTGCCATCTTTTATGTACAGATCCTCCGCTTCTCTCCCGCCATGTGGCCCATTCCCCGTCCTGCATTGCACGTTTCTAGTTTCTAGTTTCCGCTTTCCCCTCTTTCCTCTGTGACCTCTGCGCCTCTGCGTTCATTCCCCTCTTGCCATCCACTCCTTACTCTTCAACGCTGCGCTTTCCTTCGAATACGCACCCGTGAACCACAAACGTGCTATTCTCCCGCTATACTACGACCCATAAACGCTTCACGGATTCGCATGACCCATTCCCGAGGAGACGGACCCCGGTGAAACATCCTTCCTCATCTAGCTTCCCCTTCATCCTGCTCCTCAGCCTCCTCTGCGCCACGGCAACCTTCTCCCAGTCGCCCCAAAAGTCGCACGAAAACTGCATAAAGCTTGTGCCCGGCAATTGGGGCCCCAATTTCGGAGTAGAGTGGCACGCACACGAATCCATCTACTGGGGCTGCCGGCTGGGCCTGCCCGCGGAAACCATCAAAGACTGGCAGCGCGCCGCCGGCCTGAGCGGCATGACGGAAAACATCCTGCCTGTAAAAATCGCCAACGACGATCTCGTTCTGATCGAGGAGATGCAAGGCAGCATGCACTGCTATATCATCAGCGCCCTCAGGAAAACCCCCAAAGGCTGGGAACAAGTCTGGACGGAATCCGGCGATGATTTCTGCACCATGACCTGCCCGCCCATCCGAATAACAATTCGCGGCCCCCGCCTCTTTCTCGACGCGCCCCTCTCATCCAACCCCGATTGCAATGGCCACATCTACAAAAGAAAATATTTATGGAATGGCAAAACATTCGCCCCCGTTCAGGATGAACCCTCCGCTGCTCAATTCATGCCTCCCCGCTTCGAGGACTATCCGTCAGCGCATCTTTTCACCGGGACGCCAGCATCTCCCATTCTGAGGACGAAATTTCAACAAATGTTTAGAACTCGGATTCAACTAGGGATGAAAAAGGGGCCGAACTTCGCGGGACGATACAGAATTATTCAATGGGGGTGTGGCTCGGACTGCCTGAACTTCGCCGTAGCCGACTTGACGACAGGAAAAGTCTACGAACCTCCATTCCCCTCCCTTTGGCTGCATGACTTTACCCGCCACGATGAATCCAGCATAAGAAAAGGGCTGCAATACAAACCCGACAGCACCCTCATGGTCGTCGACGGATGTCCGGACGACCACTGCGGAACCTACTACTACCAGTGGTCCAACGAATCGTTCAAACGAATTCGCTCTATTCTCAAATAATCCAGGCGGGAGGGTGCCCCTCGATAAGAGCGAAGGCGTTGTCGGGCACATGCGCGAAACCGCCCCGCTAATACCCTCAGGCGAAAGCCAGCCGCCCGCGAGGCGCGGGAATCGGACGCCCGAGTTCCTTGGCGGTTTCGATCCATTCCTGAATGATGATTTCCACGCTGGCAAGAGCTTCCTTGTAAGTCTTCCCCTCCGCCGCGCAGCCCGCCAACTCGGGTACTTCGGCGATAAACGCTTCGTCCGCCTGACTCCAGTAAATAATAATCTCGTATCTAGTCATCGGCTTCTTCCGCCAAGCGATAATCAATTATAGTACTCTCAACCCGTTATGCCCGCTTTCCGGCCATTTTTTATGCCGTCATCCTGAGCGAAGCGAAGGATCTCAACTGTCAGCCCGCCACCCCCTGCAACCAAGACTCTCTGGCGATGACTCAGCGAGTCGGCAAGGCGGGGGTGCCCCATCGCCGCCCTTGCACCATCCCTCTTAAACCATCCCCCCTCCGCCCCCCTCTGTGTCTCAGCGTTAAACTCTATCCTTTCTTCCCCCTCACACTCCAATACTAGTACCCATATTGACAACTATTAACTTTTGAGTTATACTATAATTTGTTTCTGGGCGCTAAAAACAAAGGAGATCCCGCCCCGTGCCCTCGCCCCCAACCACCCGCAGCATCCCCTCCCGCAACCCCTCCAGAATCAACACTTCCAGGCCCCTGGGGATTCTGGAGGATGGTGATCAGGATTCCGGGCGATGGTGATCACGATTCCGGGGTGATCGTGGTCAGTTGAAGGGGGTCTCCGGAACGGTGATTACGATGATCCCGGAACGTTTTCCACAGGGGCGAAGTAGCGCTGGACATCACAGAGGGCAAGCTGTTCTCCGAAGGGAACATAGGGAGAGACAGCGTGCCAACCAGGAGATTGTCCATGCGCAAGACCAAGGAAGATCGAATCTTGCCCGGGGAGCCAATCTTCCTGCTTCAATAATTTAAGATTTTTGGATGGGCAAGAATTCAGCCATTGAGTATTCGGCAGCAAGCCGAAGGGTGATCAACGTAATCCAGCAAAATCTCTGCAGATTTTGCACGCACCCTTTCCAGTATTTTGCGCGGAGATCGCGCTTGGACGCCGCCCCGTCTTTGCTTGCACAACGCGATGATTTCTTCCGCAGGCCGATGACAGCGCAATCGCGAACCGCCGGATGGCTGGGCGGTGGCTTACGTGGTACTGGACGGCCTTGCCGTGCGCAGGATAGTCGAATTCACGCGGGGGCGATCCGGAAAAGACGTCAAGAGCCCTGGTGGGTCAGTTCGGCCTCGAAGGTTTCGGCGGGCGGCTTGGAAAGCTGTTTCGCGCCGTAACGTTCAATCATCAATTGATCGCCGATTTCCGTGCGGCTCCTGAAGACGGTATGGGCGGGAAGTTCGATCACGCTCTCGGCGCGGAGATTGGGACGGGTGATGGAAAAAGGCCGGACGAGTTCGCGCAGGCCCACGACTTTGAAGTCCTTGTCGATCAGCACCAGGTCAAAGGAAAAGAGCATGCCAATGGTGTGAATCGCGTTGGCCGGAACGATCCACACGCCGCCGTCGGGCTGGAGCGATCGTCTGCCCAGCAGCCCGATCAAGCGGCTGAGGAAGGAATCGGCCACCTGAACGCGAAAGGCCAAAAAGGTCTCTTTCGTCCGGTTGTATACAAACACATCGCGGCCTTTTTCGGACATTACGGGATCTTCTTTCCGGCCTGCGCGGCCAGGGACCAGCTATTTTGGCGCGGTCTTTTTCATCCGGTAGATGAGGACGCAAAGCACGGCCACGGCGAGCACGCCGGATATTACGCGGATCAGAGTAACGTTATCCATGTTGTTTTCTCCTTTTGCGGGGATTGCCCGCCTTACTTGGGAGCCTTCATCTTCATGCGATAAATCAGGATCGCCAGAACGACCACGGCCAGCACTCCTGAAATCACTCGAATCAAAGTTACGTTGTCCATGCTTCACCTCTCCGTAGATAATTGACGCAAACTCATTGTCCCAAATGCGCCATATTGCGCATGACGGTGATGACCGCGGGCGCCACCGTGACGATGAAAATGGCCGGGAAAATAAAAAAGACCAGGGGAGGCACGAGTTTGATCGTGGTTTTTGCGGCGATTTCCTCGGCCTGCTGCCTGCGCTGGGTGCGCAGGCTGTCGGAAAAGATGCTTAAGGATCTGGAAATGGGAGTTCCGAAGCGATCCGTCTGGATGAGCATGGCCACGAAGGAGCGGACGCTTTCCACATTGGCGCGGCCGGCGAAGTCCTTCCAGGCGGTGATGCGCGGGGAGCCGGCGCGTTGTTCGAGATTGATCTGCAGCAACTCTTCGCTGAGTTCGTGATGGCTGAGGCGGAGTTCCTGGCCGACACGCACGATGGCCTGGTCCAGCCCCAGGCCGGCTTCCATGCAGATGGCCAGCAGGTCGAGACCGTCGGGGAGACTGAAGCGGATGTGGTTGCGGCGGGAGTTGACGGCATGAGAGAGCCAGAAATCCGGGGCAAAGAAGCCCACAATCAGGGCCAGGATGAAAAACAGGAGCGTATTTTCGCTGACGAGGAAGGCGACGGCGAATCCCAGAAGCGCGGGAAGGGCCAGGCGGGCGCCGAGGAACAGATCGGCATGGGCAGATTTGCGGTAGCCGGCGAGCATGAGGCGGCGAACCAGGGCGGCGTCGGGTTCGGCGGAGAAGAGGCGGCGGAAGAGAGAGAACGGCTTGGCCAGTTGGTCCACGCTGAAGAAGGAAGGAGTGGTCTGAGCGGCGGCGGCCTCTTCGCGGCGGGACTGTTGGGTCACCTTTTCCAGTAAGGCGCTTTCCGCCGAAGGACGGGCGAGGAGCAGGAAGGCGATCAAAAAGATTCCCAGGAAGAGAACAAAGCCGGCGATGGTGGCGGTGAGTTCCATAGGATCAGACCTTGATGTCAATGATTTTGCGGATGGCCAGAACGCCAAGGACCATCATGATCAGGCCGACGATCACCACGCGAATGCCCAGTGGGTCGGTGAAGAGAATGCTTTCGTAGTCGTGGTTGATCATGCTGATGAGGGCAAACATGACAAAGGGCATGCAGCTGAGAATCCATCCGGTCAAGCGGCCCTGGGCGGTGTAAATGCGCAACTGGCCGCGCAGGCGGACGCGTTCGCGCATGACGGCGGCGGTTTTGTCGAGAATTTGGGCGAG
>Ga0315281_10004669_pt1 | contig 19851 bp, 7 predicted proteins | sample YL17G07_0_MG_FD_204540 | JGI IMG/M metagenome (GOLD analysis project Ga0315281, IMG submission 204540) | Sediment microbial communities from Yellowstone Lake, YNP, Wyoming, USA - YL17G07_0 | ecosystem: Environmental > Aquatic > Freshwater > Lake > Sediment | place: USA: Wyoming | collected... | reverse complement strand
TTGCCTCTCTAAATGTGAGTCGGATGTTGAGCTGGTGGTTAACCTTTGCTCAAGTTGGACTTTCACCAACAAGACTTAATACACTTTACTCGGCGCACTCATTATTGTTCCTCCGTTAAAAATGATGTCATTTCGACGAACAATGTGAGGAGAAATCTTTAAACATTCGACAACCCGGATTTCTCCCTTCGGTCGATGACAGCCAAATGTAAATATCTGTTAGACGCACTACCACACTGTCAAGTTAATTTTTGTTAGTTTTTTGTAGGGACTGTTCCCCGAACAGTCCGGCTGTTTGACGGCATAAAGCGGCGCGTTCGGGGAACGCGCCCTACATTGCACTATTAAGAATTAACTTTACAATGTACTACCCTGTCTGGCCTTGAATTTCAGGAGCAATTCTTTTTCCTTTCCGTCAGCAGTTTTAATCTTTACTTTAAGGTTCTTTACGGGAACCCGTTTAATATCTATCTTGCCCATCGTTACGCCAAGGTCTTCCGCCGAAACAGAAATATTGGCGCCGCTGCTGCTGTCCTTAAGCGCCTTTATTCTGAAAACAAGCCCGCCGGCCGCGGGTACGGATTCCTGTTTTGACGACCAGTCATCGCTGCCGCCGAGGGCGAACGCGATGTCGTTATTGTCGGACGAGATCGTTATCTTTTTTGCATATTTTTCGTCTTTATTGCCTTTTTTGTCGAGCACGGTAACCGTTGCTTCCAGCGTCCTGCCTGCGGCCACCTCTTTATTTCCAAGGTCCAGCTTCAATGAGCCTTTGGTGTTCATCTCTTCCTGCCAGGTCTCTTTCTCGCCGCCGCCGAGAGGTACAGGGTCCGACGGTGGTGATCCCGCGCCTACTGAACTTTTGGAATTCTTATTGACCTTTTTTGAGCCGTAATCGTTAAAAAGCTCAACCTCACCCTCATAAACCTTTACATCCGTGCGGCCGTCCTTTTCAACATCGGTCTCGTATTCCGTGCCGCGCACCGAGCATACAGCGACGGGCGTATATATCTGAAATTTCGTCCTCTTTTTCAAAATTTTTGTCCAAACCTTTCCGAAAAGCATCTGTATTTTGTCCCCCTCTCCTTTATTAGCGAGTTCCGCCGGTTCAACCTTTATAGTCGTGTTCGCGTTAAGCCTGGTTTCTATGGCTCCGGTGTAAGTAAGTCCTGCGCGCGAAGCCGGGCCCGTGCGCACTGTGTCCCCTTCGTAAATGAACTGGCCCATATTGGCGTTGTTCCAGGTTTTCGTGCCCGAGGGCATCACCTGGACTCTCCCTTTGGTATAGGTGACTACAGCCGACACGCCTTTTTGCGCGGCATCGGCGGCGATGGTCACAAAAAAAAGCAACACGACGCTGAAAATGGATATAACTACTTTCCCTGTCCTGTGCATTAAATATACTCCTTCGGGTGAAGTCCGCATTTGCAAACCAATTCGCTTTTGACGTCTTTGCGAGGGAGCGAAGCAACCGAAGCAATCTCGCTTTTCGACGAAAGATTGAGATTGCCGCGCTCCCTTCGGTCACTCGCAATGACGGCTTTTGGCAATTGCCGGGTACGCCCAACATCTTCAATCGACTTGCGCTTCGGTAATTTTTGCTTTTTTGTTCTTGAGCTGATCGGCGATATCATTGAGATCGCTTTCACCGGCGCCCTTTATCTCGAAAATAACGTATCCATCGAGCCCTTCGATGATGTTTTTGGATATCTGCGGCTTTATTAATTCCCAGATCTCGGAAAGAGAATAGCCGGCATTGTCGCTTTCTCCAAGTAACTCGAAATTGATGTTCGGATAGGCTTTGCCCTTTTCTATTTTTATTACCCGCTCTTCCGTCATGTATTTCGGGTGCAGCGCTTTCAACGTGTAACTGCCTTCAATAAGGTCTTCTATTTTATACTGGCCGTTCTCTTTGGCCGTAACCTCGCCGGACCTGGGGCCTTTGAACGTTACCGTCGCGCCCGGCACGGCTTTGCCGGTGGACGCGTCGGTTATCTTGCCGATTATCCTGGCTGATTCCGTTGTTTTGAAATAGCTGTCTTTTAAAGTCAACGACTGCGTGAGTATGTTGTTTCGTACATTGTCGTCATAATAGTTGTGCGAAGCGCTCACAAAAAGCGGCGTATCCGGAGCAAGATCTGGCATTGTGACATTGAACGTAAGAACTTTTGTTTCTCCGATGTTAATAAGGTCGATTTTCTGCGTACCGAACACCATTCCGCCTATGTACAGGGTTACCGTTATGTTGTTTTCGGCCGACCCCCCGAGATTTTTTGTTTCCACATTTATATTTACCTGCGGAGGGACTGCTTCCTGTCCGAGCGTTATCGCCGTTATCGCGACATCCTTTGCCGAAGACGAGCCACCGGACTGCTTGAGCGTGAACGAAAAAGGAGTCGGAGACTGGGCAACTTTGTTTCCCGAACCGTCAAGGCCCTCGACTTTCCAGTAATATTTGGTTCCACTCGCAAGGCGCTGGCGGCTATCGGCGGGGTTCATGGGGTAAGTATACGTGGTGTCCTGTGTGTAGTCGGTAAAAAGCGTGTTATAGAATGACTGGTCATCGTCAACATATATTCGATATCTTGAAGCGCCCGAAGCAATCCAGCGGAAAATAAGCGGCTGGTCTATAAGGTCAATTATTCCGTTCGCAGGATAAGAAAGCGTTATTATGGGCGAGTACACAGAAAATGTCGTTGTGCCCGACACCGGCGAGCCCGTCGCCGGTGTGGCGGTGACCTCCAGAGTAAAGGCGCCGAAAGTAGTGTAGAGGCTGCTTAACGGGACGTTTCCCACCTCGCTTCCGCCTATTCCGATGCTGCCGGGCACGGAGTTACCCGTATGCTTGAAAACCTGCCTGCCCGACGGGTCGCGTACTACAAATGTGAAATTAATTTTACTTACGGCCTCGGCGGAATATATCTCACAGGCAAAGTTAATATTTTCAGAAGATGAAAAATTCGACCGCTGGCTCTTCAGCGAGTCAAGCGTCCTGACCGAGCGGATTTCTAATGCAAATCCTGACGGACAGAAGGCTATTGCCATAATTGCCGCAATCAACACTCTAAATGTCGTCTTTCTAATATTCATTTTTTGCTCTCTTTGGGACAATACCCGTTATTCATGAACATTATCTTACTGAGCAGTTGGGGAGTTATTCCCGAATGGTCATTGCGAGGAGCGAAGCGACGCGGCAATCTCACATAACGACGAGATTGCTTCGCTGCGCTCGCAATGACAGGACACACAGAAAATACTCCCCGACTACTCATCTAACAACCGCGAGTTTCTTTGTGACATTTGCGTATTCGCCGGTCTTTTTGTCTTTTACCCTTACCTGGAACAAATACACGGCTGACGCCACTTTGTCGCCGTCCGAGTTCGTAAGGTCCCATGCGTATTCCCAGATATTCGCGTCGCAAGTCAACTGTTCAGTATTCAGTGTCCTGACAAGCTCGCCTGAAATCGTATAAATATTCAGCTGTGCCTCTATGTCCTGGCCCGAGGTCTCGAAATGAATCGTTGCGCGGCTTTGCGATACCGCCGGATTCGGGTAAGCGTAAACCTTCTGCGGGTTCAATAAATCATATTTGAACGCGATAGTCATGCTAGCGCCTTCTTTAAGGTCAACTATGCTTGCGTTGGAATACGCGGTGCCGTTGTATGCGCGGATAGAGTATTTTCCGGGCAAAAGGTTAGGAACAACGTAGTTCCCCTCCTCGTCAGTGGAAACACGCGCGATGACTTTCGCGCCCACAGAAAGTTCTACAAACGCCGTCGATGATCCCGAAATGCCCAGCGCCCTTGCAAGAGTCGGTTTCCCTGAAATACTTTTGACTATCAACACCTTTCCGCTTACCGTGGCGAGATCATAATTTGCTTCCAAGTTGAAGTTTATCTTATCCTGTCCGTTGGCAATGTTCTCTTTATACACGCTTGAAACTATGTTGTTAGCGGTCCACGAAGCTTTTACTCTGTAATAACCATCAGCGATAGAAGGCTCAAGAGTGACAAGGTACTCGCCGCTCGTAGAAGTATAGACCGTGTAGGTTATGTTGCTTGAAAGCTTTGACGCCGTGACTTCTACGCCGGTTATGGGCGCGTCGGAAGCTGTGGTAATCTTTCCGGATATTATCTGCGGAGGTACGTACTGGGTTTTTACCGCAGCGGAGTCGGACATTTCCGTCCTCATGCCGTCGCCGTTATATCCTGCAACCCTGTAGTAATATGTTGTGTTGGACGGAAGGCCCGTATCGGTGAACGTTGCGTTCGCAAGGTTATCAGCCAGGTTAAAGTAGTTTATTCCATCGCTTGATTTGTCAAGGCGGTATTTGGAGTTTCCGCCGACGCCCGCGCTCCACGATAGTTTTATACTCGATGATGTCTGTTCGGATGAACTAAGGCCGGTCGGAATATTCGCGAGCGAGTACTTCGTTACAATGTCTGACGCGGCACTTTCACCGGATATGTTGAACGTCTTGACAACTCTTGAATAGGCGCCGTTAGCGTTTATTCCGGCTGTCTCGATATAGAAGGTTGTGTTCGGCGCGCCTATATCGGTAATGAGAACTCCGGTAGAGCTGTAGATCCTGAACCCGTCTTCGCTTGAACTTACGTCTGTCCAGGACCAGTATATCGAGCCGGTGGAAAGGGCAACGCCCGCAAAACCGGAAGGCCCGGCCGGCGGAGCTATAAGCGTAAGCGCGCATACAGTACTCGCGAAAGCGGAATAATTATCGTTGCCGTTCTTGCTCTGAACACGGAAATAATATGTTGTTTCAGGCGACAACGAGGTCGCCGTCATGTAAGTCGTCGTTGCGACGCCCAGGGCGACAGGCGTCGTGAATGCCGAATTAGAAGCGCGTTCAACGCTGTATGTGGTTCCCGAAGGGTTGTTGTTGGCGTACCAATTGAGCAGAACCGTCGAGTATGTGATGGTAGAGACGGCAAACGATACGGGCGGGTTCGCAATGGTGTATATTGCAATGGTGTTTGACTGCCCGTCACCTTCGCCGATAAGATTATAGGATTTGACAAAACGGCTCTTTGAAATGTTGGGTGTCAGTCCGGTTTCAACATAGAAGGTCGCGTTGGCCGTATTTATGTTTATAAACCCGCCGAAAGTTGAATAGAGATGGAAACCGCTTTCGTTGTTGGAGTTGTCATTCCAATTCCATTGTATGGTAGTCGACGACAAGGCAATCGCCGTTAAACTGTCCGGGTCGGCCGGTTTGTTTGAAACCAGGGACACCCCGAAAGTTGAAGACCACAGGGAATAATTGCCGGCGGAATCTTTAGAACGCACTCTCCACCAGCGCCATCCGCCGGACAGGCCGGTCAGCGTGACAGAGTTTGAGTTTGTATTAGTGGTAACAACGACAGAGCTAAAGGGTTCGTCAGACGCTATCTGAAGCTGAAAAGGATTTGTCGGCGACATCCCGCTTGTCGCGTCGTCCGTATAACCCCAGTTGAAGGTCATGTCTGCGGTGGTGCTGTTATTACTCGGGCTTACACAAGAAGGCGTGGGGGGCGGAGTTGTGTCTTTAAGAACATAAAACGCATCGATATAGGTCGAAGCGTTGCCGGCAAGGTCGTATGCGGTCACGGTGATATAATTCGTTCCGTCCTGAAGCAGTGCGAAGTTGACGCCCCAATTTGCCGTGTAGGAACTCGGCAGGACGCCGGAGGCTATGTCGGTTGAAGTTATCAATTCGGCGCCGCCAAGGTTCGGCTGAGTGAATGCCTGGTAGCGGAGCTTATCGAGTCCGGAGTAAGTGTCGAAGAAGTCGACGTTGTATACCGCGCCGGGGTTTGAATTGCGCCAATTATTGTCTCCTAGCTGGTTATTTGTGATGACAGGGTACACCGTATCCAGCGGCAGCACGAAGTTCTGCGTGTTAACGCCGGCGGTTGACCAGGAACCGTAATTGCCGGATTCGTCGTAAGTGCGCACCGCGAAATAGTAGGTCGTCCATAACGGAAGGCTGTTTACAAGATAGCTTTGTTTCGCGCCGGCTACCATATTTGTCGATGCCGATATTTGGTAATAGGGGTATGGCGGAGCGTTGAAATCCGTGACCTGCGCTGAAGAATACCTTATTACGAAACTTCCGCCGGTTATATCATTTGTTGTGCCGTTGTCGCCTGGCGCGGTCCATACAAGCCTTAAAGCCGCGTGAACACCGTTTTCAACTGACGCCGTAAGGCTCGAAATTGCCGCCGGCGGTATTCCGTCAAACGCAAAAACCGCCGTACCCGTTGATGAAGCGAGCGTTGATGAGTTGTCCGAAGCACAGACCGTCCAACTGCTTTGCTCGGTCATGAAGGTTATGTTAAAAGTTCCGATGCCGCTGGAAAGCGCGGCCGGGGCGGGTTCGCTGTCACCGGGATCAGGCGTTGTTATGACCGTCACAGGGTTGCTTCCGGTTTGAATGTTGTAGTAACTGTCCGTAGCCCGGACGGTCACGGTGAAAGGAACACCCGTATACCGGGCCTGCGGCGTCCCCGTTTTGCCCGAAGTAGAACCGGGCACATAGGTCTCGTTCGGCATTATAACAAGCAGTTTCGCGCCGGCTCCGGAGTTAACCGGCACGCTCGTAGAGGTATATGAGGTGTAAAGCGGCGAGATGCCGTCAACGTCCGAAGCAGTCAGTTTCCAACCGGAAGTGGTCGCGGTTTTAAGCGTAGTATAGAACACCGTTGTGCCGTTTTGAAGCGTTTGTGTTGAAGCGGATGTTAAGAACGGGTCATCGGGCTGGAGCAGTACAGTCGCGGTTTCGGTGGAATTTATCCTGTTCCAATAATTGTCCACAAGGTTCGCGGTTACCGCGAAGGGTGTTCCCGCGGTCTGTGTGGATGCAACCCCGGTTTTTCCGAAAGGCGAACCGGGCAAAGCGCTTTCGCCGGGTACAAGAACGAACAGTTTAGCGGCAGGCGCCGGCATAACAAAAACCGAAGTTGTATTTGAAGTCAGTCCTCCGGCAGCAGTGACGGTTATCTGGCTTGTTCCGCCCGTGACAAGAGTAATGTTAAATATACCTACACCGGAAACAAGCGACGAGGCAGCGGGATCGGCGGCGTAAGCGTCCGAGGTGTTTACGGTTACGGAATTAGCCGCGGTATTCGACAAATAGTAATTAGAATCGAGAGCTCTGGCGGTAACGGCGAACGTGATACCCGCGACCTGTGGCTGCGGAACCCCGGTTTTCCCGGGCGCCGCGGCTTCGGCAAATGTTTCTCCGGGAAGCGTCACAAGGAGCTGAGTTGCCGGGCCTTTGAGCGTAAGTACCGTAACCGGAAGGTCATATATTGAAGATTCTCCCGCCAGATTGAAAGCCCTGACCTTGTAGTAATATGTGGTGCTGTTTGAAACGCTTGAATCCACGAACGTGTTTGTGGTTATTCCCAAAGTAAAACCGGCCAGAGTTGTGGTTGACGTCACAAAATTGTCGGTCGAGCGGATTATTCCCCAGGCGGTATAATCGGGATTTGAATTAACCTGCCACTGCAAGGTCACAGTCCACGAAGTATGGTCTATGACAGCGGTGCTTATCGGCGCGTAAGCCGAGGTCACCGTGCTGACCGAGATAGTCGTAGAGGAACCGATGCTTTGCCAATTGAGCGCCGTGACGAAAGCATAGTATGAAGTATTAGGCGCAAGACCGCTTACAACGGCCTGCCCGGCGCTTTTTATGGTTTGTGAACTCGCCGCGACCGGCAATAAGTTCGCAGACGTCGAAACATTCAATTGATATATCGTATTTGTCGGATTATTCGTAGAATCGGCCCAGCTTGCCACCGCACTCGTGCTTGTATGCACCCCCCAGGAAAGGTTGTTCGGATACTCGCAGTATGTTGAAACCCAGTTCGGAACACCCTGGTTTGACACCTGCTGGCTTTCCCTGTTTGTTGCAACGACCAACACGAAATACGTTGTATTGGCCGACAGTTCCGGGATGATCGCGCTTCCGGCACCGCGCAGCGTCGAACTTGTGAAGGCAACACCCGAGAAATTGGATGCCGTTGAAACATTGACCGCATAGATAGTGTCAGAAGGGTTGTCAGGGCTTGAGGCGGCCCAGCCGACGGTCACGTGTGTCGTGCCGATAAGCGAATAATTTATTCCGGAGGGCAGTGAACAGTAAGTGACAAAAGATTTTTCCGTGTAGGCAGAATAATTGCCTCCGAGGTTTTTCGCATAAACCCTGTAGAAGTACGTGGTGTCAGGCAACAGGCCGGAATGGACAAAAGGCCCGGTTCCCACGGTGGATTGCAATACGCCGAAACTGCTTGTGTCGCCGGTAGAGCATTTGAGCTCGTATGTTGTATAGCTCTGGTTGGCGCCTGCCCAGGAAACCGATAACCATGTATTGCTTGACGCGTTTAAACTAAATGCCCCTGGCTGATTGACAAGAGTATAGGTGCTTGCAGCGTTGTTGTACGCTGTTTCTACATTATCAAGGTTTATCGCCTTAACTCTGTAAAAATAAGTTGTGTCAACCAAAAGCCCTTTATGTGCAAATCCGGTACTGGTGCTCCTGAATATTTCCAACCATGCGCCCGCCGCGCCTGTTGAAGCTTCAAGCGAATATGTCGTGTATGGAGGGTTGGCGTTTTGCGTCCAGCTCAACGAGACACTGCTTACGGTGACCGTATTGAATACGATATCACCCGGGACGTTCGCATGTGTCCGGGTGCTTGAAAGGCTGGCCCAGTCCGTTGACATGTCGTTGTTATTTACCGCTTTGACCCTGAAATAATAAGTAGTGTTCGGCGAGAGGTTCGTAAACTGGGCGAAGCCGTTAAGCGTCGAGGTAGAGTCGAACACCTGTCCGCCGACGCTGAAGCTCGAGCATTCCACGCCAAACATTGTCCACGACGGATTGGTTGATGTCCAGTTAACCCTTATAGAGTTTTCAAGTACCGGGCCGGCAACCAGAGCGGCAGGCTGCGAGGCGAACGTGGAAGTTGCACCGAGAACCGTCCAGCCGGTCTCAACGTATTGATCGTTCCTTGCTTTTACCCTGCAATAGTAAGTAGTGTTGGGGTTTAATGACGCGCCACTGAAAAGGATGTTTGAGGCCGCCAGCCATCCGGAATTCGCCAGAGCAGGAACGAAACCCGGTTCGGTCGAGCATTCGACATAATAACCGGTGTATCCGGGGTTCACTCCGGGCAACCAGTTGATCCTTATGCTGTTGAGGCTCACTTGAGTGAAAGCGTCGATTCCGGGCGGCTGTGCTTTTGTCCAGACAGCAGTAGGCGATGACGTTACGATACCGCCGGCGTTTACCGCAGTTACATAGTTATAATACGACGTGTTCGGCACAAGGCCTGTCTGAGACCATGTGTTTATACCGGCCGCTAAAGTTGCTGTTCCCGCAAGCATAACGTAAGGCGCCGAGGTTGTGGCTGAATACACCCTGAAACCGAGTTCGTTTGAAGAATTGTCCTGCCACCGCCAGGTGATTGAAGAAATATTTATTGCCGACGCGCCTAAACCCGTCGGAGCCTGGACTTTGCCGCGCGAGTTGCCGCCCATGGGAACCGGAAGTCCGGCCGTTATCCAATGAGCGACTTTAAGGTTGCCGTTTAACTCGTCGCGATAAGATATGTGCACGTTCCCGGAACCGTCGATCGCAAGAGAAGCGAAGTCGCCCGCTTTTGTCGAATCGACAACCGTGGCCGTTGACCAGGCCGACCCGTCGTAACGGGCGTATTTCAGGCTCTGGGTATTCATATTGTAATAGGCTATGCTCGGGTTACCCGCCCCGTCAAGCGCTATGGGCAGCCACTGCTGGTTTCCCGTGGTGGTGTCGAGCGCACTTGAATGCCACGCTGCCCCGTCAAACCATGCATATTTTAACTGATCGCCGTTACCATAATACGAAATACGCGGGTTGCCTGATCCATCAAGCGCGATAGCTGAAAAATCCCCGGAAACCGTATCCACAATGCCGGTCGACCACGCAGTGTCGTAATGAGCGTACTGCAGTCTGTTGTTAGATGCGTTATAATATGAAATACAGGGTTTGCCGGCCGCGTCGAGAGCAAGCGAACAATGCGACCCTGTCCCGCTCGCGCCGTTGTATGAGTCAACAGTGTTCGTGGACCAGTTCACTCCGTCGAAACTGGCGTATCTAAGCTCGCTTGCTCCGGCAATATAATAGCGCTGGTAGGCGATGTGGGGCAGTCCTTTGCCATCAATAGCAATAGACGACCATCTGCCGACGCCCGAACCGGAATCAACAGTTGAGGTTGACCATGACACCCCGTTGAACCCGGCGTAATTAAGTTGGTTGTCAAGATCGTACTTGTTTTGATAGCTTATATGCGGATTATTGTCGGCGTCAACCGCGATGGATATATAATAACCCGCGTCGGTCGCTTCAGAAATAACGGAAGGCGCGCTCCATACGGTTCCCGTGCGTTTTACATAACGCAGCTGGTCATTCGTTCTGTCAAGATACGCCACGTGAAGATTTCCGTCCTTATCGACGCATATCGAGTTTGCCTGCCCCACGTCCTGTGAGGCGGAGTCAACTGTTTCAAACGAGAAAGGCGAGTTGTATGCCGAAGCCGACGACGCAACGGTCTGCCAGTTCAGAGCTTCGTCCATCGTCCAAATTCTGAAATTATAGACTTCATTTAACGGAAGCAACACATTAGCCCAAACGTTGGCGTTGGGAGTGACGCCTGAAGTGGATATCGATATCTGCGCGGTCATCGTTGACCAGGCGGAATAATATGGATCTGTAGAGTACTCTATGGCATAAACACTTCCGATGCCGAGCGGTTTGGTGGAAGTCCCGTCATTTCCTATGGCCGTCCAATTAAGCCTGATAATATTGGCGCCTGTGCTTTGGTGAGCCTCGAAACCTGTTATCTGTCCGGGAGGATTATTGTCGTAATTAAATGTTACCGTGGAATACACCGTTGACCAGTTATTTGAATTGTCTTGAGCCTTAGCGACTATGGTATACGAAGAACCGCTTACCCAGTTAAACGTCGCGTTGTAATAGGTCCAGCTTGACTGGCTGACCGAAGTGGCCGGGAGCCAATACTGCGTTGTCGTCGAATTCCAGTCAGAACCGTTAAAATAGTATCCTGTGGTAAGCTTTTGAATTGACAGTTTTACTGTCGAAATCTGGGCATTATCACCGCAAGTTCCTGAAATTGTCCAAAGAGTGTTTACAAACTGCTGGTTGATCGGATTAGTTATACTGACCGTCGGCGCAGTGTTGTCAACATAAACATAAGTGGATTGTTCAGTACTCCAACTGCTTGCTCTCAGCCCGGTATCAATTGTCTGAACCGACCAATATATGGTTGCGCTTTCTTTCAGGTCAACTTTCATGCCGTTGTTGGTTAGCCCAAGAGTGGGCCTTAGTTTTGAGCCTAAAAGCGGCGAGCCGTATTTTCCGGAAACTATTCCATTTCCGCCCGTAGTTGTACCTATCCTTACATTATAATACAGGCCGTTGACGGGTGTTCCATTATCGGAGCCGTTGCCCCATTGCAGCGTAATCGTTTTGGGCGCATAACTCAACGTCGTGGAACCCGGCGCTGAAGGGCTTGAGTTCACTATTCCGTATTCGGAGTTAAGCGATTTATAAATTGAAGTGACAGTCGCCCCTGATGAATTTCCGCAAACCATCATATCAAGGTCGCTGTCGTTATCGATGTCGGCAAAACTTATCGAGCCGTTGCCCGCGCCAATCAGGGACATCCCCGAATCGACAAAGCCTGTCCCTGAATTGTTACGGTATATACAGGTAAAGTTATTTGTGTCGGACCCCGAGCTCCCGCATATCGCAAAATCAATATAACCATCCCCGTCATAATCTCCCCAGGCAATACTTGCGTTATTTAAGGGCTGTGGATTGAATATTTCAGTGAATATCCCATTGTTGTCATTGCGATACACCTTCGCAACTTCGCCGCCGGCGCCCAAGCCGCTTAACGCGAGGTCAAGCAGTCCGTCGTTGTTATAATCCGCCCACGCAAGAGAACAGTTCTCCACATAGCTGAGAGATATCGCGGTTTCCGTAAAAGTGAACGAGCTTGCATCGTTACGGTAAATTTTTGCCGTGCGGGTTGCCCCGCCGGTTTTACCGGCAATGGCCAAATCAAGCGCGCCGTCATTGTTGTAGTCCGCAAAGGCGACCGCGCCGTTTTCTACGGCATCGATTGAATCCGATCTTGCCGTAAAAACATTGTTGCCCCTGTTTTCGTAAATAACTGTTGACGGGCCTGAACCGTTGTTCCCGGTAACAATGAGGTCTATTTTTCCGTCGTTATTGATATCGCCCCAGGCAATAGCGGCGTTGTCGACACCGGTAAGCCCCGCCGAGATATCGGTAAAAGTGCCTCCGCCGGAATTGCGGTAAATCCTTGCTACGCGCCCGACACCGGGAACCCAGCCGGCGAGAGCCAAATCCAGCGCGCCGTCATTGTCATAGTCCCCCCAGGCGACGGAGCACCTGGTAAGCGCGGGCAGTATGGCCGATCCGTTTTCGGTAAACGTACCGTTCCCGTTATTGCGGTAAATTTTTGTGGTGGCGCCGGCATCTGCCCCTGATGAACTTCCGGCGATGACAAAATCGGGATACCCGTCATTGTCATAATCTCCCCAGGCAACGGAAGAATTCTGCAGGCCGATTATTCCGGATTCCAGACAAACAAAATTTCCGGGTGCAACCGAAATAGTGTCCGTCCAGACCGACCAGTTGCTTGCTTCATCCCGCGCCCTTATCCAAAAATAGTATGAGGTTTGCGGGGCAAGCCCGGTTATAATCTGAGCAAAATTATTTCCGACAGCCCACGAAGATGATTTTGTCACGGAAAAATCGGCGGCCCCGGCGCCTTGATAGTCTTTCGTGGTATAGTTTATCTGCCAGGCTCCGCCAGTTACATTACCATAAGCGCCATTATCGCCCGGCGCGGTCCACGAAAGCCTTACCTGGGCGGCGGTCGCCGCAGAGAAACTGCTTACCTGCGCGGGGGGCACTATATCGTACTGCGCCCAGGCGGTTGCACCGTTTGAAAGCGGCGACCAGTTTACATTCTCGTCCGCGTGCCAAATCCTGAAAAAGTACGTTGTTCCGTTGGTCAGCCCCGTAACCGGGTAAGAAGCCGGCGTTTGCGGCCCTACGCCGCTTGTTGAAACTACTACCTGAGCAGAACCCGTTGACCAGAATGCGTTCGAGTTTGTTGAATACTGCACCGCGAACACGGAACCCGTAGTAAGCTGAAGGCTCCACCCGTCGTCGCCAGGCATTGTCCATGAAAGCTTTACCTCGCCTTCATACGTGCCAGGCGCCGCGGCAAGGTTGGTAACTGCCGCGGGAGGAATAACATCACCAATGAAACCCGTGCTCATGTTGACCGAATAATCGGTGTAAGAACGTATCTGGTAATCCGCCCCGGTCTTGGAAATCCACGCGATGTTGAGATTCCCCTGGTTGTTGTACCATCCGGACCAGCGTGTCGTCGGGTGGTTTTGGACGTCGCTGCCGTTGCTCAAATTAATCCAGGAAGTCCAAGAACCTCCTGCGTAATTGGCGCATTTTACATTCACGACTCCATTGGCCGGATCGCTTCCTGCCCACACGACATAAAGGCTATTGGTGCTACCCCCTGCCTGCACAATCGATGCCGCGCTCTGGGAAGCCGATCCTATAGGAGCGATATTAACCCACGGCGCCCAAGCTGAGCCCCCGACAGATTTTGACGAATATTTTATCTGATAGTTGTTGGTGTAAACGTCGTCCTGCCCGCTCCATACCACATGCACAACGCTGTTAGAACCTACCGCGATAGCAGGGTCTGATTGGAGGCGGGAGGTTCCGGTGAAATCAACGATGGTCGTTATCGGAGCCCAGGTTGTGTCCGTTAAGGTCTTCGAAGTATAGCTGATCTTGTATGATTTGTAATCATTTGAAGCGGCCTCAGTCCTGAATGCCACATGCAAGCCGTTTCTCCCGTCAATCGCAAATGCCGGAGAGTAAATCCCCACTGCGCCTCCGCCGGGAAGCAGCGAATAGTTGTTCCACGAAGAACTACCGGCAGGTTTGTAAGCATACCTGATAACGTCATTGGAACTGCCGCCGCCATCCTCTCCGTACCAGGTCATGTGAAGGCTGTTATCCGATGCTACCGCTATTGTGGGAGCATGCTCATATCCGCGGTACGGGTAAGTTCCGGGCATCTTAACGGGAGTCGTCCATGTGGTTCCCGGAGCGGACGCCGTTGAATAGAATACTCCTTCGTTCGACTGCGAGTCGCCGTTGTTACTGGTATACGCCAGGTGAAGGACATCATTTCCGTCTATCGCAAGACAACCGTCACTTATCCCGTAATTAGCAGCTCCCTGGGGATCGATCGGAGCGCTTGTGGTGTCAGACCAACTGGCCCCGTTATTGGCCGACCGCGACACGAATAATCTGGTCTGGCTGGAATATGTTTTTGTGTACGCGAGGAAAAGGTCGCCGTTTGATGCCCTTGCCATGTTTCTCCCGATTATATAATCGCCGTTCCCGCCGGAAACCGAACCACTGGAAACAAGCACTCCCGCGTTTACCTGCGCCCAGGTTGTCGCCGCGTTTGAAAGGTCCGACCAGTTTGGGATTTCGTCCGCGTGCCATATCCTGAAATAATAACTGGTTCCTTCCGATAAACCCGTTATTGCGGTTGAAACAATATTTGTTGGCGTAACCCCCGAAGTGGAAACCACAACCTGAGCTGAAGCTGTTGACCATGAAACGCCAACCCAGGTGGAATACTGTATCGCATATTTAGATCCGGTTGACAGAGTTACAGTCCATCCGTCGTCGCCGGGCACTGACCACGTCAACCGCACTTCCCCCGCATTTTGGCCGGACTGTCCGGCCAAATTCGTCACTGCGGCGGGCGGGGTTAAATCTGAAGAGTTCGGTACACCAACATATGCGGTATGAGAGCTCAGTGCTACACCATTGTCGGCGCCGCCCGTAACATATATATTGTCATTAATAATTCCCGAGCCAAACAAATACCGCTTAGAAGGCAGCGAGTTGCCGGTAGTCCAGGAGTTTAAATTCGGATCATATATCTCAACTGTGTCCGATGGTGATGCCGCTGATCCGACAAAACCGCCTATAGCGTATATCTTGTCTCCTGCCACTACCGCAGAAAGGCCTCTCCGGGCCGTAGGCATGGGAGCACAGGTACTCCAGGTATCGTCTCCGGGGTTATAGCATTCCACTGTATTTATAGCGACAGAACCGTCATAACCTCCGAAAACATAAAACTTCCCATCATATGCTCCCGCGCCTCCTTCGTCATGGATACTGGCCGGTTGCGCCTTTTCAGTCCAGCCAGGGTTGTCGGGATCGAACACAAAAAGGCGCTTGCGATAACCGTCCCAGCCATCCTCAGAAATAAGTACATAGAGTTTGCGGTTTATAACCGCTGAAGTATTGGTGCCGTTTCGAAGCAGCGGCCCCAAATCCGGCAATGAAGTGCCCGCGCTCCAACTGTTCGTGCCGGGGTCGTAAATCTGCATCCATTCATTCGGAAGAGTCTCTGTCCATCCACCCACAACATATAGCTTATTGTCAATAACCCCTTGAGCACCGTTGTATACTCCGTTAGTCATCGGAGCCTTTGTGGCCCAGGTGTTTAAGTTTGGATCGTAAACTTCCAATACATTCACCTGAGCCCCGCTTGTATTCTTTCCCCCTGCCTGGTAATACAATCCGTTTATAATTCCTGACGCAACCCCGGATCTGGCCGTGGGCAGGGATGCCCTGCTGTTCCAAGCATTCCCAAGATTAACCTGCGCCCAGGTTGTCGCCGTGTTTGAAAGGCCCGACCAGTTTGGAATTTCGTCCGCGTGCCATATATGGAAATAATAGGTGGCTCCGCCTGCTAACCCCCCGAGTGTTGTTGAGACACTGCTCCCAGGTGTAACCCCCGAAGTGGAAACCACAACCTGAGCTGAAGCAGTTGACCATGAAACGCCGGCCCATGTGGAATACTGTATCGCGTATTTAGATCCGGTTGACAGAGTTACAGTCCATCCGTCGTCGCCCGGCATTGACCACGTCAACCGCACTTCCCCCGCATTTTGGCCGGGTTGCCCGTCCAAACCGACGATCGATGCCGGAGACATGGTATCGCCACCATCGCCTAAAGTGAAACGCATCGTTCTGAAATCGTCGTTCGTTCCGTTGTTTGATGCGCCGGTAATATAGACATACGAAGAAACACCTACGGCGATACCGGCGGCTTGATCCTGATATCCGCCGTTATAACCCGCCGATGAAACAAACACAAGATCCGGGGTAAACCTGGCAACCAGATAATCATTGTTTGAACCGTTATATAAAACACCCGCGGTAAGCAAATCTCCGTTTGGCGCTATAACTATGTCAGCACCCTCAAGTGCAGCCGAGTAAGTAGCCGTGCTCTGTAATGCCAGCGAGGCATTGTATTTCACCAGCAGCATATCATGGGGAGATCCGGTAGCTGTTCCCACCACATAAACATTTCCTGAACCATTATCAACCGCTAGTTTCACCGGTACACCGTAAAACTGAGTACCACTCTCATCAACATATACATTATTTACGGTTGCCGAACTCAGAATGGCAAGTGACGGGCTGTATTTAACAGTTGCGTAGTAGCCACTATTGCTCGTTCCCGTAATGAATATATCGCCGGAACCGCTTATTCCAATGCTTTGGGCCATGCTAACACCAGTATTGAGATTGAAAGTCGTACTGCTCTGCATTACAAGGTTCAGGCCGTATTTCATCAACAGGTAACTACGTGACGGGGTCCACCCTGAAACGTATAGATTTGATCCTGATACCGCTATTTCCGAAAAATTTCCAGCGCTATACGTTGTTGATGAAAGGAATACGAGATCTTTAGTGTACTTCAATATTATGCATTCGTCGTTCCCAGTTGATCCCGCTATATAGACATTTGAAGCGCCATCCAAAGCCACCGAAGAGCAATAATCATATGCTCCTGAATCAAAAGTGGCTGAAGATATCCAGTTCCCTGAAGAGTTATATTTTATGGCTACAATATCCCGCGCAGATGCGCTCACCGAAGAATAACCAACTACATATATGTATGGCCCACCCGCGGTCCACGTATCAACAGCTATCGATGTGGCGCGGTCCATACTATTGTTGTCATACACCGCGCCGCCGCCGGCAGAAAAATCACCGCTGAACCCGGCAAAAGCAAAACCGCTGGCAAGCGTTAAACATGCGCAGCCGGCGACAAAAATAGATAATCGTTTTTTTATTGAAGTCATAAACATTTTTACCACTTAACTCCCAGAGTTATCCTGTGAGTCTCACCCAGTTCGCCGTAAGGGACAAAGGCATAGTCAAGGTTTATCCTGTCCAGAATTCCGGGGACACAATACTTAATTTAACGAACACTTACACCTATCTAAGCAATCCTTCTACAGATATGTCTTCATCAATAGCGTCCCAGTGAATACCTATACCACCCGCTATCAGTCTCCAACGTTCACGCTGTTTTTTTGTCGCGTTTCTTAGACGGGGGAACCATTCAAGAGGGACGCTCAATTCCCTGCCGTCTGCAAGAAATACGTTCATTTTGTCTTTGCTGAAAGAAACACTGCGGGCAAAAACATCACTTGCTTTCAATGTTGAAGTATTCATGCCATTTCTCCAATAAAAAAGATTTTTTTGAATCTATTAACTTCCTCAAATGCGTAAGTTCAGAAGAATTAAACCCTGTTGATCGTGAAAGCATCACCGGTTCAAGCCAAAATTTTGCCAAGCACTCGCCTGATTCTATATGTATATGCGACGGTTCGTTTAAATCATTGCTAAAGAAAAAAAAACGGTAGCCTTTGATCCTTAAAACCGTTGGTGTCATAAGCAGTCCTTTTTTTAATTCCCCCGAATTCGAGGGAATTATCTGATTTAATTTCACGGGAATTCCGGAATTCAATTCCGGGGGACACAATACTTAATTCTCGTTTTTCCAGCCACGAAATGATATTGCTGTTGATGTACCTTTCAAGTACTCCGATGATAACAACATAAGGAAGTCGTAGGGTGCGTTCCCCGAACGTACCGCAAAATGTTTCCGTCAAAAGCCGGCGCGCTCGGGGAGCGCGCCCTACGACTTCCTTAGATTGTTATCAATTGGAGTACCCGCTCTTGCGGGTACGACTTCCTTATAAGATACACTATCTGTTCCCGTCGATTAAGTTCAGCGCTATGAGTTTACCACTTTATTCCCAAGCTTATCCTGTGAGTCTCACCCAGTTCGCCGTAAGGGACAAAGGCATAGTCAAGGTTTATCCTGTCGGTGAGTTTCTTAGATCCCCGGCTTAAAGGGATATTCACTCCAAAGCCGGCCATAAACCCTGTAAAAATACTAAAATTTGAATCTGATTTGCCAAATGAACTGCCTGAAAGGATGTTCTTTATATTGTCGTTACGGCTACTATAGCCAAGGCGTAAAGAAATCAGTTGGCTCGCAACATATTCGGTACCGAGCCGCCAAGACGCGGCGTTATCGTTCGGAAATGACATGTCGAAAGAAATTCCCAGCGGCAGGTGATGACTGGCGAGAGGCAAGAATGAAATACCCGCGTTGAAAGTCAGAGGCAGAGGGTATGATTCGTTAATGAATTTAACAGGCGTGCCGAAGTTTTGTACCACGGCCCCCGCCTTGAACGGCAGGCTGCCCACACTGAATGGGTACATGAGGCCGAAATCGGCCGCAACGGCGTCCGCCGAGTACGAATCTATTTTTTGGCGTATGAATTTGAGGGATGAACCGAATGACAGAGGGTGGCCTGAGATCCTGGCGACATTCCGGCTGAAGGCAATGCTTACCGCCATGTCGCTTGCGTCGAAATTTCCTTCCGGCTCGGAAGTATTGGAAGTCCGGCGTTCAATGTCGCCTGAACCAAGATAAGTGACTGAAAAACCAATTGTATTTTTTCCGAACGGCTGCGGGAAAGTGTTGCCGTCAAGTGGTATGACGAACGCGGCGTATGAATGCTGAATGTTCTGAAACCAGATATTGTGGGAAACAATAAACTCTTTTGTTTTTAAAGAAGAAAGACCGGACGGGTTCCAATATATCGCGGAAGCGTCGTCCGCAAGAGATGTAAACGCTTCCCCCATGCCGGAAGCGCGTGCGCCCACGGGTATTTTCAGAAAATTTGATGCCGTGCTCCCCGCCCCCCTAAGGCCGCTTGAACCAGCCGCAATAATAAAAGCGCAGATCAATAAGATTCTGCGGAAATCAATAGCCCTGTAAGATGGAGTCCTGACTGTTTCTGTCACCCAAAAACTCCTCTAACGGAATGCGGCTGTCAACTTATGAAAACACTACAAGAAGGCGGTCAATCGTAGCTACGCTAGAAAAACTATCGGCAAGTGTAATTTACACAGCAATTATAATACAAATATATAATGTTGTCAATGTGATTTAAGGCACACCCCAGAGCAAACGCATTAAAATAATTGTCGTACCTGCGAGAGCCGGTACTCCGATAATAAAAAATCCAAGGAAGTCGTCGATAATTTCTGCCATCCCCGAGTGCCCCTATCGGGGATGACATTCTTTAAATTTTAATGCGATTGTCTTGAGGCACACCCCCCTGATACTTACGGGCACAAAAAAAATGAGGGATGGAAGCGGGTGCAATACCCGGCTTGGCATCCCCTCATAAGCTCCCGACTTTGACACTTGCGCCAACATGGATCGACGGAAACGCATGATTTTGGCGTGTTTGTGGCACCACATTTTACCCATGAGCTAATATCTTTGGCGGTTGCTTTATTCCTGCCGCTGTGAAGA
>Ga0315281_10004668_pt1 | contig 19852 bp, 18 predicted proteins | sample YL17G07_0_MG_FD_204540 | JGI IMG/M metagenome (GOLD analysis project Ga0315281, IMG submission 204540) | Sediment microbial communities from Yellowstone Lake, YNP, Wyoming, USA - YL17G07_0 | ecosystem: Environmental > Aquatic > Freshwater > Lake > Sediment | place: USA: Wyoming | collected... | reverse complement strand
GCATGGCTTTCCTCTCTGTGTTTTGATATTTCGTCGTGGAAACATCTTACACTGACTTGGTTAGCTATGCTCTTCTTCTTTTGTACTTATCCTTCAAACAACCCCCCAGATTCAGCGAAGGAGGCCAGTTTAAAAACCGATGGGACACTCGTCAGGAGGCACTGTATTATTATCAAATGTCCGAAGGAAGCAACATAAACATACGCAAAAGTAACAGGATGAAGACGGTCATGGGGCTTGCCACGCGTCTTATGCCCGTGCCGATGTGTAACCTGGCAGGCAGGATTTTGTATAAACATCTGGTGTAGGGAGCAGGGACAGGGAAGGGGGCACCGGGCCATGAAAGCAATTATTATCACGGGTGTGGCGGGCGTGCTTTCACTTGCGACAATCTTCCTTGGGCTTGGTTTTCTTGCACCGGCAAACCGGACGATCGTCCACGAAGATACCGATCAATTCATCGAGGTTGAGGGGACCAGGATACGTTACCGGATGGTCGATCATACGGGGCCCGCGGTGATCATGCTTCATGGCTTCGGAGGGGACCTGTTGGACTGGGGCCCGCTTATGCAAAAGATCGACTGCGCGAAGGTGATCTCACTGGATCTGGTCGGTTTTGGGGGTTCGGACAAACCTGCCCTGACCTATGATCTTGAAACACAGCAAAAATACCTGGTCGCTTTTATGGACAGAATGAACATTAGGAAGGCGGTCCTGGTGGGGACGTCCATGGGCGCGTCCATCGCCCTCTGGACCGCTAGCCGTTCACCGGAGCGGGTCGCGGGACTGGTGGTGTTTGCGCCTTCGGCATATCCCGGGTCCATGCGCCACCGATGGCCGGGCGACTGGTTCTATCGGCCGAACCTTCTCAATTCCTTTGCACGGTATCTTGCTAGCATGAAGCTGTTTGAAATGATCTTTCCGAACAGTCTCGGCAGGCAGGCATTGGATGTCACTGCATCCTATGACGGCAGATTTTTAGAAGCGCTTTCCAAGGTTCATCAGCCCCTGCTGCTTGTCTGGTCACGGGGCGACCAGCGGGTTCCCTATTCCTATAGCGAACGCTACCGTGAGTTGCTGCCCCAGGCGCAATTCATCGAAGCGCCCGAAAAGGCGGGACATGAAGCGGCCGGGCACCCCACACCCGAGATCGTGGAGGGAATGTGCAGGTTGATTGCAACGTCCGTGCGATTATGAAGGAAGGTCCTGTCATGAAAGACCAGGAACGGGAGCTTCATCAAAAGAACCTTGCCGACCATTTTTCCAGATTGTCATCGTACTGGAAGGACATTTATACGGCGCCGGTGAAGGCGCACGATTTCTATCACCAGGAAGCTGTAAAAAAACGGAAGCAGGCTGTTCTGGATTTTGTCGACGAGTTTGCAGGAGGACGAAAACTCCAGATTCTCGATGCCGGCTGCGGAGCTGGAATGATCATGGAACCGTTGCTTCAGCGGCGGCATCAGGTAGTTGGTGTGGATATAACAACGGAAATGATAGAGGAAACCGCATCCATGATCGGGAAATACGGACAAGACCCGAAGGCAGTAGGCATCGGGTCCGTCGAGGATCTCGATTTTCCGGATCAATCGTTCGATCTTTGTATCTGCATCGGTGTGCTGCAATATCTCAAGGATGACGCTCTCGCCCTCAGGGAGCTGGCGCGGGTCACGAGGCCAGGGGGGCGGATAATCATCTCTTTTCCCAATATCGCACGGGTCACGAATTTTTTTGATCCCTACTATTTATTTATACGGGGTCCCCATTTCATTCTGAGGAAGTTGTTTAAGTTCAAAAAGCGAGGCGGCACATCTGCATCTGTTGATATCAGCAGGAACCTGAGCTTCAGAAACAGAAGGTACCATTACCATCAACTCAATGGATTGTACAAACAGTGCGGTCTTGCGGTACACGGCATCAGCCCAATAGGATACGGGCCTCTTACCTTCTGGCGGCGGGAATACCTTTCACAGTCATTTACCCTGCGAGTCTCAGGTCGCATCGAAAGGATCGCGCGTTATAAACCGTTTTCCTTTCTTAAGCTCATTGCCGATCGATGGGTCGTGGCGCTGCAAAAGACATGACCCCGCATCCGGCCCATGCTTTTATCCCGTATGTGCTAACGTAAGGAAGAATTGAAAATATCATGAGAACCGTAAATTTAGATATTCTATCCATCACTTCAAGCATAAGTAATGTGGAGGTCCCTCTGTGAGAGTATGCATGATAGCATATTCGTTCTACGAAAATGACAACCGTGTCATGCGTTACGCGGAAGCGCTAGCGAGACGTGGTGATCAGGTTGATGTCATCGCCCTTATGTGGAAGGATCGGCCCGCGGTGGAGGTCATCAACAACGTTACCGTTCACCGGATACAACGCCGCGAGATCAATGAGCGGGGAAAGCTCTCCTATCTCACAAGGACTATGGGCTTTCTGGTCCGGTCAGCTTGTATCGTTACGCGCAGGCATATTGAGAAGCCTTACGATCTGATCCATGTACATTCCGTGCCGGACTTCGAGGTTTTTGCTGCGTTCATACCCCGGCTCATGGGCGCCAAGGTGATCCTAGATATCCACGATATCGTGCCCGAGTTCTACGCAAGCAAGTTCGGCGTGAGCACGGAGTCCGCTGTTTTCAAGGCACTCATGATCATCGAGAGGTGGTCCACCCGTTTTGCGAACCACGTCATCATTGCCAATCACCTTTGGGAAAAGGTGATCACTGCGCGTTCTGTGAAGCAGTCAAAATGCTCGACTTTCTTAAACTATCCCGACAGCAGCATGTTCAATAGCGCACTCCGCACACGGCATGAAGATGGACGCTTCATCATGATGTATCCCGGCAGTCTTAACTGGCACCAGGGGCTGGACATAGCCATAAAGGCCATGGCCCTTATCAGGGACAAGGCGCCGGAAGCGGAACTGCATATTTACGGAACCGGCAGCGCTAAGGATGATCTGTCACGGCTTATAGAAGAAAGGTCTTTGCAGAAGCAGGTGAAATTATTTGAAGGCTTTCCCATAAAAAAGATCGCCCGTCTCATGGCGAATGCCGACCTCGGCATAGTACCAAAGCGGAATGACTCCTTTGGCGGCGATGCCTTCAGCACCAAGATCTTTGAATTCATGGCCCTCGGTGTACCCGTTATCGCGGCCAACACGCGTATCGATCGATATTATTTTAATGATTCCATTATCAAGTTCTTTGAGGCAGGTGATGAAAAGAGCCTTGCCGACGCTATGCTTACCATGATCAATAACCGGAGCTTGCGGAAGGAACTGGCCGCCAACGCCCTGACCTATATTGCCGGGCAAAGCTGGGATGTAAAACGGCAGGATTATTATAGTCTGGTTGATCGACTTGTGCATGGGAAACCCTGATGTTTCGCCTCGACCGGTTCCTCACGCTTGCGCTCTTCGGGCCGTTTATCTCTCTGGCGCATAATAAAGGACTCCGAATCCCGATCCTCATGTACCACAGCATTTCCCGTGATACGGAGGAGGGTGTCCATCCCTATTACCGGGTCGTCACGACACCCGAAGTGTTCGCGCAGCAGATGGACTACCTTGCTGAACAGGGTTATCAGGTCATCGGTCTTGAAGCGGCGATCAAGCTCCTGCGCAGAGACAACGGTGTTCAGCAAAGCATGCTGGAAAAGCCTGTTGTCATCACCTTTGATGACGGGTTTCTCGATTTTTATTCCGATGCTTTTCCCATCCTGGCACGTCATAATTTCACCGCAACGGTCTTTATACCTACTGGATTGATTGGCGAACAGCGAAGAACATTCAATGGCAAAGAGCTCCTGATATGGGATGAAATCCGCGATCTTAGAAAAAAAGGCGTCGTGTTCGGCTCTCATTCAATGACGCACCGGCAATTGCAACAAGTTAGAAGAGATGAAATAGAACATGAGCTCATGCATTCAAAGGAACTCCTTGAGGGCAAGCTGGGTGAACGTATCGAATGCTTTTCCTATCCTTATGCCTTCCCTGAAGGAGATAGGGAATTTGTGCAGTATGTCAGAGTTATGCTTCTCAAGTGCGAATACCTATACGGCGTCAGCACCAGAATCGGGACCACGTCGCTTAGTGATTCCCGATTGTTTATGAAAAGAATCCCTGTTAATTCATGCGACGATCCACTGTTATTTCGCGCAAAACTCGAGGGCGATTATGATTGGGTTCATATGCTTCAATATGTTTACAAGCTAATCAAAAAACGACATTAAGATATTTATGGATGTTTAATGGGGAATAAATACAATTATGTACTAATTACACCGGCACGAAATGAAGAAACGAATATTGAAAAAACAATACAATCGGTCGTTTCACAAACCATATTGCCCAAAAAATGGGTTATCGTAAGTGACGGATCAACGGACAGCACCGATGACATAGTCAGGCGTTATGCTGCTAGATATTTATTTATTGAGTTAATTCGGGCTGCGGACTCAGGTAAATATAATTTTGGTTCAAAGGTGTACGCATTCAATGCTGGATATGCAAGAATCAATGATGTGGACTATGATTATATTGGCAACCTTGATGCTGATATAACCTTTCAGCAAGATTACTGTGAACGTATTTTGACAAAGTTAGAAGATAATGACAAACTTGGCATTGCGGGTGGTATGGTGTCAGAATTGTTCAAGGGTAAATTTGTAACTCTTGATTACAATGTAAATAGCGTTGCAGGCGCAGTCCAGATGTTTAAACGGCGTTGCTTCGAGGAAATTGGTGGTTACCTTCCATTGAAGTATGGCGGTATAGATGCGGTGGCAGAGATAATGTCAAGAATGCATGGCTGGGAAGTGAGGTCATTTAAGGATATTGTTGTATATCATAATAGACGTATCGGTACTACACAAGAAACAATTGCTCGATCAAGATTTAGGTATGGTGTCCGAGATTATTCCTTTGGAACGCATCCATTATTTATGCTACTCAAGTCATTGCATAGAATCATTGAGAAGCCTTATATTCTTGGCGCAATATTAACATTTAGCGGATATGCGTGGTCGTGGCTTCGAAGAGAACCAAAAGCTGTCTCAGAAGAAGTTGTCAGATATTTAAGAAAAGAGCAAATAGCTCGTATGTCGTCAAAATTCAAATTGTAATCTGAATCGACGTAGAATCCGTGATAGAAGGAGTGGTTGCATTAGTCGCTGCCAGGTCCTTCAGCTTCAATTTTAAAAGGAGAACATCACCCATGCTGATTTCGCAACACTACTTAACCTTCCCTTTTTACATTCCCCGAGTTTGTGCTCTTTTTAAAAACTGGCCACTTTTTCTGTCCAATTATCTCTTCCGTAGAATTCAACCAGCGGAATATAGATTCCGGAACGGAAATAGGCTGATAGACGGGACTGGGACTTTGGCGGGGACGATTGCTGTCGTTTTCGTCCGACGAGAGTATGGTAATATAGACAAATTTCAAACGATCCTGGATATTGGCGCAAACATGGGAAGTTTTATGTTATATGCGGCATGGTCTAATTCGGGTGCAAAGATATATTGCTACGAACCGGTTCCGCAGAATTTTGCTTTACTGACAAAAAATATCGAAATTAACTCACTTATGAACCGCGTTATCGCATGTCAGTACGCTGTGGCAGATAAGTGCGGCCCCATGGACATTTTGCTGAGTGCATCACCGTTGCATTCTTTTTATAAAGTTAGTAGTAGTAGCGGGAACGAGCATGAAAAGGTAGATTGCACAACGCTGAGGGAAATTATTAAACATCATAAGTTGGAAAAGATTGACTTGCTAAAAATGAATTGTGAAGGTGCTGAATATGAAATATTAGCGAATTGCTCGCCTGATGAATTCGAACGAATCTTCAACATTCGGCTTGAATATCATAATCTCGATGCTTCGGAGAAAAATGGCGATGCTCTTTTGCGATTTCTCACGAAGCAAGGATATCTGATTCAACGATTTACACGCTATAAAAACGTGTCTGGTTTTATCTGGGCAAGTCGAATGTAAAGAATATAATATTATCATCTTAATAAAAGACTATTATGCGAGAATCAATAAAATCAATGGTTATCTGGTCGAAACTCCGAATTTAGCAAAATAGGTCAGAATTTAATTCAATACGATAAGTGTGAATGATTTAAAAAAGCTTGATTGATTGGTATCTATGGAATTGTCAGTAGTCATAGTTAATTGGAATTCTAAAGAGTATCTCAGAAACTGCATTGATTCGATCATAACTACGACGAACAATATTGAGTTCGAGATCGTGGTCATTGACAGCGGATCGCTCGATGGCAGCGGTGAAATGTTGCGGGAATGCTATCCGCAGGTTCGGTTCATTCAGAGCGAAAATAATCTTGGTTTTGCGAAGGCAAATAATGTTGCCTTCAATGTGGCAAGTGGACGAAAGATTCTGTTCTTGAATCCTGATACCGAGATCGAAGGCCACGCGGTTGAAACCCTGAACCATTGTTTAGACTCAATGTCGAATGCAGGGATAGTAGGTGCGAAACTTCTCAACAGCGACCGGTCCGTTCAGACAAGCTGTATCCAGGCTTTCCCTACTATACTGAATCAGTTTCTCGACTCCGACGTGCTCCGCAACATTTATCCGAGAGCAGGAATGTGGGGCACGGGCCCCTTATTAACGGAAGGCAACGCACCAGAGGAAGTGGATGCAGTCTCAGGAGCATGTCTCATGGTAAAAAGGTCGGTGTTTGAGAGTATCGGGATGTTCAGTACTGATTATTTCATGTATTCGGAAGATGTCGATTTGTGCCTCAAGGTGCGGAAGGTTGGATTGCATACGTATTATATTCCGTCAGCCGTCGTTGTTCACCACGGCGGTGCGAGCAGTTCACAGATCAGTGTAAACACATTTTCCGCCGTAATGATGCTGGAATCTCGGTGGCGTTTTTTCCGAAAGACGCGATCGTTGTGGTACTCCAGACTTTATCGCCTCGCGATGTTTGGTACCAGCGTCGTGCGGATCGGGTTGGTGCTGTTTGTGTGGCCGGTTCTCGGACTGTGTGGAAAAGAATCCCAGGTCGAACATGTATTGAAAAAATGGATGGCAAGATTGCGCTGGACTCTTGGGGGTGAAAGATGGGTCAAAAACTATTAGGGTTTTCCTTTAGTGGCGCGTGATAAGGGAAAAGTCTGGTACTTATTCAGCGTGCTTGAAATGATGACTTGGGAGCTCGTTGCTTTAATGGAGGACTTTTCGTGTGCATAGAAAATAACAAATTATTTCATTGAGTTATGATTGACTTTGCTTTGTAGTATATATATCCTTTTGATTTATATTGCAAACAAGAGTGCATAGTTTACATATCCATTAAATAAAGGAGAGGCCATAAATATTAGAATCCACAAGGCGCTGAGAAGAGCTACTCGGCAAAGTGATTCGGGTCACAGATTTGGCTTATGAATAAGTTATTATATGGTCAACGGGAATGCGTACTGATCCTTAGCCTAGACGGGGCTCCTATGTTGTCAAATAGAAGGAGGAACAAATCGTGAAACACAATAACAATATAAGAACGCTTGCATATACATCGCTTTTGAAAATACCGATTAGACGATCGACAATTCCAACGAAAGTTTATTTGTTTTTGGCGTTGTTTCTATCGATGTTTTTTCTAGGCGCATTGAGTGCTGAGGCGGCTAACCATTGCGTGCGTTCTACGGCTACAGGAAATGGAAGCGGAAGCGATTGGACTAACGCATATACCGCTATACCAGCAACCTTGGTGCGAGGCGACACCTACTATATTGCTGATGGAAGCTATGGTTCATATCTTTTCAACACCGCTGTTAGCGGGACGCTGACCATTACAATTAAAAAAGCGACAGTTGCAGATCACGGAACTGCAACAGGGTGGTCTGACTCTTATGGTGATGGTCAGGCAGTGTTCGGAAACTCAAGATACATTCAAAGCTATTGGAACTTTGCAGGCGTAGTTTTTGCTAGCGGTTATTGGATTTTTGACGGGGCAACTGGGGCAGGGAGTAATCCGACTTCATACGGATTTTCTTTTGCTACTGATACAAGTGGCGCAAATGAAAACTATGTAGTTATTTCTGCCGGTCAAAGCTATACATTTAACGGCATGGTAATCAAACATGCGGCTATTACCTGTTCTGGATTATCCACTCATTCGGAAATGGGGATACTAGGAGATACCCAAGCCAATGTTGTAAGTCCGCTAATACAGTATAACTATATTGATAATTGCCAAGTCAATATGTATACTCACGGGTCTTATTGGACGGTTGATCATAATTACTTCGGTAGGACTTGGTCGGGATCATCTACCAGCGGACTACACGGTGTCCCGATTCAGAATGGTTATGCGCTAGGAAATACATTCAGCAACAATACTATTACTAAGTGTACATATATATGTATAGAAGAAGGGGGTTCTGGCAGTCTAGGAGGAACTAAGGTTTATAACAATATCTTTAATCCTAACTTCGATACCCCCGAAGGTATTGTATCGGGTTCAGGTGGCTATGCTGCCATCAACGACACAATATATGGCAATACAATTATAAACAGTACTGCCACCATTCTCTTACAGGATTCCGGGAGCAGTTCGGGGAGTGGAAATATCGTAAAAAATAATCTTTTTTATAACTCCAACGGAGGACCGTCGACCGCAACCAATATTGATGTTGGGTATAATGCGTACTTTTTATCATCTGGTTATTATGCAAGTCAACCGGGAATACAAGTTAGTTCAGGAAACCCATTTGTTAATTTGTCATCTGGAGATTATCGCCTTGCGGTTGCGACCGCCACAGGGGTTACTCTCTCGTCCCCATATAATGTAGATATTCTTGGAAATGCAAGAGGCGCTGATGGTACATGGGATAGGGGGGCGTATGAGTTTGTAGGTAGCACCTCTCCTCTGATATATCCGAACCCTCCAAATAGTCTTCATTAACATTACAATTTCTTAGTGCCCAAACGTATTAGCGGCTGGTTGAAGACCAACCAGCCGCTGTTTCTGCGAACTCACATAAGCTCTAAGTCAATCATAATAATAGCGGCAAACATAAATTAAACAGGCGCAAATGAGCAAAATCCTTTTCTCTAGTTGGTTCTGCCAATCCTTCCAGTAAGTCTACGAATTTTGTAAGTTTCGTTAGTTTCTTAATGAATATTAATGGCCTTGCTATAGTTTTCCTTATAGTGAACGCGGTTGCTTTGTTAACGCTCTCGCGACGGTGGGCCCCTTTGCCCCTTCTGGTCGGAGCTTGTTACATGACCCTTGGCCAGGGCATAGAGTTGGGATCCTTCCACTTCCCCGTTATCCGAATGTTGTTAGCCGTTGGACTCGTGCGGGTGATCATTCGAGGGGAGCGAATGTCCGGAAGACTGAACGGCTTGGACTGGCTGATGTTGGTGTGGGCGACTTGGGCGCTGATTAGCAGTTTCTTTCACATAGATGCTTTTGGTGTTTTAGTAAACCACCTCGGCCTTGTTTATAATGCGTGCGGCATCTATTTTCTTCTTCGCGTTTTCTGCCAATCGTTGGACGACGTGGTAACGTTATGCCGCATCACGGCCGTCCTTCTGATACCGCTATCCATCATGATACTTTTCGAAAAGATGTCGGGTTACAACCTGTTTTCCGTATTAGGCGGTGTCTCGGAAATCTCTGAGGTTCGCGATGGCAGGATTCGTGCTCAAGGGCCTTTTGCTCATTCGATTCTCGCCGGGACGGTCGGTGCGGTATGCCTTCCGTTAATGATAGGACTCTGGCAACAACACCGGAAGACTGCGATTGCAGGCATTCTGGCATGTTTCTCAATCATATTTGCATCCACTTCCAGTGGACCAATCATGAGCGCTGTAGCCGCTATTGGGGCATTGTTTATGTGGCGTTATCGCCACCGAATGCGGCTTGTTCGGTGGCTTGCAGTCCTAAGTTATATCGGACTGGATTTGGTTATGAAAGCGCCGGCGTATTACCTTATATCGCACATCGATTTGACGGGCAGCAGCACAAGTTACTACCGAGCTAGGCTTATCGAATCAGCCATTGAGCATTTGTCTGAATGGTGGCTTGCTGGAACGGACTACACTCGCAACTGGATGGTCACCGGCGTTTACTGGAGCCCCGATCAGGCGGATATTACAAATCATTATCTTCATCTGGGAGTTTTGGGTGGCCTACCTTTAATGTTATTGTTCATGGCTATTCTCGCAAAAGGATTTTCCTACGTTGGCCGGACGCTGGGGCAAATGCAAGAGTCGTCGCCAGAGTCTCAGTATATGATCTGGGCACTTGGTGCGTCGCTCTTTGCACATGCCGCTACGTTCGTTTCGGTCACTTATTTTGACCAGTCATTTGTGTTCATTTATCTGACTCTTGCATCAATTGGTACAATTTGGTCACAACAGGTAGGGCTATCCAGGGCAAGGGCTCGCCGCGAGCAAACATTATTTATAAATTGATTCATAAAGGAGGTTCATTAATTATGCAATTCTACAAGCATCCCCAAGCAATTGTAGAATCTGAAAAAGTTGGTTTAAATACGCGTATTTGGGCTTTTGCCCACATTCTACCCGGTGCGCTGGTAGGCTCCGACTGTAATATTTGCGACCATGTATTTATTGAAAATGATGTCATTATCGGCAATCGAGTAACTATAAAGTGTGGCGTTCAGCTTTGGGATGGAACCCGCATCGAAGATGATGTATGTATTGGTCCGAATGCGACATTCACTAATGACCCATTCCCGAGAAGCAAACAATATAAACAATATCTGGATAAATTTCTCGTCACCACGATTAAAGAGGGGGCAAGCATTGGAGCTAATGCGACGATTTTGCCAGGGCTTACGATTGGGAAAAATGCTATGATCGGAGCGGGGGCAGTAGTAACAAGAAATGTTCCACAAAATGCGATCGTAGTCGGCAACCCTGCCTATATTAACGGGTACGTTTCCCAGTCTCACGCTAAACACCCGTCAAAAGCTGAAATGCCATCACCAGCGACTCCACAGGTGCTGACCTCATCAGTGAAGGGCGTTAATATCTACATTTTACCAGTTATTAACGATATGCGGGGCAGCCTATCTGTTGCAGAATATGGGAAGTATTTACCGTTTATTCCTAAAAGATGTTTTATGGTCTATAATGTCGTAAGCAAAGAGGTAAGAGGAGAACATGCACATAAAACGCTTCATGAGTACTTACTGTGCCCAACAGGATCTTGCTCGGTTATCGTAGATGACGGTATTAATAATGAGGAAATTATATTAGATTCTCCAAATATTGCAGTCAATATTCCTCCTATGGTCTGGACAGTTCAATATAAATACTCAAAAGATGCAGTGTTACTCGCTATTTGTTCTGATGTTTATAAGCCAGAGGATTATATTAGAAATTATGATGACTTCGTGAAGGAAGTAACAAAGCTATGAATATTCCATTCCTTGAACTTAAAGCGCCTTATGGAGAATTGAAAGCTGAGCTTGACGAAGCGTACAGGCATGTGATGGAGTCTGGGTGGTATATTTTAGGCCCTGAAGTTGAATCATTTGAACATGAATTTGCACGGTATTGTGAGGTGAAACATTGCATCGGTGTAAGCAATGGACTGGATGCGTTGCATTTAATATTACGGGCAATGAATATTGGTCCCGGAGATGAGGTAATTGTTCCAGCGAATACGTATATTGCTACATGGCTGGCTGTATCATACGCTGGCGCACGACCGGTCCCTGTAGAGCCTGATATTATGACATATAATATTGATGCAGAACGGATTGTATCTGCGATTACCTCCCGTACAAAGGCGATCATGCCTGTTCATCTTTATGGACAAACAGCAGACATAGATCCTATTAAAGAAATAGCGAAGAAATATAATTTGAAAGTAGTCGAGGATGCAGCACAAGCACATGGTGCTAAATATAAAGGCAGAAGATCTGGTGGATTAGGAGATGCTGCCGGATTCAGTTTTTACCCGGGGAAAAATCTTGGTGCTTATGGCGATGGCGGAGCGGTAACGACGAACGACGATGATCTAGCTGACGAGATTCGGATATTGCGCAATTATGGCTCAAGAGTTAAGTATATCAATGAGGTTAAAGGTTATAACTCTCGACTCGACGAACTACACTCGGCATTATTGCGAGTGAAGTTAAGAAAGTTGGATGAGTGGAATGAGCGGAGGCGGTTACTGGCTAAATATTATTTAGAATCACTCAGTGAAATTCAAGATCTTGTGCTACCGTTCGTGCCTCAATGGGCCGAACCGGTATGGCACCTGTTTGTTGTTCGCCATGCTTATCGTGAAAAACTGCAGAAACATCTTACTGCCCATGGCATCGGTACTCTTATCCATTATCCAGTACCGCCGCATCTTTCGGCGGCATATAGGAGCGAAATCGACATAAAGGGTCGATTGCAGATTACAGAGGAACTTGCATCTTCCGTGCTAAGTCTTCCCATTGGACCTCACCTGACAAAGCATGCGTCTAGTGAGGTTGTTAAAGCATTAAAACAAGCACAATCATGACATTGTCAATGTCATGATTAATGAACACAATAACTCATAACGCAACTATATAAGTTGGAAGATAGCCTTCGGCTATTTCTCGATAGTAATTATTGATTTTGCAATTTTGAATAACTTGAGAACGTGTTCCATTGAGTAATTGGTGTATTATTAAATGTTGATTCATGTCACAAATTCTACAAAAAAACTGGTGCGGCTTAGAGGCCTTTCGATCTTAAGGTTCATAGCAGCTTTTTGGATCTTTGCCTATCATTTCGATTTGCGGTTGAATCCATCTATGCCCTTGTTTATAAAGAATATCGTTGTCAACGGGCCGGTAGCCATGCCATTTTTTTTCATGCTATCTGGTTTTGTGCTGACTTATCGCTATTCCAATGAATACAACGGATTTGCCAATTACTATGCGGCTCGAGTTTCACGAATTTATCCCGCTTACCTATTCTGCGTACTGCTTACTTTACCGTTTATAGGTTATCAAGGAGATCTATCGAATATTTTAATGATTATCTCTATAACATTCCTATTTATTCTGTCAATATTATTACTGCAAGCTTGGTACCCTAACTTTTATGGAATATGGAATTTTGGCGGCACATGGGCTATTTCGGTCGAAATGTTTCTTTATACAACCTTTCCACTATTGCGTAAGCTTGAAGATCTAAGCAATAAAAAATTATTATTATTGATTCTCGTAGCAATCAGCCTTTCGGCGACCTTGGTACCTAGTATTAAGTTGCCTTTGTCGCATGATGGTTTACCCTTTTCAGTATATTACGCAACTCCTATATATCGTTTACCAGAATTCGTTGTCGGCGCAGCCTTAGCAATTTTATTTATACGTGGCTCAATGGTGGGGCTTTGGTGGATCGTGTTAGCTCTGAGTTTACTCCCCTTGCTTGGAATCATGGGCAAGTACAATTACCGCTATATGAGTTTCAACCTGATTGTGTTGCCGTTGATAGCAGCTCTCATTATTGGATTTGCATCAGTCGATAGAACAAAAATAGAATTGCTGAAAAGGATTGTTATTAATCCCATCTTTGATTATCTCGGAGAGATTAGTTACTCCTTTTTCCTGCTGCATATTCCAATTGTGCTTGTAATTGATAAATACAAAGCGTGGTTCGAAATGCGCCCTACAATGCCTCTCTTTATATCGCTTCTTACGCTTATCATTGCATTATCCATATTCTCGTATCACCTTGTTGAGAAACCAGGTAAAGTGCTTCTGATGAGTTGGTACAATCGCTTTATGGTCGCAGAGTAGTGTTGTAAGCGTCTATGCTGCTGCTAAATTTCAGAGGAATCGGTTATAGAGTTCAAGAGCCTTGCCGTTAGTAAAAACGGCTGCTGTTGCTACGAAACCCATTCTTTGTACATTCCGGCCAGTTGTATATCAGCAGTGAACCTCTCTATAGTTAATGGGACTCTCTAGTCGGTAATAAACATGTCTTCTTCTTATAATCAGATACTCAAGTCTTCTGCGATAGTTGGTGGAGCACAAGCGATTGATATCCTAATACGCATGATCAGGATCAAGCTCCTGGCCGTACTATTGGGTCCCTCCGGTGTCGGTTTGATCGGTCTCTACCAATCCATTCTCGAATGGCTTGGTAAGTTCTCCGGTCTCGGTATCCGCTCCAGCGCGGTCCGCAGGGTTGCGGAAGCACATGGTAAAGGCGACCCGGAGCAATTCGGACGGACAATCGGTGCCTTGCGGCGAACTTGCTGGATTACCGGTTTGGGCGGTTGGCTGCTGACCATAGCTTTCGCCCGCCCGATATGCATGTGGACCTTCGGCAGCAGCGAACGAGCCTGGGCTGTGTCTCTTCTGGGCGTTTATCTGTTGATAGAGGATGTTTCCGGAGGGCAGAGCGCGCTGTTGCAGGGTGTCAGGCATATTGGGTATCTGGCGCGGGCGATGGTATTTTCTTCTATTGGAGGAACACTTACCAGCGTTCTTTTATATTATTGGCTTGGCGAGAAGGGGATCGTGCCAGCGCTTATAGCTTCCATAGTCATAACACTTTTTTTCTCCTGGTGGTTTTCTCGATTGGTTGTTGCCCCGAAAGTGATAATAACCTGGAATGAAACCGCGCGAGAAGCTGCACCGCTAATCTCTCTCGGTCTTGCCTTTATGTGGGCGGGCGTCCTCGGTGCGGGGGTTGCCTTTGCAACGCGCGGGCTGATCATTCGCAAGTACGGAATTGATGCAGGCGGCATTTACCAGGCGGCCTGGGGTATTTCCGGAATGTTTGCGGGCTTCATTCTGGGCGCGATGGGCCAGGATTTCTATCCCCGGTTGACCGCAGTAGCGGGAAGCAACCAGGATGTCAACAGGCTCGTCAATGAACAGACGGAGATAGGCACCCTTCTGGCGCTTCCCGGTCTGCTTGCCACTCTCGCATTCAGCTCATGGGTAATTCAAATATTTTACACCGCAAAATTTGCAATTGCCGCGCAAATGCTTCCATGGTTCGTGATCGGGATATTTTTGCGAGTCATTTCCTGGCCGCTTGGGTTTATTCAACTGGCCAAGGGTGCCGGGAAAATATTCGCTGTTTCTGAAACGATATTTAGCATATTCAATTTGCTATTTGTTTGGTTCGGGTTGAAATATCTGGGGCTAATCGGAGTTGCAGGCGCTTTCGCGGCAGCTTACTCTCTCTATATTATCGTTGTGTTATATTTTGCCAGACAACTCAGCGCTTTCCGATGGTCAAAGTCCGTGGTGAAATTGTTCGGGATATCGTCCTTGTTCTTGGCCGCAGAATTTGTTCTAAAAAAAACATTATCCGGTCCGTTCGCTATTGGCGCCAGTCTGGCGCTGGTGACGATCTGTGGCATGTTTTGTCTGCGCCAGCTTATTGTCCGCATCGGGCCGGAACACCGTATTTCAATAATGATTATGGCTATTCCAGGGATGCGGCGGTATTTCTCATTTTAATGCATGTTGATCAGCATAGGCGTTCAAATAATAAGGCGTTCCTGAGGTGTATATGTCTGAGATAACTATGGTTAGCATGGTATTAATCGCATACAACCAAGAACAATTTATCAAACAAGCAATTATAAGTGCCTTTCAGCAAACCTATTTACCTATGGAGATCATTCTTTCAGATGATTGTTCAACAGATCGGACATTCGATATCATGGCAGAAATGACACATGATTACCATGGACCTCATAAAATAAGTCTTAATCGTAACCTGACAAATCTCGGGATTGCCGGCAACTTGAATAAAGCATTCGAAATGAGCCAGGGGCAATTTATCGTAGTGCAAGCCGGTGATGATATCTCCGTACCCAATCGTGTTGCTGAGTTGGTTCAGTGCTGGAAATCTCAAAAAACGTCCGTTGATTTGGTGTGTTCCTACTTAGAGGATATCGATATAGATGGTCGGTCTACTGGGTTTATTAATAAAGAAGTAATGTTTGTGCCGGATGTATCAAAAGATCCCCTGAATTGGAGATGCGGAGCCACTGGTGCATGCGCGGCTTACAGCAGAAAATTGTTTGAAAAATATGGTCCCTTGAATACACGGGTCATGGCAGAAGATTGGGTATACTCATTTCGTGCTTGGGTCGAGTCAGGCATCGCAGTTATCGAAGCCCCTCTTGTCAAACGTCGTATTCATAGCGCTTCCATTTCAGTTACTCATCGAAATGTCAAGACTGTGCGGGATGCGGCACTGCGGAGGCAACTAAGGCGCAAGGCCGCAGAAAATGCACTTGGAATTGCAGAAGAGTGGCTTCGCGCATGGCAAATAAGTGGAAAGGAATACAAGCAGCATAGTGAAGCAGGATTGCGGCGTTTGGTAAGAATGAGAGAATTACAGTTATGTGCTCATAACGCAACAAGAGCGGCAGCGCTTAAAATTGCGATAAAAATATATTTAAATAAAGGGGGTTCGGTAAATACATTGAAAATCATAGTTCGGCATGTATTGCGTATCGACTAAGAGAAGGGTAGAGCTGAACAATGGCCTCTCATTACTGTGAGTGTGCGCGATTAATATATCTGTACCATAGGCAAACACCTATGGCGGTGCCACTGCTGTTCGTTATGACATCAATAAGCTGCGACGACCTTTCGGGCAAATATGCCTGAATGATCTCGATGAAAAGGCTGGTCCCTGTGCCAAGGATCAGCACTATAACCACCACTCTCAGTCTCTTGATGCCCCTTTCCGAAAGATACCAGGCGATAGTGAACCCGACGGGAACGAAACCTAAAATGTTTATTGCACCATTCATGGCGCATGATTTACTCGGTCGGAAATCCTCACAGAGCGGGTTATATGGGATATAATGCTACTAAACAATGGGAGAAACTCACATTGCTCATAAAAGGGGTTTTGTGCATGAAGAGAATCTTTGTAACAGGAGGAGCGGGATTTATCGGCAGCCACCTCGCCGAGCATCTTGTCGGACAGGGTTATGACGTTGTTGTATATGACAATCTCACAACGGGCAGAAAAGAGAATCTCGAGGGGATTAAACATACCTTTCTAGATGGCGATATCCGGGATTATGATCATCTTCATGCATCCCTGAAGCATTCCGATATTGTATTTCACTTGGCGGCCCTCACCAGTGTAGCCCAATCCATGGAGAACATGGATGATTACATTTCCGTCAATGTGCAAGGGACGGTGAACGTTCTTAAAGCCGCTAAGGCAGCGGGTGCCCATAAGGTCCTCTATGCTTCATCCGCTACCGTATATGGAGATTCTCAGATCCTCCCAAAGCAGGAAGATATGAGACTGGAGCCCCTATCGCCTTATGCCATCACTAAGCTTGATGGAGAATATTATTGCAATGTATATCGCCAATTCCTTGGTTTGAAAACGGTGTGCACGAGATTTTTTAATGTATTCGGCGAAAAGCAGGACCCGAATTCACCCTATGCCGCTGCTATCCCCATCTTTATATCGAGGGCACTGAGAAACGATCGAATCGGTATTTATGGAGACGGCACCCAGACAAGAGATTTTATTTACGTGAAAGATCTTGTCAATGCAATGATATTTCTGATGGAAAAAGGTGAGGGGGTCTTTAACCTCGGTTATGGAAGGACAATTAGTGTGGGTAGTCTGGTTAATATGATTACTCATTTGACCAATTCGTGGTCCGAAGTCGCCTATGTTCCCGAAAGGGCGGGAGAGATTAAACACTCGTATGCTTCCGTGGAGAAATTAAGCAGGCTGGGTTTTAGTCCTGCTTATTCATTTGAATCCGGGTTGCAGAGGGCTCTATCCTATTACCGTGGTAACAATGCCGGTAAGATGGAATTACCACACTGAAGCTGAAGCACTTAACTACGAAAACTCAGAAGACTTCGCAGTATGTCGCATGGCAGCAACCACATATTTCCCGGTCCGAGAATCTCAGGATGCTCGAACGGTCCGCGAATCTCTATGAACGAGGATGGCCTGGCAGGTAAGGGAGATAGCGGCGCCATAGAAAGGCGCCAAGGGCCGTCCCTCCGGTATTTGTAATCACATCAATAAGCTGCGACGACCTTTCCGGTAAATATGCCTGAACAATCTCGATGAAAAGACTGGTCCCTGTGCCAAGGACCAGCACCATGATCACAACGCTCAGTCTCTTGATGCCCCTTTCCGAAAGATACCACGCAATATAGAAACCAAAGGGAATAAAACCCAATACATTGATCGCAACATCTCTTGCATAAGCGCCGCTCGCCTGAAAATCCTCCCAGGGCGGGGTCAACATCTGGCGATGCAGCGGCGCAAAACGTTCGGGAATGATCAGATCGTTTCCTTGGCCAGAATGGTCTCTGATGACAGAACCGGCCTTCTCATCAAAGCGGTAATCAATCATCGGCAGGCTGTTTCCCTGAGGAGGAGGCTCCCTGTTATCTCGCCAGGCTTCGTAATGCCGAAGCACCTCTCCGGAAGACAACGTCTGATCATAGATCGCGAGCTTTGATACGGTCCCTTGCCACGGACGATTGCCGCTACTTGCATTGCCGAGGATGAGACGCCCGGAAAGCGCCTCCCCGGGCTTGAGAAGTGAATAATTCTTGTTCTTTTTTATCATGGTCCCATTCAAATAGAGTGCGGTGCCCTTGTTCCCCGATGCAATGGTGATAAATTGCGATTTCCCTCTGGGTAGAGAGTTATCGAGATCGAACTCGGCATAATCCCCTGATTGAAAACAGGCATTACGGCGGCTTTTGATGATAAGGTGCTTTTTCCACTGGCCGATCAGCATGCGCTCGCAGGGATGTCCATCGTCAACAGCAAAAATAACGGGGATGGACCGCCCCCACTCTTTTTCCGGTTGAACGGCCATCTCGATGGTAAGCTCACCTCGCGTTGACTCATCAGGTTGATGAAGGTTTACCGCAATGGGCTGAGAATAGAGGATGCCCCTGCCGGAAAAGCGGACGCCTTTCCCGTCTGAAAGCAAGGCGACCTGATTTTTAAAATGGAACTCGCGCGGCCAGAGCCCTGCAAAGAGAATGATAGTGATCACACAGAAACAGATGATCCCGAGGTGGCGCCTGTTGATCTCCATCAATTGCTGGTCTTTCAAGTAAAAAACCTCGTGAATGTAGTGATGACTTCTGAAGGAAACTGGAATTCACTATACAGAATTGCAGGGAGTGGAGCAAGAGAAAATATCTATCGAACTATTTGTAATTGCTGATCGCAGCCCTCATCTATAAGCATGAACAATCCTAATTTCAATAAATATATATTTACATCAACTCAGTTAAGCTTTAGGGACATCCTCGTGCCTTTTGTTCACAGGCTGTGTTCAGTCAATCATTATTATATTTTGCAAAAAAGACTTGATTCGCAGACGGAACCTTTAGGGTCAAGTCTTGCGGCTTGACATTTCCTTTTTCTTAGGATACTCTTACCTCATGTCCCGTCCTCTTCGCATAGAATACCCCGGCGCAGTCTATCACATCACCTCAAGAGGGAACGAGAAGAAACCCGTTTTCAAGGACGACACTGACCGCGAAAACTTCCTTAATACTCTTCAGCACGTTAATAAGCGTTACAATTGGATTTGCCATGGATACTGTCTTATGACCAACCACTATCATCTCCTCATTGAAACCCCTGATGGCAATCTGTCCATCGGCATGCGGCAGCTGAACAGCGTTTACACACAACTATTCAACAAATGGCATGGTAGAACCGGCCACCTGTTCCAGGGGAACCTATAGGGTCACCCATTTGAAGGCTCGTTGTCAAGAGAAAAAGCCCACCCGTTGGCGAGAAAATGAAATTTTCTCGTCGATTTTTATGCAGTCATCGATTTCTTTACCATTGCCGTAGTTTCA
>Ga0315281_10004667_pt1 | contig 19854 bp, 17 predicted proteins | sample YL17G07_0_MG_FD_204540 | JGI IMG/M metagenome (GOLD analysis project Ga0315281, IMG submission 204540) | Sediment microbial communities from Yellowstone Lake, YNP, Wyoming, USA - YL17G07_0 | ecosystem: Environmental > Aquatic > Freshwater > Lake > Sediment | place: USA: Wyoming | collected... | reverse complement strand
TCGAGGGGATCGTCGCCTCGCTCCAGCGGCGCTACAAGGAGACCGACTCCTCGCTCCAGCGTGAGCGGATCGAGGAGTACATGAGCTTCCGGCCGTGCCCGCAGTGCGACGGCGCGCGCCTCAAGCCGGAGGTGCTCGCCGTCACCGTCGGCGGCAAGTCGATCCACGAGTTCACGCGGCTCTCGGTGACGCGCGCGCTCGAGTTCGTCGACGCCCTCGACCTGACGGCGACCGAGGAGCTGATCGGGCACCGGATCGTGAAGGAGATCCGCGAGCGGCTCACCTTCCTCGACAACGTCGGCGTCGGCTACCTCCAGCTCGACCGGGCGGCGAAGACGCTCTCGGGCGGCGAGGCGCAGCGGCTGCGGCTCGCGACGCAGATCGGCTCGCAGCTCGTCGGCGTGCTCTACATCCTCGACGAGCCGTCGATCGGCCTCCACCAGCGCGACAACGGGCGCCTGATCGGCACGCTCGAGCGGCTGCGCGACCTCGGCAACACCGTGCTCGTCGTCGAGCACGACGAGCAGATGATGCGCAGCGCGGACTGGCTCGTGGACATGGGCCCCGGCGCGGGTGAGCACGGCGGCCATGTCGTCGCAGAGGGCCCCGCCGCCGAGGTCGAGCGCAACCCCGCCTCGCTCACGGGCAGGTTCCTCTCCGGGGAGCGGCGGATCGCGATCCCGCCGCGGCGCGAGGAGGATCGCGGCTGGTTCACCGTCCGCGGCGCCGCGATGCACAACCTGAAGGGGATCGACGTCTCCTTCCCGGTCGGCAAGTTCGTCTCGATCACGGGCGTCTCGGGCTCGGGCAAGTCGACGCTCGTGAACGAGATCGTCTTCAAGGCGCTCGCCAACCGGCTGAACCGGATCCGCGTCAAGCCGGGCGAGCACGAGGCCGTCGAGGGGATCGAGGTCTTCGACAAGGTGATCGACATCGACCAGTCGCCGATCGGGCGCACGCCGCGCTCGAATCCGGCGACCTACACCGACCTCTTCACGCACGTGCGCGAGCTGTACTCGCTGACCCCCGAGGCGAAGGTGCGCGGCTACAAGCCGGGGCGCTTCTCGTTCAACGTCCGCGGCGGGCGGTGCGAGGCCTGCAAGGGCGACGGCACGATCAAGATCGAGATGCACTTCCTGCCCGACGTCTACGTCCCGTGCGAGACCTGCCACAGCCGGCGCTACAACAAGGAGACCCTCGAGGTCCGGTTCAAGGGCAAGTCGATCGCCGACGTGCTGGAGATGTCGGTCGAGGAGGCGCTCGGCTTCTTCGCCAAGATCCCGAAGATCCGGCGGCGGCTGCAGACGCTGCACGACGTCGGGCTCGACTACATCAAGCTCGGGCAGCCGGCGACGACGCTCTCCGGCGGCGAGGCGCAGCGGGTGAAGCTCGCCGCCGAGCTCTCCAAGGTGGCGACCGGGCGGACGCTCTACATCTTCGACGAGCCGACGACGGGGCTCCACTTCGCCGATATCGAGAAGCTGCTCGAGGTGCTCCAGCGGCTCGTGGACGCCGGCAACACCGTGCTCGTGATCGAGCACAACCTCGACGTGATCAAGCAGTCGGACTGGCTCGTCGACCTCGGGCCCGAGGGCGGCGACGCCGGCGGCGAGGTGATCGCGACCGGAACGCCGGAGCAGGTGGCCGAGGCCGAAGGCTCGTACACGGGCCGCTATCTGCGCGACGTGCTGGCGCTGCGAGCGGCAGCGGCGGCGTAGGGCTCAGGCGCACGCCGCTAGGCGCGAGCCGTCTCTCGCGTGTCGTCGAGCAGCGGTGCGATGCGGTGCAACCACTTCGTCGCGCCCATCCGCGTGAACAGGACCTCTGCCTCGGCGAGGAGTGGCGCGGCCTCCGCGCTGCGGCCGCTCTCGATCAGCCAGCGGCCGTAGTCCACGAGGACGGGGCCGAGCAGTCGGGCGGCGCCGAGGTTCCGGGCCGCCGCGAGAGCGATGGCGAAGGCCTCGGCCGCCGCTTCGTCGTTCCCGGCGCGTGCGTGCGCGACGGCCTGGCCGCGGAACATGTTGGCGGTGAAGCTGCGCGTCCGGGACGGGATCGGAACCGCCTCGATGTGCGCGATCAGCGCGAGCGCGGGCGACGGATCGCCACTGTCCGTCGCGTAGGTCAAGGCCCGCCCGACGTACTCGGCGGCAGCGTCCGCGTATCCGAGCTCGACGGCTCTGTCGATCGCTTGGGCGCTCAACCGGTAGACGTCATCGGTGCGCCCGTCCGCGGTCGCAAGCACGACCTCTCTCAACAGCCCGAGGGAACGAAGCTGGACCTCGGTGGACATCTCAACCTCCGGCGCGATCCTCGCGAGCAGGCGGGCCATCAGCGCCTTGTCGTCTCGCTCCTGCGCCGCGTGTGCGAGCCAGCAGAATGCGAGCACGACCGACGGCACCGCCGTCGGGGCCTCCGGGAGAACGTCGTCCGCCAGGGCGAACGCGGCATCCCACTCGCCTTCGTCGAGAAGGTCGCCGCAGTGCATCGCCGCGAAAGCCGCCGCGAACTGGACGTGCCCGCGACGTCGGGCGAGATCGAGCCCCTCGGCCTTAAGGGCTCGAGACTCGTCGATCCGGTCGGCCGCGTCTGCGAGCACGACGAGGTTGTTGTAGGCGCGCAACGCAGCATCCGTCAGGTCGTGCTCGAGAGCCACCGCGAGCGCCTCGAGCATGAGCGCGCGAGCCTCCCGCGGGCGGCGGGTCTTGATGAGCAGCGCCTTGGTGTTGAGAGCCTGGGAGAGCACCACGGGAAGCATCTGGCTCTCGGCGACGTCGAGCGCGGTCTCGACACGCTCGAGAGCCGTCGTCAAGTCGCCGGTGAAGAAATGGATGCGTGCCGCCTCCGCCGCGAGCCTGGCGAAGTCGGCGTCCGGCTCGTCCTCGGCCAGCATGGCAAGCGCAGGCTCGATCACGGCGAGCGACTCCTCGGCCCGGCCGCTTGCCCACAGGGCCATGCTCAGCAGCGCCGATGCGCGTGCCGCGTCGTGAGTCAGGCCGGCCTGCTCGTACAGTCCCCGCGCCGCCTCGAGCCGCTCGATCGCTAGGGAGGGCTCGTTTCCCGCGGACGCGAGGTGACCCGCCCGCTCCAGCAGGGCCGCTCGCTCGGGGCCCTCGCCGGTCAGGGCGGCGGCGTCGTCGAAGGCGCGGCGCGCATCGTTGGTGGCGGCGAGCGCCGCAGCGCGGTCGCCCGCCCGCACGAGCCACTGACAGGCGAGCACCCGCAGGCTCTCGGCGTCGTCGGCCGCGGTGTCGGCCGCGTAGGCGTCGCGGTAGTGCGCGGCGATCACCTCCGCGATCTCGTCGGCGTCGATGCCGGCACCGTCCGCCAGGAACCCGGCGGCGGCGAGGTGGCGCGCCCGTCGCTCGTGCCGCGACAGCGTGTCGTAGGCGACACGCTGGACGAGGGCCTGGAGGAACCCGTACTGCCCGCGCTCCGGCGAGCGGGGATCGGTGTCGAAGAACAGCAACTCCTTGCGTACGAGGGCGGCCAGGAGAGGCTCCAGCTCCTCCTCGGTCATGCCCGCGACCGTCGCCAGGCCGCGCCTCGTGAACGTCTTGCCGAGCACGGCGGCCGTCTCCAGTGCGTGCCGCTCCGCGGGCTCGAGGGCGTCGAGACGCGACGCGATCAGGGCGTGCAGCGTCGCGGGAACCTCGAGCTCGGCGATCGAGCCGGTGACGACGTAGCGGTCGCCGTCCCGCTCCAGCACGCCCCGGTCGAGCAGCATCCGCACCGTCTCGACCGCGTAGAGGGGGAACCCGTCCGCGCGCTCGCGGATCGTCGTGCGGAGTGCATCGGGGAGACCGGGGGCGAGACCTTGCAGCAGCGCGTCCATGGCGTCGTCGCTCAACGGCTCGAGCACGAGCGTCGTCGCGCTCCGCGCGCTGCGCCCGAACTCCGGGTGGCGCTCGACCACCTCCGGGCGCGCCAGCGCGACGACGTAGATGGGGTGGTCGCGCGACCTGTCGAGCAGGTGCTCGATGAAGTCGAGCAGGCCCGCGTCCGCCCAGTGGACGTCCTCGAAGACGAGCACGACGGTTCCCCGCGCCGCGATCTTCTCGAAGAAGAGGCGCCAGGCGGCGAACAGGTCCTCCTGACTGGGCGCCGCGCGTGCGCCGAGCCCGAGGAGCTGCTGGAGCCGGGCGAACACCCACTCCCGCTCCTCGGGGTCGTCGAGATGCTCGCCGACGACCGCGCCGAGCTTGGCCACCGCGGTCGCCTCGTTCTCGTCCTCCGCGATCCCCGAGCGCATGCGCACCATCTCCGCAAGCGCCCAGTAGGCGACGCCGTCTCCGTAGGAGAGACACCTCCCTCGATGCCACCACACGTCGTCGGCGACGCCGTCGATGTACTTCTCGAACTCCCACGCGAGTCGCGACTTTCCGATGCCGGCAGGTCCGATCACCGTGACGAGGCAGACGCGCCGATCCTCGGCTGTGGCGTTGAAGAGATCCTTGACGACGCGGAACTCGCGCTCCCGCCCGACGAAGGGCGCCTCCAGCCCGGTCGTGCGTCCCGCGCCGCGACGTGCCGCGACGACCCGCAGCGGGCGCCACAGCTGCGCGGGACCGGACTTGCCCTTGAGCTCGTGGGCGCCTGCGTCCTCGTAGTCGAGGGCGGCCTCGGTGGCGTGCTTGGTGGAGTCCCCGACGAGCACGGTTCCCGGCTCGGCTTCGCCCTGGATCCGCGCAGCCGTGTTGACGAGGTCGCCGGCGACCATGCCCTGGCCCTGTGCGCCGATGGTGACAGCGGCCTCGCCCGTCAGCACTCCCGCGCGCGCCTGAAGCCGAGGCTCAAGCGTGGGAACGGCGGCGACGAGGTCGAGAGCGGCGCGGACTGCGCGCTCTGCGTCGTCCTCCTGCGCGACCGGCGTGCCCCAGACGGCCATCACCGCGTCGCCGATGAACTTCTCGACCGTGCCGCCGTAGCGCTGGATCACCTTCGTCGCCGTGTCGAAGTAGCGGGAGAGCAGCTCCCGCACCTCCTCCGCGTCGCGCGACTCCGACACGGTCGTGAAGCCGACGAGGTCGGCGAAAAGGACCGAGACAAGGCGGCGCTCGGCGGCCGGGGTCTGAGCGGTCGGGGCAGCAGCGGGCTGTGCCTCGCCGAGGTGCGCCCCGCACTCGCCGCAGAACTTCGCCCCCTGCTGGTTCGCGCTCCCGCACATGGGGCAGGTAGCCGCGAGCGGCGTCCCACATTCGCTGCAGAACTTGCGGCCCGGCTCGTTCGTCGTCCCGCAGGCCTGACACGTCACCATCCCCCTACTATCGCGCACCGTCCCCGCGGCGTCCAAGCGTGCCGGGCTCAGGCGGTTGCGGTCGCGGTCGCCCGCATCGCGTCGACCCGCTCCAGCCACGGCGCGGCCTCGAGCTCGTCAAAGATCTGGCGCGCCTCGGCAAGCAGCGGCCCTGCGTCACCCTCGCGGCTGCGCCCGGTGAGCCACTCGCCGTGCTCGAGCATTGTGACCGCGAGCCAGAACGGGATCCCGAGCTTGCGGAAGCCGGCGGCCGCGGCCGCGTAGCCGGCCCCGGCGGCCTCGTCCAGGCCGGCGAGCCGCGCCCGGAAGCGGTGCCCGTGCACCACGAGGTACGGCGACCGGAGCCCCGGCGGGACGGCGTCCACGGTCGCGAGCAGCTCCTCCGCCCGCGCTCGCTCGCCGAGCGCGAGGGCCGCCTCGAGCGCCTCGACGAGGCCCTGCTTGACGGACTGGTTGCTGGCTCCGAAGGCGACCTGCGACAGCTCCGTCCCTTCGACGCCCAGCGCGATCGCCTCCTCGAGGCGGCCCTCCCCGCGCCGGATCGCGGCGGCGGCGCTGAGGTAGCCGGAGCGGTCCTGGACGTCGGTCGAGCTCTCGAGCTCGGCAAACAGCGAGAGGATGCGCCGCGCCTCGTCGAGCTCGCCGCGGTGGAGGTGGATCTCGAGCACCGAGGTGAGCAGGCTCAGCGTCGTCGGCCCCGACCGAAGCCTGTCCTCCGGAATCTCCGCGAAGGTGACGAGCGCCTCCGCCCAGCGGCCGGTCATGTAGAGCGGGTAGGTCGTCTCGGCGAGCACGGACCACTCGCCGGGGCGGCTGCCGCGGCGGCGCGCGACCGCGAGCGACTCCGCGAGGTAGCCGAGCGCGTCCTCGTAGCGGTCGCGGTGGAACGAGCGGTCGGAGAGGTGGAAGTAGAGAGTGGACGCCTGCTCCCACCGCTCGTGCTCGAGGGCGAGCGCCAGCCCGTGCTTCAGGAGCGCGACGCTCTCCTCCATGCGGCCGCGCGCGGCGACCGTCATCGACTTGATGAGGAACCCACGGGTGAGCACCTCTGCCGAGCCCAGCGACTCGGCGATCCCGAGCGCCAGCTCGACCCGCTCGGTGGCCCGCTCGAGATCGCCTGCGAAGTGGTACCCCGCTGCGAGCCGGGCGGCGAGGTCGGCCAGGGCCTCGTCGGGCTCGTCGCCGGCCACCACCTCGAAGGCCCGCTCGGCGCGCGCGAGTGCCTCGTCGAAACGGCCCCCGAAGCGCTCCACCTGGGCTAGCCGGCCGGACACACGCGCCGCGGCGTGCGTCTCGCCCTCGGCCTCGTAGAGCGCGATCGATGCGCCGAGCAGCCGCTCGGCGGTCTCGTTGTCGGCGGCGCTGACGGCGAGCCAGCCGGCCCGGTCGAGCAGCTCTGCTCGCTCTCGGCTGTCGTCGGCCAGGCCTGCCGCCTGCTCGAGGTAGCGCTGGGCCTCGGCCGCCGCGCCGAGCGAGTCGGCACGGTCGCCGGCGCGGACGAGGGTCGCGCGCGCCTTCCCCTTGACCGCGCCGGCGTCGTCGGCGTCGGGAGCGGCGGTGTGGGCATCGAGGTAGTGGGAGGCGAGCACCTCGGCGATCTCGCTCTCGTCGGGGTAGGCCGCCTCGATGTACGCGGCGGCGGCGAGATGGCGGGCCCGGCGCTCTCGCTTCGAGAGCGTCTCGTAGGCGACGTGGCGGACGAGATCCTGGAGGAAGCCGTACTGGCCGTGCTCGGGCGAGCGAGGGTCGGCCTGGACCGAGAGCACCTCCTTACGCGCGAGCGACGTGAGCAGCGGCTCGAGCTCCGCGTCGGCGAGGCCGGAGACCGCGGCGAGGCCGTCGCGCGTGAACGTCTTCCCGAGCACCGCCCCGTCCTGGAGCAGCCGGCGCTCCTCGGCCGAGAGGCCGTCCAGGCGCGCCGCGATCAGGGAGTGCAGCGTCTCGGGAACCTCGAGCGAGCCGATCTCGCCCACCGGCCGGTAGGCCGGCCCCTCCTGAACCAGCAGGCCGCGGTCGAGCAGCATCCGCACGGTCTCGACGGCGTAGAGGGGTACGCCCTCGGCCCGGGCGAGGATCTGGTCGCGCAGCGCGTCGGGCAGGCCGGGCACGAGCCCGCCGAGCAGCTCCTCCATCGCTTCCCGCGCGAGCGGCTCCAGGTAGAGCGAGCTGAAGTTGCGGTGGCCCGCGCCCCACGTCGGGCGGCGCTCGTGCAGCTCCGGGCGGGCGAGGGTGAGCACGAACAAGGGGTGGTTGCGCGACCACTCGAGCAGGTACTCGACGAAGTCGAGCATTCCCGCGTCGGCCCACTGCACGTCCTCGAACACGAGCACGGTCGGGTACGTCTCGGCGAGCCGCTCGAAGAAGAGGCGCCAGGCGGCGAACAGATCCTGCTTGTCGCGCGCTCCGTGCTCCTCCAGGCCGAGGAGCTGGGCGAGGCGCGGCTCGACGAAGGCGCGCTCCTCCGGGTCGAGCAGGTGCTCCTCGAGCGTCGCGTGCAGCTTCGAGAGCGCCCGGGCCGAGTCCTCATCCTCGCCGATGCCGCAGCGCATCCTGATCATGTCCGCGAGCGCCCAGTACGTGACGCCCTCGCCGTAGGAGAGGCAGCGGCCGCGGTGCCAGTTCACGGTCTCGGCGAGACCGTCGAAGTACTTGTAGAACTCCCACGCCAGTCGCGACTTGCCGATGCCGGCGACGCCGGTGACGGAGACGAGGTGCGCCCTGTTCTCGTCCGCGCTCGCGTGGAAGAGATCCTTGAGCTGGCGCAGCTCCCGGTCGCGGCCGGCGAACGGGGGCTCGAGCGCCGCCTGTCGGAGCGCGCCCCGCCGACCGGACAGGACCCGGAGCGTGCGCCAGAGCGGCACCGGCTCCGCCTTGCCCTTCAGCTCGTGGGCGCCCGCATCGGCGTACGCGATCGCCGCCTCCGTCGCGCGGCGGGTCGACTCGCCGACCCAGACCGTCCCGGGCTCGGCCGCCGACTGGATCCGGGAGGCGGTGTTGACGAGGTCGCCCGCAACCATGCCCTGCCCCTCGGCGCCGAGCGTCACCGCGGCCTCGCCGGTGAGGACGGCGGCGCGGGCCTTCAGCTCGGGGGCGCCGAGCTCCTCGCCCAGTGCGGAGACGGAGGTGACGAGGTCGAGCGCGGCGCGCACGGCCCGCTCGGCGTCGTCCTCGGTCGCGGTCGGCGTGCCCCAGACGGCCATCACCGCGTCGCCGATGAACTTCTCGATCGTCCCGCCGTACAGTGAGATCAGCCGCCGGCAGGAGTCGAAGTAGCGGGAGAGCAGCTCCCGCACCTCCTCGGCGTCGCGCGATTCCGACAAGGTCGTGAAGCCGACGAGGTCGGCGAAGAGGACAGAGACGAGGCGGCGCTCGGCGGCCGGGGCCTGAGCGGTCGGGGTAGTCGCGGGCTGTGCCTCGCCGAGCTGCGCCCCACACTCGCCGCAGAACTTGATCCCCGGCGGGTTCGCGCCCCCGCACGTGGGGCACGTAGCCGCGAGCGGCGTCCCGCATTCGCCGCAGAACTTGCGACCCGGCTCGTTCGTCGTCCCGCAGGCCTGACACGTCAGCACCCCCGTACTATCGCGCACCGTCTCCGCGTCGTCCAAGCGCGCCCTGCGGCACCCCGCGCTAGCCTTGGCCCGATGGCGGTCGAGGCCGAGGCGGGGGAGACGCGGCTCCAGCGGGAGTGGTGGCTGCGCGCGCTCGCCGTGCTCGTCGCGCCGCGAGCCGTGTTCGCAGCGCTGCGCGAGGAGGCCCGCGAGGACCTCGAGGCGCGGCAGGAGCCGCTGCTCGCGATCGTGTACCTCGCGGGGATCGCCGGCGTGCTCGCGTCCACGGCGGCGGGCCGCCTGTTCGACGACCCGGAGCTCGACGGGCTGCTCGTCGCCGTCTGGGCGTTCATCGCCGGCGGCGTCTACGGGTTCGCCACGTACTTCGTCGCCGGGGCGGCGGTCTACATGGGCGCCCGAGGGCTCGGCGGCCTCGGCAGCTACAGGCGCGCCCGGCACGTGCTCGCCTTCGCGGCGGTGCCGTTCGCGCTCTCGCTGCTGCTCTGGCCGTTCCGGCTCGCCGTGTACGGCGGCGACGTCTTCCGCTCCGGCGGCTCCGACGCGGGTGCCGGCGGCGACGTGTTCACGGCCCTCACACTCGGCTTCGCGGCGTGGTCGCTCGTCCTCCTCGCCGTCGGCGTGAAGACGGTGCACGGCTGGAGCTGGGGCCGCGCCATTGCGGCGCTCGGGCTCGTCGGCGCCGTGCTGGCGGCGTTCGCCGTGCTACCGGCGCTGCTCTAGCACTGCCTCCTCGAACGCGCGCAGCTCTTCCTCGGGCATCGCGTAGGTGTGCTGTTCCTCGGGGAAGCGATGCTCGCGCACGTCGGCGGCGTAGGCCGCGAGCGCGCGCTCGATCTCGGCGGCGAGGTCGGCGTAGCGCTTGACGAAGCGTGGCGAGTGCCCCTCGTAGAGACCGAGCAGGTCGTGCCAGACGAGCACCTGGCCGTCGCAGCGATCGCCGGCGCCGATGCCCAGCGTCGGGATCGAGAGCAGCTCGGTGATCCGCGCGGCCACCGGGGCCGGCACCGCCTCGAGCACGAGCGAGAAGCAGCCCGCCTGCTCGAGCGCGAGCGCGTCGTCGACGAGCCGCCGCGCCTTCTCTGCGGTGCGACCCTGTGCCTTGAAGCCGCCGAGCGCGGTCGCAGACTGCGGTGTCAGGCCGATGTGGCCCATGACGGGAATCCCCGCTTCAACGATCGCCCGCGCGCGCGAAAGCGACGGGCCCGCGCCCTCGAGCTTCACGGCGTCGGCCTGTGCCTCCTTGACGAAGCGGATCGCGTTCCGCAGCGCGTCCTCGTCGGAGACCTGGAAGGAGCCGAACGGCATGTCGGCGACGACGAGCGGCCGGTGCGCGCCGCGCGTGACCGCCCGCGTCAGCACGAGCATCTCCTCCATCGTCGCGGGAACGGTCGAGTCGTGGCCGAGCACCGTCATCGCCGCCGAGTCGCCGACGAGGACGATGTCCACGCCGGCGGCGTCGGCGAGCCGTCCGCTCGGAGCGTCGTAGGCGGTCACCATCACGATCGGCTCGCGGCGCTCCTTCATTCCGGCGAGGTCGGTGAGCGGCAGCTTCCCGGGCGCGGGCGCGCCGGGGGCGGGAGTGCGGGGGCGGGTGCTCATGCGGCGTCTCCTTCGAGGACGACGTTGTCGATCAGGCGGGTGGAGCCGACGCGGATCGCGGCGACGAGGACGGGCGGGTCGAAGTCGGCGACCTCGACGTAGTCGACGGCGAGGCCGCCGGCCGCCGCGAGCGCCGCTCTGGCGGCCGCGGGGTCACGGGTAGCGAGGGCACGGGGGAGGGCGAGCGCGAGCTTCCGCTCCTCCGGGCCGAGGAAGGCATTGCGCGAGGAGAGGGCGAGCCCGTCGGCGTCGCGCACGGTCGGGCAGGCGCGCAGCTCGACCTCGAGTGCGAGGTCGCTGACCAGCCGCCGCAGGACGGCGACCTGTTGGGCGTCCTTCTGGCCGAAGTACGCGCGCTGCGGGCGGACGACGGCGAAGAGCTTCAGGCAGATCGTGGCGACGCCGCGGAAGTGCCCCGGCCGGAACTCCCCCTCGAGGATCGAGCCCAGCTCCGTCACCTCGACCCACGTCTGGAAGCCCGGCGGGTACATCTCCTCGACGGACGGGGCGAACACGAGGTCCACGCCCGCCTCCTCCGCGAGGCGCAGGTCGCGCGCCTCGTCGCGCGGGTAGCCGGCGGGGTCCTCGCCCTGCCCGAACTGCGCCGGGTTGACGAAGAGGCTCATGACGACGACGTCGTTCTCCTCGCGCGCGGCGCGCAGGAGCGACAGATGGCCCCCATGGAGCGCGCCCATCGTCGGCACGAGCCCGATCGTCTCGGCTCGGTGCGGCGCGAGCGCGGCGCGGATGCCCTCGATCGTGCGCTCAACCCTCATGCGTACGCCTTCGTCGTCTCTGCGAGCACCGTGTACATCTCCTCCAGCCCAGGGCGGGCGGCGCGGATCGCGGCCACGTGCTTCTCCACCGTCTCCCAGTCGCCGCGGGAGATCGGGCCCGTCAGCTCGAAGCCGTTCTCGATCGTGCGCTGCATCAGCGGCTCGAGCGCCTGCGGTGGCGCGCCGGCCGCCTCCAGCAGGTCGCCGGCGGCGCGCCGGAGCGTGACGAGGTAGTTCGAGGCGATCGCGGCGCCCGCGTGGTAGAGGGCGCGGTGCTCGTCGGCGAGCGCGAAAGGCTCGAGCCCGAGCGTGCGAGCGAGCGAGAACCCGGCCTCGCGCGCCTCGTCCGTCTCCGCGGTCACGGCGGCGAACGCTCCGTCGAGCTGCTCCGGCCCGCGCGAGCGCGTGAACGTCTGCAGGGGATGGACGGAGAAACGGCGCGGGTGCGGGTCGAGCGCGGAGAGCGGCGTCGCCCCGCTCACGTGCGCGACCCACGGGCCGGGCGGGATCACGGCCGCGACCTCGGCGATCGCCCGGTCGGGCACGCAGAGCAGGACGAGCTCGGGCTCGTCGCGGTCCAGCGCGACGCCCCGCTCTGCGAGGCGGGCGGCAACAGCCGAGCCGACGCGGCCCGCGCCGACGACCTTGACGCTCTCGATCACTTCCGTGGCTCCAGTTCCGGGTGGGATACCGGGCACCCGGAAGCATAGCCGGCGCTACATCTAGAGGTGGTGCTGCACGCGCGCCAGCAGGTTCTCGCGCACGGCGGGCCACTCGTCGTCGAGCACGCTGTACCAGGCGCTGTCACGGTTTTCGTCGCCGCGCACGAGCATGTGCTTGCGGTGGATGCCCTCGAACCGCGCCGGCAGCGCCTCGAGCGCCGCCCGGGCCCGCTCGTTGCGCGCGTCCGTCTTGAGCTCGACGCGCCGGCAGCCGAGCCGCTCGAAGGCGTCCTCGAGCTGGAGCAGCTTCGCCTCGGCGTTCTTGCCGGTGCCCCAGGCGGAGGGAGCGAGCCACGTCCAGCCGATCTCGAGGCTGCGGTGCTCGGGGCGCAGCGCGAGGAAGCGCGTACTGCCGGCGACCGCGCCGGTCGAGCGCAGCACGGTCGCGAACGGGATGTCGAGCCCGGCCTCGGCGCGGGCCAGCGCGTCGTCGAGCCATGCGCGGAACGCGTCCCGCGTCGCAGGCTGGACGACAGGGAGCCACCGCCAGAGGGCCGGGTCGCGGGAGGCCTCCCAGAGGCCCTGCTCGTGCTCCGCGGTGAGCGGCTCGAGCGCGACGAGGCGCCCTTCGAGGCGGATTCCGGCCCAGCGCTCCACGGCCCGTAGCTTGCCAGTCGCGCACGGTGACCGGCGGGAGGGGGAGAATCGCGGCAACGTGGAGATCTCCGACTCGATCGGAACGCTCGCGCTGATCCTCGCCGCGGGCCTCGTGGCCCGGCTCGTCGCGGACGCGCTCAGGCTGCCCGAGATGCTCGTCCTCGTCGGCGCAGGCGCGCTTCTCGGCTCGGAGGCGCTCGGCTGGGTGGACGCGCCGATGCGCTCGCCCGGCGTGCAGATCCTGCTCACGCTCGGCGTCTCCTTCATCCTCTTCCACGGCGGCATGCAGCTCTCGGCGCGCGTGCTCAGCCGCACCGCGGTCGGGCTCGGGCTGCTCGCCGTCCCCGGCGTCGTCATCACCTCGGCGGTGACCGGCCTGGTCGCGACCGCGGTGTTCGGCTTGCCGCTGTTGCACGGGCTCCTGATCGGCGCCGTGCTCGCGCCGACCGACCCGGCGATCCTGATCCCGCTCTTCGACCGCATGCGGCTGCGGCCGAAGCTCTCGCAGACGATCGTCGCCGAGTCGGCGCTCAACGACCCGACCGGCGCCGTGCTCGCGCTCGCGATCGCCGGCGGCGTGCTCGGCGGCGGCGCGTCGCTCTCCGGCCCGGCCTCGGAGTTTCTCGGCGACCTCGCGCTCTCCACCGGGCTCGGCGTCCTCTTCGGCGTCGTGCTCTCGATCGCCGTCTCGAGCAGCCGCGCCGGAATCTGGCGCGAATCCTCCGCGATCGCAGTCGTCGTCGTGGTCGCGGGCGGGTACTTCTCGATCGACTTCGCAGGGGGCAGCGGCTATCTCGGAGCGTTCCTCGCCGGCCTGATCGTCGGCAACATGGACCTGCTGCAGCTCGAGATGCACGGCCACCACGAGCTCGAGGCGCGCACGCTCGTCGCGGCGCTCGCGGACATCGTCGTGATCCTCGTCTTCGTCGTGCTCGGCGCCAACATCCCGTTCGGGACGCTGGGGGACAACCTCCTGCCGGTGCTCGCCGTGGTCGCCACGCTCGTCCTCGTCGCCCGGCCGCTCGCGGTCGCCGCGTGCCTGCTGCCGGACCGGCGCGGCCGCTGGACACGACAGGAGCTCGTGTTCATGGGCTGGGCGCGCGAGACCGGCGTCGTGCCGGCCGCACTGGCCGGGATCCTCGTCGGCCTGAACGTCCCCGACGCCGACCTCGTCACGGTGACCGTCGCAGCGGCGCTGGTGATCACGCTCGCCCTGCAGGCGACGACGAAGCCGTGGCTCGCGCGCCGGCTGGGCCTTCTGGAGTAGCGGCTCATCTAGACTGCGACCGCGATGCCGATCTACGAGTACGCGTGCATGCAGTGCGAGTCGCACTTCGAGGAGCTCGTCCGCAACGTCGAGCAGGCGGTGACCTGCCCCGAGTGCGGCGCCGGCAAGGTCGTCAAGCAGCTCTCGAGCTTCGCCGTCCACGGCACGAGCTCGAAGCCGTCGTTCGCCGGTGGCGGTGGCGGGTGTTGCGGCGGCAGCTGCGGCTGCTCTTCCTGAGCGTCCGCCCGGCGTCCTAGACTCCGCTCCGATGGAGGACGTCGTCAGCCGCGCCTCGGCGCTGCGGGCCTACGCGGACGAGACCGCCGGCTGCGAGCGCTGCGCGCTCGCCGCGGGGCGGACGCAGGTCGTCTTCGGCGCCGGCGACCCGGATGCGGACCTGATGTTCGTCGGCGAGGCGCCCGGCTTCCACGAGGACCAGGAGGGCATCCCGTTCGTCGGCCAGGCGGGCAAGCTGCTCGACCGGCTGCTCGGCGAGATCGGCCTCGAGCGCTCGGACGTCTTTGTCGCGAATGTATTGAAATGCCGCCCTCCGGGGAACCGCGACCCGCTGCCGGACGAGATCGAGTCCTGCCAGCCGCACCTCTTCCGGCAGATCGAGCTGATCCGGCCGAAGCTCGTCGCGACCCTCGGCAACTTCGCCACGAAGCTCCTCTCGGGCAGCCAGCAGGGGATCACCAAGGTGCACGGGGTCGAGCAGGAGGTGATGCTCGGCGGCCTGCGCGTGACGCTGTACCCGATCTACCACCCGGCGGCGGCGCTCTACACCCCCGCGATGCTGAAGGTGCTGGCGGAGGACTTCGCGCGCATCCCGGCCCTGCTGGGGCGTGTCGCTCCCGCCGGTCCGTCCGCCGCGGCCGTGGTCCCCTCTCAGGTCGTCGAAGCGGCCGACCTGCAGCCGGCCGCCACGCAGCTGGGCCTCTTCTAGGCTCCCGCGGGTGGAGCTGACCTCGTCCTCTCCGCAGGAGACGGAGGCGATCGCCGCGCGCGTCGCCGCCGTCCTCGAGCCCGGCGACGTCGTCACCGTCGCGGGCGAGCTCGGCTCCGGCAAGACGACCTTCGTCCGCGGCGCCTGCAGGGCGCTCGGCGTCACCTCGCCGGTGACGAGCCCCACGTTCACGATCGGCAACCGCTACCACGGGCGCGTGGACGTGTCGCACCTCGATCTCTACCGCTTCCACGGCTTCTCGGCGGCGGAGTGGGGGGATCTCGAGCCGTACTTCGAGGACGCGATCGTCTTCGTCGAGTGGCCCGAGGCGGCCGCCGGCGCGTTGCCGCCGTCGCGGTTGGCCGTTCGCCTCGCGCACGTCGACCGCGAGCGGCGGACGGTCTCCCTCGACGCGGCCGAGACGGCGCTGCTAGAACGGCTGCGACGTGCTGATCCTGGCGTTTGACACGGCGACCGCGCGCGCGACGAGCGCACTCGTGCGCGACGGCGAAGTGCTCGGCGAGCGGGTCTCGACGGCGGTGACGCTGCTCGCCGACCTGGACGCGCTGCTGCGGCAGGCGGGCGCGCATGTGGGCGACCTCGACGCGCTCGCCGTCGGGACGGGGCCGGGGAGCTTCACAGGCATCCGGATCGGCCTCGCCGCGGCGCGCGGGCTCGCGCTTGCCCTCGATCTTCCCGCGGCGGGAGTCTCGACGCTCGCTGCTCTGGCCGCGGGCGCCCCGGGGGCGCTGCCGGTGCTCGACGCGAAGCGGCAGGAGATCTTCGTTCCCGGCCCGCGCTGTCTCGCGCCGGCGGAGCTCGAGGTCGAGCCGGGCGTGGTCTGCGTCGGCGACGGCGCCGTCCGCTACCGGGAGCTGCTCGAGGCGAGGGGCGCGACCGTGCCGCAGGACGACGACGAGCGTCACCTGCCGCGCGCCCGCTTCCATGCCGCGCTCGCGCACGACTTCGGGCCGGCCGAGCTCGTCGAGCCGATCTACGTGCGCCTCCCCGACGCGAAGCCGGCGGTCGCGTGAGCGTCGAGCTACGCCCTCTCGCTCTGCGCGACCTGAACGCGGTCGAGGAGATCGAGCGCGCGTCGTACCCGACGCCGTGGTCGCGCTCGATGTTCGCGAGCGAGCTGGCGAAGCCGACCTCGATCTGCTTCGGCGCCTTCGACGCCGAGACGGACGGGCTCGCCGGCTACCTGATTATCTCCCGCTACGTGGATGCCTGGCACGTGATGAACGTCGCCGTCGCACCGTCGCACCGTCGCCGGGGGATCGCGACCATGCTGCTCGAGCGGCTCTTCGAGCAGACGGCGGGCGACGAGCGGCGCGGCTACACGCTCGAGGTGCGCGTCTCGAACGCGAGCGCCATCCGTCTCTACGAAGAGCTCGGCTTCCGCCCCCGCGGCGTCCGCCGGGGCTACTACACCGACAACCGCGAGGACGCGCTGATCATGTGGCGAGACCCTGTGCGGGAGCCCGTCGAGGGCGAGGCTCCCGAATCGTGATTCTGGGGATCGAGACGTCGTGCGACGAGACGGCGGCGGCGCTCGTCTCGGCGGACGGGCGGATCCTCTCGAATATCGTCTCCTCGCAGGCCGACCTGCACGCGCGCTTCGGCGGAGTCGTGCCGGAGATCGCCTCGCGCCGCCAGCTCGAGCTCGTCGTGCCGGTCGTCCGCGAGGCGCTCGGGCAGGCGGGCGCGACGCTCGGCGACGTCGAGCGCGTCGCCGTGACGCGCGGCCCGGGCCTCGCCGGCGCGCTGCTCGTCGGTCTCTCGGCGGCGAAGGCGATCGCCTGGGCGCGGCGCCTGCCGCTCGCTGGAATCGACCACCTGGAGGGCCACGTCGCGTCGCTCTACCTCGAGCCCAATCCGGTCGAGCCGCCGTTCCTCTGCCTGCTTGCGAGCGGCGGTCACACGCTGCTGCTCGAGGTGCGGGAGCGCGGGAGCTCCCGGCGGCTCGGCACCACGCTCGACGACGCCGCGGGCGAGGCGTTTGACAAGGGCGCGCGCCTGCTCGGGCTCGGCTATCCGGGCGGCGCCGCGCTCGACGCCCTGGCCCGCGAGGGCGACCCCGGCGCCTACCGGTTCCCCGTGGCGCGCGTGCCGGGGCTCGACTTCTCGTTCTCGGGGCTGAAGACCGCCCTTCTCTACGCCGTCCGCGACCTCGGCCCCGAGGAGGTCGGGCGGCGGCGGGCCGACCTCGCGGCCTCGTACCAGCGCGCGATCGTGCGCGCCCTCGTCGAGCGGACGCGCGCCGCCGCCGCGGAGACGGGCCTGGAGACGATCGCGGTCGTCGGCGGCGTGGCGGCGAACTCGGAGCTGCGCGGCGCGCTCGCCGGAGCCCGCCTCGCGCCGCTCCCGCTCTGCGGCGACAACGCGGCGATGATCGCGTCGGCGGCGCGGTTCGTCGAGGTGCTGCCGTACCCCCGCTACCTCGATCTCGACGCGTACGCCTCGCTGAGCTGAGATCCGCTGAAACGGGCAGCCCGGCTGCGGCGTTGTACCGAAGTGCACCGACTGAGGGCGGGCGTATAGTGCAGCCGGTTCCGAGCCAGGAGGGCACATGACCACCACCGAGCCGAGCTCCCACCTGCGGGAGAACCCCTACGACATCGCGCGCCAGCAGCTGCGCCGGGTCGGAGAGGTCTTCGGCATCGATCCGAACCTGATCAACGTCCTCGAGCGGTGCAAGAAGACCGTCGAGGTTGCGATTCCCGTGAAGATGGACGACGGCTCCACCCAGGTCTTCGCCGGCTACCGCGTCACACACAACGTCGCCCGCGGCCCCTCGAAGGGCGGCATCCGCTACCACCCGGACGTCACGCGCGACGAGGTGAAGTCGCTCTCGATGTGGATGACCTGGAAGTGCGCGCTGATGGGCCTCCCCTTCGGCGGCGCGAAGGGCGGCGTCGTCTGCAACCCGAAGACGCTCTCGCGCGGCGAGCTCGAGCGGCTGACACGCCGCTTCACGAGCGAGATCATCAACGAGATCGGGCCCGAGAAGGACATCCCGGCGCCGGACGTCGGCACCGATGGGAACGTGATGGCCTGGATCTTCGACACGTACTCGATGAACAAGGGCCACTCGGTGCTCGGCGTCGTCACCGGCAAGCCGCTGGCGATCGGCGGCTCGCTCGGCCGCGTCGAGGCGACCGCTCGCGGCGCCCTCTACTGCCTCAAGTCGATGGTCGAGAAGCAGAAGCTGTCGCTGCCCGACCTTCGCGTCGCGATCCAGGGGTTCGGCAACGTCGGCGCGAACCTCGCGCGGATGGTGCACGAGGAAGGCGCGACGGTGATCGCGCTCTCCGACTCGACCGCCGGCCTCTACAACCCGAAGGGGATCGACGTTCCCGCGGCCCTCGCCTACAAGGAGGAGACCCGCTCGCTCGTCGGCTTCCCGGGGGCGCAGGCGATCTCGAACGAGGAGCTCGTGCTGCTCGACTGCGACGTACTGGCCCCCTGTGCGCTCGAGCAGGTGATCACCTCCGAGAACGCCGACCGTGTGAAGGCGAGGATCATCGTCGAGGGCGCGAACGGGCCGGTCACGCCCGGCGCCGACGACATCCTCGAGGCGAACGGCGTGCTCGTCCTGCCCGACGTGCTGGCGAACGCCGGCGGCGTCGTCGTGTCGTACTTCGAGTGGGTCCAGGGCCTGCAGGAGTACTTCTGGAAGGAGGAGGAGGTCAACGCGCGGCTGAACGACATCGTCACGCGCGCGTTCGACGAGACCTGGGAGGTGCGCAAGCGCCGCGACGTCAGCATGCGGCTCGCCGCCTACGGCCTCGCGGTCTCCCGCGTCGCCGAGGCCACGGTCACGCGCGGCCTGTATCCCTGAAGGGAAGACCTGGGGGGGGAGCCTCGGCTCCCTCCAGGTCTATAGTTGCGCGGTGACCACTCCCGAGATCGTCCTCTATCGCGCGCGCGGCTGCGACCTCTGCGAGAGCGCCGAAGGCGTGCTCGACCGGCTCGCGCACACTCTCGGCTTCAACTACCGCAAGGTCGACATCGGCGGCATCGCGGCTCTCGAGGCCGTCTACCGCGAGCACATCCCGGTCGTCGAGATCGACGGGGAGCGCGTGTTCACGCACTTCGTGCCGCCTCAGGCGCTGCGCGAGCGGCTCACCGGCCGCGTGTAGTCGGTTCTCGGCCCGCGGCCGGACGGCCGCTGGCAGAATGTGCCGCGTTGTCACAAACCCCTGGATGTGAAGGAGCGTTGTCTTGGCGGATCGGTTAACGGTTGGGGTCGCCGCGAGGTTGAGCCGGTACCTGCAGGTCCTCACCCAGGCGAAGAAGATGGGCAAGGACCGGATCTCGTCGCAGGAGATCTCGGACTACACGAACATCAACGCGACGCAGATCCGGCGCGATCTGTCGGGCTTCGGCAAGTTCGGCAAGCGGGGAGTCGGCTACAACATCGACTCGCTGCTCGGCGAGATCCGCAAGATCCTGCGCACCCAGGGGCAGCACAACATCGCCCTCATCGGCGCCGGACGCCTCGGCTCGGCGATCGCGAGCTCGCCGATCTTCGCCGAGCACGGCATCAACATCGCCGCCGTCTTCGACACGGACCCGGAGAAGCTCGGCCGGGCGATCGGCAACGTGACGGTCACGCCGTACGACAAGCTCGCCGAGGTCGTCCGCGACAACAACATCATCGTCGGCGTCATCGCCGTGCCGGCCGAGAGCGCCAGGCAGGCGGCCGACGACCTGATCGCCGCGGGCGTGAAGATCATCTTCAACTACTCCGAGGCGCTGCTCGACACGCCGGCCGACGTCGCCGTGCACACGTCGAACCCCGCCGTCGAGTTGCTCTACGCGCTCTATTTTCACTTGACCTAGGCCTGACTGGCAGGATGAGCGCATGCGCATCCTGCTCTGGCACGGCTACCTGCTCGGCGGCACCGGCTCGAACGTCTACACGCGGGCGCTCGCACGGGAGTGGAGCCTGGCCGGGCACGAGGTCGTCGTCTGCTGCCAGGAGCGCCACCCGGAGCGGTACGACCTCGGGGGCGCGGCGGTCGTCCGGCCCGATGCCGGCCCGGTCCTGCCGGTCTTCGTGCTCGACCGCTACGAGGGGCTCGAGGCGAAGCTGCTCCAGGACTGCACCCGGGCGGA
>Ga0315281_10004664_pt1 | contig 19863 bp, 28 predicted proteins | sample YL17G07_0_MG_FD_204540 | JGI IMG/M metagenome (GOLD analysis project Ga0315281, IMG submission 204540) | Sediment microbial communities from Yellowstone Lake, YNP, Wyoming, USA - YL17G07_0 | ecosystem: Environmental > Aquatic > Freshwater > Lake > Sediment | place: USA: Wyoming | collected... | reverse complement strand
ATCTGATGCGTCGGAGTAAATCGTTCTCATGCTGTGTGAAACAGTACAATTATCGGGATATTTAGTAATTTACTACTGTTTACTTAAAAGTATGACAGTCGCTAAACCAAACAGCCCGATAATCGTTCCCTTATTATAGTGTATCTGAATTTGACGAGTTGCCATTAAGTAAATTAATTTTATAAAATTAGATGGTGAACTGCCAATTACTTCATCCATCCAGTTAGTTTTTTTATTTTTTTGTCAAATAAAAAATGAAATTATAACAATAATATAAATATTATGATAATTGTTATAGAATACGATGAATACTTCTCCTCTACGCTATCCTGGTGGAAAAACCCGCGCATGTAAGATCATCGACTCTGTACTGAATGAGTATTTTGATCTGACCAAAATTAACACTGTCGTATCACCTTTTTTTTGGTGGTGGTTCATTTGAATTTTTCTTACAAAATAAATATGATTTGTCAATTATCGCTAATGATAAATTTAAACCCTTGTACTCATTTTGGAACTGCTGCAAATGTCAAAACGAAAAATTGTGTTCTAAACTCAAAAAAATAAATGTTGTCACTAAAGATATCTTCACTGACTATCGAAAAAATATCATGGAAGAAGAAAATGAATTGAAACAAGCAATTTATTATTTTGTTATCAATCGATGCTCGTTTAGTGGTTCAACATTGTCTGGCGGATTTTCACAAGAATCAAGTGAGAAAAGATTCACTAAATCATCCATCGAACGTATTAATAAATTAGAACTAAAAAATTTCACAATTTTAAATGAAGACTTTGTAGATTTTTTTGATACTCTGGAACAACATGATGATCAAATATTATTTTTAGATCCACCATATTTTTTAGGTGAAAAATCTAAATTGTATGGTAATAATGGCGATCATGTTAAAAAAATGTATGCAGATTGTATCATACTAAATGCTTCTTGGAAATACGGTATGAATCAATCAAAATAATCATCAGAAATCATAATTATTAAAAAATAAAATTTATTTATCAATTCCAAATATATACAATAATATAAATGTCTTCACCCCTACCAGGATCCACTCCACCTGTTGCACCACAAACTACGGCTGATGCGAAATCACAAAGTAATTTACCAAGCGCCAAGGGAATCGTTACAGCCAGTAAAGCATCTATTTGGGCGTCATTAGTGATTTGCACTCTGTTTCTCGCCCTCGGTATTTATATTTTCTATAGATCTACCGAAAAAGACCCCTGCTTCTCTAAATGGTGGCCAAGAGGTGTTTCTATTTATATAATTATCTCCACTGTATTCCCAGTCGTATTTTTGATAATTGCTCTCATCGCGGCATATTATGTCGGTAACAAACTAACTTAAATCTTTTCTTATTTATATTTTTCAAATATAAATATATACAATAAATGTCTTCTGCTTTCGATATATCAGCATTCAATCAACAAGCCAATAAAACATCTGTGGCTCTTTATACACTTTCCGTTTTTATGTGCTTGCTACTCGGATGCTACATATTCTATATCTCCTACAAACAAGGACAATGCTTCTCTAAATGGTGGCCGAGAAGTATCGCAATTTATATCATTATTGTCACTATCGCCACACTTTTATCAGCATTCGTCGTTTACAAAAATATAAAAAAATAAACTTTCACATTAATTTCACATTATTTCGCAATATGATTTAATTTCCTGTTCTATTTTCTCTATCACAGGATGATTAATCGTTGTTGATGTTTTTGTCATTTTCACTATCAAATCAATAATAATATCTATGATATTATTTGTTAATATATAAATAATTTTGTCCTTCTCAGATTGTTTGATATGTATTTTTTCGATAATAATTAGTAAAACACCTTTCACTACATTCTTCTTGTCTGCTCCAACTAATTTTGGTATCATTTCCACACATTCCATTAATTTAATAATAAAATCATGCATATTTATGGTATCTATCTCAACATCTTTATACATTTCGACAATATCTTCACACATCTTTTCAATAATTTTATCTATTTCTTGTTGGGTTGCCATTGGTACTATAAAATTATATCATATTTTTATAAATACTTTTGAACCAAGTAAAGTCTATTCTCATATTTCCAATCCAATACATCAACATATATTATCAGTATTGCTATGGTATTGTAGTTCAATGCTGCAACTATTAGTCCAATAGTTTTTAATACCACATCATAGATTATCATTCTATTGATTGTGCGTGTCGAATATGTCGTCAAAACATGAGAGGTAATACATTGATGTGAAAATATGATATCGATCAAATAATAAAAGATTAAACATAGATTTAGTATTTCTATTAATGATGCCATTTGATATATTTTAATTTCATAGTATTCTGAGGGTTTAAATTTCATTTTTTTATGATATAAAAACAAAAATACTATAAGTAGTATAAACCAAATATGTCAAACAGTATGCAAATCTTCGTTAAAACACTCACTGGAAAAACTATCACTCTTGATGTAGATCCAGCCGATTCAATCGAAAACATCAAACAAAAAATCCAAGACAAAGAAGGAATTCCACCAGACCAACAACGACTTATTTTCGCCGGAAAACAACTGGAAGATGGAAGAACTCTCGCTGACTATAACATCCAAAAAGAATCAACTATTCATCTCGTTCTTCGTCTAAGAGGTTAATTTTAATTCATTATAAAAATATTATTTAAAACAAAAAATATCATTAACAAAAAAATGATATTTTAATTCTTTGTTAGTATAAACATAATATAAATAAAACATAATATAAATAAAACATAATATAAATAAAACATAATATAAATAAAACATAACATTAACAATCAAATGGAACATCAAGATTGGACTACGGTTGTTCTTAACAAAAAGAACGCTAAAATTATCAAATCAGAAAATACGGAAAAAGTCATCAATTCATACGCTAGTAAAAATACACAAAAATCCGTAGCAACACCAGCATACAAAATAGAAGAGAAAGTTGATGGAGATGATTATCAAATGCCAACTATCTCACACAAATTACAGATGCAAATTCAACAGGCTCGCCAAGCTAAAAAAATGACTCAAAAACAATTTGCGCAAGCGTGTAACATGCAACAAACTATAATTCGTGATTATGAAAATGGATCCATCATTCCGAATCAAAAAGATATTCTAAAAATGAGTAAGGTTTTAGGAATCGTTATTAAAAAATAGGATTCGACAATCCACATTTGCTACATACATCCACATCCGGTGTATACACCCAAATATGATGACATTGTTCCATAATAAGTCTGTTCATTTCATACACACACGTGTGCATCTTAAATATTCTATTATTAATTTTTTTCATCGCTTCTTCTAATTTTTCTATATTTTTTTCATATCTAATCCTCTTCTGTAATAATTCTGGTAGTTCATGTGATGCCATTTTATTTATAAATAAATGTTATCTGTTTAAGTTCCTTAAACGTGCTTCGCAGATTATTTTTTCCTCTGGTGCTTTCACAGAATTAAATCTAATTGCTATATCTAATAACCTAATGGCTTCCGTTAGATTCACTTCCTCATAATTTCCATTCGTGTATTTCATTTTCAAATCATATATGGCGTTAATTTCGTATACCAATGCCAAATTAAATAATGCCTTAACATTACCTTTATTAAAACCTTTTTTGAAATATTTCATTGCTTTTTCGTTGTTTATTGGTACTCCTACACCTTTGAGGTACATTATTCCTAACGTATTCATTGCTTCACTAAATCCTTTTTCTTCGGCAAGTCTTAGTAATCTTAGTGCCTCTGGAATATTTTTTTCGATGTGATCACCATCATAATACATCATCGCCAAATTATAAGTGGCTGGTATGTTTCCGGCTTTCGATGCGGTTTGAAATAATTTGAGTGCTTCTTTGTGATCCTGGGGAATCTCCTTTCCCTGATCATACATTAAACCCATGCGGTTCATCGCATCTAAATCACCATTTTTGGCGGCTCTGGTGTACAATTTACACGCTAGTTTTAAATTTACTTCCACACCTGTTCCTACTTCGAATCTCTTTCCTAATTCACAACATGTATGCACGTCATAAGGTGCGGTGGTTAATGATGTCACACCTAAATAATCAACTATAGTTTCACTGTAGTTACTGATTTGTCGCAAATGATAATCTGTAGTTTAACTGACTAGACTATTGCATTTTTCATTTTTTCGTCAAATAAATGCCTCAAAAAATAATTATTTTTTTTAACTATAATTATTTTTAATCTTTTTTTATATGTATCATTCAATTACACCTAATAATAATACATTAATTATTTTTTTATTTTTTTTATTCTTCTCTCTTTTCTTCACTTAAAAATTAATTATTTTCAATCATTCGACCGAGTTACTTATTATTTCACCCCTAGTTTACTCAATCCAATCGGGGAAAAAAGGAATGACTATTTTCTTAAGTTACTATGCCTAGACAAAATAAATTAAATATTCATTGAAAAAAAATAATTCTTTTTAAATGTTATTGTTTTAAATTAAAATTTCTAGATCTGTCTGGAAATTTTGTTTGTAGTTGTAAGATGGCTTTTAACATCTTCTGTTTTGTGTTCGTAATGATAACTAAATGTTACATTATTTTTAAATTATTTGGATCGGGGCAAAATTTCACCGTAACGTGGTGAAATTTTGCCCCAAGATATTAAAAAGCTTCTTATTGCACGACAAGCAATTTTTTATGTCTTTCTCCCAAATAATGAACGCTTTTGATTCTTCTTTAAGTCTTGGATCTCTTTGTCTTTCTCGGCTGATTGCTTATATAATTCTAGTTCTTTCTTCAATAGTTCTGTTTCCTTCTTTTGTAATTCTACTTCTTTCTTTTGTAATTCCGTCTCATGTCGACTTATAAGTAATTCTTTCTCATGACGCTCTTTCATCAATTCCGTCTCGTATTTCGCTATGATACTTTTTAACGAACCTCCATATGATGCAAATAATTTCTCATAGAATATTCCTAACTCTTTTAATTGGATTGGTGTAACGATGGCTAATTCGACCATGTCGCCATACTTAAAGTCAATCTTCATTAATTTTAATTTTTCTTTGATTTCCACTTCCGCTTTCGATATATATTCTTCGTTAATCCATGATTGATATTTGAGTCTTAGATTACTACCTTCGATCGCATTGTATGTTTTTTCATGCTCGCCCATTCTTCTTTCTAAATCTTCCGTCATACCGTATTTGATTAAATAACTTTCATCTGGATAATCTACCGGAATGTTCATTCCATCTCTTATGTTAGCAACAAGTCCTACCGTAAATAAATAGACACATGATATTTTCATGACTGCGGTAGAGAAGGCTTCATTAACTATTTCTGGGAGACATCCTGCTATATCTTTTATGATTCTTTTCTTTTTCACTAATTGAGTGGATGGATTCGCTAATTGAGATGATGGAGCGACTTCGATAGACATATTATTATTTGTCAACAGTAGCAAACCTTCTTGGCGCAACTGAACTAATATTTTCGAAACATTTTTCTTAAACGCTTTCGATAACGCACTATTTGATGATAGAATAATATTAAACATCGTTTCTTCTGTAATGAATTCACGAATAAAATAACCACCGAATTTGTTCATTATCGGACAATAACCGATGATTTGAGTGGAATATTCTTTGTATTTTTCATCTATTTTGTTTTTTTCACTTAACTCCAGCACTTGAATGACATGTCTGATATCGAAATAGGCATCATTGCTATCCATATAAATGACAAAGTTTTTATTATGGTACTCGAAATTTTGTCTAATCTTGAAAAAGACAAATTTCCCCGCGCCATGGGGAAATTTGTCTTTTAGATATAAGAGGGCTTGTTCACATACGAGATTTTTATTTTTATTTTGAGACGCCTGTTTGCCATGCCTAAATGAATATGTTTTATTTATTTCGTCATAACTCACATATTCCATTGGATTATTCACAGAATAACCATTGTATTTTCTGATGCACTTATCTATTTTCTCCTCTAACAGTTTATTGTATAATTGTTGATACAATATTTCCATGGCTTTCGATTCATCTGGTGTAAAACTAATCCATCTTATTTTTCCGATTGTTTCCCGTAGTTCTATTACTTTTTCTGGTGTATCTACACCTTTATCTATCATTGCTTTGGCTTCATCTATGAATAATAATTTGTCCTCATCCAGTTCCAATTTATCCAATCCTTCTTTTAACACCATCAGTTCATCATGTTCTAACTTGTTGTGGTTTAGGAGAATCAAAAACGATAGTACAAAGTTTTGCATTGAGGATGGACATAAGGAACCTATACATTATTTTTAAATTATTTGGACGTATACTTACATAAGCCAGAAAAAAGCAAAATTTCCCCATGGCGCGGGGAAATTTTGCTTTTATATATAAGGATGATTTCTCGCGTGATAACATTAATATTTTAATTTACATCAATATTTTTATTTAATTATGCATCCATACATCTTATTATTTCTAATTCGCCGTGAAAAACTTCCGTCGTTTTTATATTATAAAATAAATCTCAAGACCATATTATATAACTATAAGATGTCCACAAAACAGAGACAGAAACACAACCTTGATCTGCCACGAATCGCTAAAGCCATCCAAGAGTATAAGACGACCAATAAAACACAAAAACAATGCGCAGATGATGCTGATATCACTGTAAAACTATTTAGTTATTACTATTTGAATGGATTCAAAAAGAGCCAAAAGATGGATGGTGGAAATTTCCATTCTAATGACCCTGGTACCAATGAAACTGTTAAAGAAGGTGGTGTACCACCGAATATGAAATATGAAAAAAAAGCTAAACTGAGAAACAACAATTATGCTGAAGTTGTTTTAATGGGGGAACAACCTAATACAGACAATAAACATATTCTTCCTCCACAGCATGCTGGAACTGCACCACAGCAAAAACTAGTTTATCAACAACCGGTTTATCAACAACCGGTTTATCAACCACCGGTTTATCAACAACCGGTTTATCAACCATTACTCATTAAGCCCGCTCCAGCTGATCCCGTAATTAAAAAACAAATAACTGCAGCGACAACCGTACTGTCAAATGGTATTAAAAAAGTGGATCTAGGGCAAATACTAATTTCACAACAACATTAAGTCGTTTATTTTCTGCTTTTAATTTCTTTACATATTAATATAAATATTGATATGTCCAAAATACCAGAATCATCCGAACAAGTCGAGGTATCTGCATCTAAATTACAACTGATTTTAGAAAATCATGCCAGATACAAAGAAGAAAAAGTTAAAGAAATTGCTTGTCTGGAAGCACAACTACGTTCTAAAGATGCACAAATTCAAATTTATAAAGAAGCCCTATCTAAATTACAAAATATGAAAATGATCAGAAATCCCACTAGTAATACTTGTGGATCGAAAAAAATTATGGAAGAAATTAATAAAGCAAAACAATTTGAACAATGGTATGTAGAAAATAAAACTACTCTCGTTGAAAAAATTTATACCACGCGTTACAAACAAGATGTTGATGATCTACGCGAACAACTTGGAAAACTTTTCCCTAATTAATTTCATAATATACCATATAGAATATATTTCCATATGATAACATCCGATTGCGTAAATGTCAGTAAAAAAAATATTATTAATAAATTAGTCATTCTTGAAGCAGAAAATGTCGCTCTTAAAAGAAAAATTAACATATATGAAGATATCATTAAAACACATGTTCAAAAACATCAATTACACGCGGATGTATTACACGATATAGACAAAGAACCAGAAAATATAACTGAAATTAGTACATATCCCGCCGAGTATCGTAATGATGCTGAGAAATTATTTATTAAGAAAAAAATAATTAATTTTTTAAGAGAACCAGAAAAAAATTCTTACTTAATTCATCCATTAATCAATCAACTTGTGGCACATAAAAAATATAATAATATTACTCCAACTCACATAAAAGAATTTTTAAACAATTAACATCCGGAACATAGATGAAAATACAAACTTGATCGTGTGCCCAACGATATATCCTGTCGCACCTCCGACCACACATCCAACAACCAGGGGGACATAAAATTCATCAACTGTCTGTTCCGATAGAAAGTCGAAAATTTTATATAGAAATGGTTCATCTTTTGCTACTCTATAATAATAACTTTCCTCCACATCTTCCTCTTCATCTTCATCTTCATCTTCCTCTTCATCTTCCTCTTCTGCTTCCTCTTCTGCTTCCTCTTCTGCTTCCTCTTCTGCTTCCTCTTCATCTTCCTCTTCTGCTTCCTCTTCTGCTTCCTCTTCTGCTTCCTCTTCCTCCTCTTCTGCCTCCTCTTCCTCTTCCTCCTCCTCCTCTTCCTCTTCCTCCTCCTCCTCTTCTGCTTCCTCCTCTTCCTCTTCTTCCTCTTCTACTTCCTCTTCTGCTTCTTCTTCCTCTTCTGCTTCCTCTCCTTCCTCTTCTGCTTCCTCTTCTACTTCATCTTCTACTTCATCTTCTGTTTCTGTTTTTTCTTCCTCCGTTACTTCAACTGCTTCGACTTCGATGACTTCTATATTTTCAACATCTTCAACATCTTCAACATCTTCAACATCTTCAACATCTTCAACATCTTCTATGTCATCATTATCTGAGCATTCAATGATTGGTTTATCTTCATTGAATATTTCATCTGTTTCATTTATGTTATTTACGATAATTGCTGACATATAATTATATTGTGTAATCTATATATTTTTTTTTGAAAATAAACGCCAATAAAAATGAATTTATTGTCCCATTGTAGCATTAACATATATCGATATCCATATAAATAACCTAAATCAAGCAACACATATAAATGGACGGGTACGAAGGGAGTGTGACGCCTCAACCAATTAATCCCGACTGGGATTTAAAGTATGCAAAATTTAATGAGAAGTGGATGCTTTTCAGTAAAATGTGTAAACTGGTGCACATTGTCGCGAAGCAAAATGTTGTATTGGAAATTGATGGATGTAGTAATTTAGATGATACTATATGTAAAGGAATTTTAAAACTTAAAAAAATCTACAAAGAAATTCATCCAGTCGCCTACATTATTTACCATGAAATTGAAATGAATGCGATTGAGTATCAATGTAAACACAACAATGACGAAATAGAAGTTCACATGACCTGGAATTATTTTGAATTTCAGGATGACGATCCGATGGGACGGCAATTAGCAAAAAAAATATATCATGTTGCTAAATCAATCGGTTGTGAACTATCTTTCACCGATATTGACGAAAAAATTGTTCTTTATGTACAAACTTGATCGGCATTCGTGAATGTTTAAAAAAAATGATATTTATATATTCTACATATTAATTCATATAAATATCATTATAATATGTCACAATTTGTTGATATAACTAAAATGCAAAGCAGGAGATTAACTATTCAGCGGAGAACCCCGCAAATTAATATTTCTCGTCCAGCGACAAGATTACGTTATCTTACTAATTTTTCTTGTGTTGACTGTTGTAAAAATATTAATGAATCTGAACTTGCTGCTGCCAATAAAAATGATCCAAGAATTACATGTTGCAAATGCATTGGGAAAATCTGTTGTGTTTCTGAATGTGAACATGGATATTACATGAATGCTAAAACAAATGTTTGTCTCGAACATTATTTTAGCCACGAAATTTCCAAGAAGTGCTTGTCGAAAGGATGTGAACGTATTACCAGTAACAATAGAACATTTTGTCAGGATCATATTTGTGCACATTCAAAATGTAAAAATGAAATAATTTCGTCAATACATATTTATTGTGCACTGCATCAATTCAAATTGGATAGAAAAATTGAAAAAGAAATGGATTGAATATAAAAATTACTCTTTATTTATCATAGTTATATATCAATGTCATCAAAAAAACCCGTCGGGCAGTTATTCGATGGTTACAATAAGCAACACGTTTTATACATACTGGAAATATGTAATTATTTACTTAATTTATCATATGACTACAAATTACCATCCATTCAAAATTTAAAATTAAAATTACCAACAATTCCAAATTTCGACGACATATTTGTATCAAAGTGTATATATTTAAATACAAATCCCGGCGAAACATTAAAAAATTTTGAAGTTAAAATAAGACACGCGATCATACGTTTTGAGTGTGCTATGTATAATTCTGTCGGTGAATATGATGCACTCAAAGAAACATTTTATCGTCTTAAAACTGCCAAATCAATTGAAAATGTTGATGTGGCTGTTTCTAATGATGTATCGAATTTAGAAACATATTATTCTAAAAATAATTTTACTGATGTAGCAATCACTGAAAAATCAAACGAAAATTTAAACAACATTAAAATCGACAAAGCAATGTTATACATGGAACTCAATGATATAAAATTTAATATTGATAAGTTGGAGAATTGTTTGTTATTCGACTATCCGAGAGCAATAACACATCTATTTCATTCACGCAATAATAGTGAAAATAAAATTATTGGTGAAGTAGAAAAAAAATATTTATGTAATATGTGTGATAAAATAATTCTATTGTGGTGTCAGTTACGCGAACGTGATTTATGTATAATGCGATCTAAAAAATGTATAATTGAATTAAAATTAAAATTAAAATTAATAGAATTTGATGCAAACACAACTATTTATTTTCATAAATATTTTCAGTGAATACTTTTAAGTAAATATTTTTAATAAAAATATTTTAACTTAAAATATTTTTTATCATATATAAAAATTTTTATCACTGGAACATTTGTTTAATTGTTTCTATGTCCTGACCTTGGATTTTCTTGGCAAAGTATATCGTCATCAGCCTGGTCAGTTTCTTGATGTCCAAGTAATTCGCCATGTTAACAATGTTGACATTCTCTTTGATGCTCCTGTCGCAACAAAATTTCCTGTCGAACTCGTCCCATTTGTCAAAGCCAGTGGTTCCCCTGTACTTTGTAATGTCCAACTCCGGATGATCCGCATGGTATTTACAAAATTCGAAGATTGGTGCTAGAACTTCAGAACTAGCATTGGGTAGCGGAATTTGTACATTGGCGCCACCGAGATCTTCCATTAGATTGCAGATGACTTCAGACTCTCTTGCCGCACTGATGTCAACCACCATATTCTTCTCGTCGGATGATAGGATATTAATGGTCGTCATTTGTTATGCTTGGTTATTATTGTATATAATTTATATCATTCCTTATGCACCCCAGTGATTTCCATTTTTCATTTTTTTAGATGATATATAAACATACTACCGTATCATATTGCGTACCATTTCCCTTTAGTACAAATCTGTGGTTGTCAATATCCAGTCCAACCGTCTTTAATTTATCCCAAAGTTTCTTGAAAACGTCACCTCGAATATAAGTCGTGCCATCAAATTCATCTAAAAATTCATTCGAAATAGTCAAATTATTGACATATACAGTTACCTTATCGAACTCGCCATTCCAATCACAATGATAACTCTCTAAATTTTTAATAATGTTGTCAAAAATATATGATGCCATCTCTGTCATTTTAATTTGTGTTTGAGAATTGACCCTCGCATTATTGGCGAGATTTCTTGCAAAAGTAAGATTATTCTTAGTCGTCATTAGTTGTTTATTGTCAATGAATGGTTATTGGTGTCAGGTTGTTTATATTTCATTTTTTTAATGAAATATAAACAATTGTTAATTATAAATAATCATGCCGACATTCCAGTATTTTTCTGATGTTCACACCGAGTTTTATACCAAACCGAATCAATTCGAAAAATTAAACATTACACCAATGGCACCGAACTTAATATTGGCTGGTGATATTGGATATCCAACAGAAAAAATGTATAAACTGTTTTTAGAATATTTGTCAAAAAAATTCGAAAAAATATTTCTGATATCCGGAAATCATGAATACTATAACACCAAAAGAACATCTCATTCGAATTGGATGACTTATGTTGATAATGAAATTCAAACAACCATAAAAAATTTTAAAAATATAATCTATTTGCAAAATCAATCATACGATTTGGAAAACACTAACATAACTATTTTTGGTGGTACATTCTGGAGTAAAATCAATGAACACGAAAATGTTCATCACTTAATATCGGATTATACTTGCATTCCAAAATTCACCATGAACACATCTGATAATTTGTACAGTAAATCCATCTTGTCTCTTGAACATGAATTGGAAAATAAACCAACCAGGGATTTTATCATTATCTCACATCACATGCCATCATATTCATTGGTTGACCAGCGATACAAACATACTGGATATAATAGTGCATTCGCCACTGATATCAAAATAAATGATATCTGTGTAGAAAATATAAATCAAATTAAAGTTTGGGTCTATGGTCATACTCACATCAGCAATCAATGTGGTAAATTTTATTGTAATCCTATTGGATATATTGAAGAAATGTATCGGAGTAATCCTAATAAAATATTTACATTAGAGTAAGATTAATTTTGATGACCATTCTTTCTCATAAATTCATTAAAATCCAGTTTCAGTAAATACATATTATTGATAATTTTCATGGCTTGCTCTTCTAATAGTCTATTTTTCGATTCGATTCTTATAAGGTGTTCTTCAATTTCAAGTAGTGTTGGCATTTATTAATAAATAATATTTTTTATATTATTTAACATAAACCAAACATGACATATGTCATAAGCGCTATTGTATATGCATGCGCAATAGTTTCTTTCTTTGTCATTGCCGGATTTTCTTTTTTCATATTTAGTAAAAATTTATTTTTCTGGACATCTTTGGTTATGTTCGGATAATTTTTCAATATATTATCATGTGCTTTTAAACTTTCGCCAAATATTGTCGCATACATAGATGTATATATAAGTTCATTTATATCTATATTTTCATCAACATCCATAAAATCCAAAGCATTATTTTCTAGATCATTAATTGAATTTTTATTGCAGTGCATTTTTGTTTTACTTATAATAATATTATCTTTTTTTCTATTTATATCTTTATCTTTTCTCATTTGTTAATTTTCATATATTATCATACAGACATTTTTTATATACAAATTACACCAATATCTTATTAACTTTCTAAATAGTTTCTACATATACATTTGTTGCGAACTACTAATATCTGGTGTCTTAGATCTAATAATTAGGGGGACATTCATTATCATTGATTGTTCTAAAACTGAACGTTCCAATGTATTTAAATCACCAACATCATTCAGTGGAAAGTTTCCAAACCCATGACTCTGTCCCAGTCTTTCTCTTAATTTACTAAGTCTATTTTCCAATTCGATTTGAAATGGATTTAATTTTACTTCTCTTTTATCACATACTCTTTCGCAAATTGGTGATGAAATTATAGATGAATTGGCAGAAGACACAGTCGTGGAAATTGGTAGTGATGGTGTTCTGATTTGCGGAAGTGCCCCAATCATTGCCTCCAAATTATTCAAACGTTTCAGTAATGCGTCGAAATCATCTTTTTTGATTGTTACTGTTTCGGCTGATTGACATACTTTCTTTCCAGCATTGCTATTGACTTCTGTTTGTCCACTAAACCACTTGAATAGAAACATTATTTTGGGTATTATTCTATATAAATTTAGCATATATATTTTATATGTTCATTTTTTCATTTTTTCTATTATTCCTGTAGTACTAAAGCCATCATTGTATTTTAATATTTTTGTCTCCTTGGCAAAATTTTTTCCGACTATCGTTTCAATTTTATAATCTCCGCCTTTTATTAAGACATCTGGTCGGATTATACTCAAAATTTCATATGGTGTCTTCTCTTCAAATACAACTATAAAATCCACATAACTTAAAGCACTAATTTGTTTGATTCTATATTCCAATTTGTTAATTGGACGTTCATTGCCCTTATTTTCTTTAATTGATACATCCGTATTTAAAGCAACTATTAAAATATCTCCATTTATTTTTGCCTCTTCCAATAATGTTAAATGCCCATAATGTAAAATATCAAAACACCCATTCGTAAATACTATTTTCTTCCCAGCGCCTTTCATTAATTCTATATTATCTTCTAAATCTTTCCTCTCTATTAATTTATTTTTGTACGTCGATTCATATACTAATAAATCATATTTTGTCAGTGCATATGTTCCTAAATTTTTAACTTTTAATTGTCCGCAATAATTCGCAAATAAACATGAACAAACTAAATTATATGTTCTCAAATAATTATAAACAAAACTCGCTAACACAACATCTCCTGCTCCAGTAATATCGATCACATGACTCTGATTTATGGGAAAATAATGAAATCCTTCATTTGTACTTAAAATGGCAATTCCTTCCTCACCCATTGTAAGTAAACATACAATACAACGCATTTTTATCATTATTTCCTTCATACTATTTTCTAAATTATCTTTCGTTATTTTATGACCGCACATGTGTTCTCCTTCGTTTTTATTTGGTTTAATTAAATAACAGTCACTATACTTCAAAACATCTTTAAGTTTTGGATCAATAAATACTTTTATTTTTCTCGTATTGGATATTCTAATAATTTCTTGTGTTAATGTAGGTGTTAAAACTCCTTTGTTATAATCAGATAATATCACTATTTTACACACATCGATTTTTTTATTAAATTCTTCTATTATCATTTGTTCTGTATTTTGACTGATATCTTCATTAGTTTCTGAATCGTATCTAAATACCATCTTATTATTCACATAAAATCTGTGTTTGACTGTCGTACTCCTAGACGGATCGATTATTATACAATTTTCACTCAAATTGTCTTTTTTATTAAATTTATTTCTCGTTGATTCTAAAATATCACAAAAATTATAATATTCATTATCTTTCCCACCAACTGAAATTAATTTTGCATCTAATCCAACACTTAATAAATTATGGTAGACATTCGCAGCCCCTCCCAGTAAACTCGTTACTTCTTTTTTGATAATGTTAACAACAGGAACACACGCTTCTTGGGCGAGACGAGTTGCCGTTCCATTATAATTTACATCCAGTATAATATCTCCAATGACTACAATTTCCGCCATATATTTTCTATAACCATTATCTTTTTTATGTTTTTACACAATTATTTTCTTGTTGTTTAGTTTAGCAACTGTATTGTTGAATAAATAAAATTTTATTGGTCTATAATTTCTTCACAATGTTCGATATTGTAACGCCAATAATAGCCCATATTTTCTGTATTTCTCATCATGTAATTTTCCAATATGATCGAATTCTTGTCTGTATTTTTATTGAGAGTTAGTGAATGAAAACTTATTGAAAAAATACATCTCAAATGTTTTCCATCAACCAGTAAGTTCTCTATACCAATCGCTTTATTTTTGATTCCTCCAGTAATGATATATTTGTCGTGGGTATCATTCTTTTTAAGTCTTGTGTTATTAAATTGATCGATTTGTATACGAAATATATTCTCCATTAAAAATTTCATTTCTATTTTTAGTTTTTGAACAAAACTAAAATGTTGTTGATCACAGACACATTGATATACTTCTGTAACTGTACCTGGATACGATTCACGAAATTCTATATCTAATGGCGGTAACATAATTTTTGATGCGTTTACTAATCCGACTGTCAAATAATCATTGATCCAATGTTTCGTCGGACAGTAATATACATTGACTCTTTTAATGAATATAGATCTGTATTTTTGTGTTTTAACACCAAATGAATTAATGTGTCTCAATGATGGATTTTCATGATCCAAACACATCACAAACTCAGTTGGATTCATTTTCTCTAAATAAGTAGAAAAGACACATATACACTCCATTACATCCGGACTATAATGCTCCCGATTTTGACAATCACGTTTACTGCCTCCGTATTGTGAAAAATTACACGGCTTTCGAACTTCATCTAAAATTTTATCTGATTCCAATAATAAGTTCTTTTCCAATACTTTGTTCAATGCATCATGTCTAACAAAACTATTAAATTTTTCTAATTCTTCAATGGATAAGTTTTCATAATTCGAAATTTTATATCCTCTTTTTAAAATTTTTGCAGTTGTATATGCGTCAATTTCTTTGTTTATTATAGCATATTTTGTTCTAATAGTCATTTCGCATTCCGGTGCAAGCCTCAGTATTCCTTTCTGGAGATAACATTTAACATTGCTCGCGTGAAACTTTACAACCGTCGTAATTAATTTAGTTTCATTATGACAAATAATTTGAAAATTTCTATGATAATTCGGAATGTACACATTGACAATTCCGTCAAAATAGTTTTTATATTTTGCTCCAAATCCATCAAAAAATTTCAATATCAACGATAATCTTTCTTTCATCCCCGAATAATTATTTTCCTTATCATTTTCTGGTGTCATAATGAAAATATCTATGTCACTTGTCGGAAACTTGCTATATTCTAAATCATGATCGACAGCAATATTTATAAATCCTCCCGCAATTCCAACTCCTTCTATTTCTGGAAAATCTTTTATCATCGGACATTCTTTGTAAAGTTTCTCATAACTTGGATGATTTGGTGGTAGTTCTATAAATAATCTTTTTGGAATATTTATATTTTCTATTTTGAATTTCTCATATCGTATCATTCTTTTTCTTGCATTGTTGTAATCTATATGTGATAAATTATAACAGTCGCCAATATCTAAGTTGTCGTATATGTTGTCGATAATGTCATCACTTAGTTTGTCGAATAATGACATATTTAAATTATACTTAAATAGATGCTATACATATTATACAATATTTATTTCATTTTTTTCATATTTTTTAAAAATATGAATATTATTTTTATAAATAGTTATTTTGCACTTGTCGTTTTTATTTAGGATGGGAAGAAAAATGATGTCGGATAATTGTCATTAGTATCATAATTGTTTTCATAGATCGACTGATTTAAATCTCCGTCGACAGATGGTTCTCTATATTCTGGTTTAAATGGCTCTGTTCTATCATATTTATTTTCTGGTTGTTGGGAAGCACCAGTTTCAACTCTATATGAATCACTCGGGTCGTCATGAGTCGAAACCTCAATTAAATCTCCTCCAGTAATTGCACATATTTGATGGGGTGTATTTTTTTTAACTTCAAGTTTGTTTCCTTCTGCGAGATAATATTTCTCTTTTGATGCATCGGTCGTATTAATGATCACGATCATAAAATACCCGCTGATGACATAAAATGTTTCTTCTTTGATTGCATGAAAATGCATGCTCGTTTTTTTACCATCCTCAAAATGCATGAGTTTCCCACAATATGTTGGTTTATTCGCAAAAATTAATTCGTGCCCCCAACCTTTCGTAATTTTCACAATGTCACTTGTCATTTATTACCTGTTATTTGTTATATTATCATGAATACATATTTTTTTATATAGTTTTTCGAAATTTTTAATTATAAATAAATTAAAATTCATCATTCAAATATTTGGTGATTTCTTTTTCGACTTTCTGACTTAAATTACCATATATATGCGTGGAAATTTCCTCACAATTCCATGGCTTCTCTGGATGTTTTTCGATCATTTCCATTGTTACATTTGGATTCCATGAGACCCGATCCCAATCCCATGGCTTCTCTAGATGTTTTTCAATCATTTCCATCGTTATATTTGGATTACTAGAAATATAATGCCAATCCCACGGCTTCTCTGGATGTTTTTCAATATATTCCATGGTTATATTTGGATTACTAGAAATATAATGCCAATCCCACGGCTTCTCTGGATGTTTTTCAATATATTCCATGGTTATATTTGGATTACTAGAAATATAATGCCAATCCCACGGCTTCTCTGGATGTTTTTCAATATATTCCATGGTTATATTTGGATGACATGCAATTCCTTCCCAACTCCATGCCTTTTCTGGATGTTTCTCTATCATTTCCAATGTTAAATTTGGATTCATTGAAATCCAACTCCAATTCCATACCTTCTCTGGATGTTTTTCGATCATTCCCATAGTTATATTTGGATTTATTGAAATCCAATCCCAATTCCATGGACTCTCTGGATGTTTTTCAATACATGCAAATATTTCTTCACAAATAGTTTCTTTGATCTCCTCATTCGTGATTGAATTAAATATTATCTGATCAACCAAATTATCTGTCAACAAACTATTTAGGACATCACGAATGATTTTCTTATCGTTAATTAACTTTTGTAGTATCTTCTGGATCATTTTAATGTTACTTAAACACTTGATACATAATCAGTTATATTTTCATTTTTTTATAAACAAATTAAAATTCATCACTCAAATATTTTGTAATTTCGTTTTCGACTTTCTGACTTAAATTACGATAAATATTCAATGAAATTATCAGCCAATTCCACGGCTTCTTTGAATATTTCTCTATCATTTCCATTGTTATGTTAGGATTTATTGAAATTCCATCCCAATCCCATGGCTTCTCTGGATGTTTCTCTATCATTTCCATAGTTAAATTTGGATCCATTGAAATTCCATACCAATACCAATGCACCTCTGGATGTTTTTCAATATATTCCAAAGTTACATTTGGATTCATCGAAATTCCATCCCAATTCCACGGCATCTCTGGATGCTCATCGATCATTTCAATTGTTGTGTTTTCATTCATTGATAATCTAAACCAATCCCATGGCTTCTCTGGATGTTTTTCTACCATTTTTATAGTCGCATTAGGATTTATTGAAATTCCTCCCCAACTCCATGGCATCTCTGGGTGTTTTTCTATCGTTTCCATTGTTATGTTTTTATTCATTGAAATTCTAGTCCAATTCCATGGCTTCTCTGGATGTTTTTCTACCATCTCCATAGTCATATTAGGATTCTGTGATATCCCTCCCCAATCCCATGGCTTCTCTGGATGTTTCTCTATTATTTCCATTGTTAAATTAGGATTCATTGAAATTCCTTCCCAACACCATGGCTTCTCTGGATGTTTTTCTATTATTTCCATGGTTACATTTGGATTTGATGAAATTACCAACCACCCCCATGGTTTCTCTGGATGTTTTTCGATCATTTTCATAGTTAGATTTCGATTCTGCGGAAGACCAAACCAATAATCCCATGGTTTCTCTGGATGTTTTTCGATCATTTTCATAGTTAAATTTGGATTACACGAAATACCACTCCAATCCCATGGCTTCTCTGGATGTTTTTCGATTGTTTCCATGGTTATATTTGGATTCATTGATAATCTAAACCAATTCCATGGCTTCTTATGTTCTTGTATAAATTCCAATATATTTTCACCAATAGTTCCTTTGATCTCATCTTTTGTAATTGAATTAAATATTATCAGTTCGACCAAATTATCTGTCAACGAACTATTTAGGACATCTCTAATTATTTGCTTATCTTGGAGTAACTTTTGGAGTATCTTATGGATCATTTTAATGTTATTATTCCCCAAATAATATCAAACAATTCCAAATTTCATTTTTTTATAAACAAATTAAAATTCATCATTCAAATATTTTGTGAGATCTTTTTCTAGTTTCTGGCTTAAATTACCACACAGATATTCTGAAATCTCACACCAATCCCATGGCTTCTCTGGATGTTTCTCTATTATTTCTATAGTTATACTCGGATTCATTGAAATGCCTTCCCAATCCCATGGCTTCTCAGGGTGTTTTTGAATTATTTCCATAGTTAGATTTGGATTCATTGAAATTCCTGCCCAATCCCATAGCATCTCCGGATTTTTTTTAATCATCTCCAATGTTACATTCGGATTACTTGAAACCAAATACCAACTCCATGGCTTCTCTGAATGTTTTTGAATCATTGCTATTGTTAGATTCGGATTCATTGAAATTCCTGCCCAATCCCATGGCATCTC
>Ga0315281_10004663_pt1 | contig 19866 bp, 18 predicted proteins | sample YL17G07_0_MG_FD_204540 | JGI IMG/M metagenome (GOLD analysis project Ga0315281, IMG submission 204540) | Sediment microbial communities from Yellowstone Lake, YNP, Wyoming, USA - YL17G07_0 | ecosystem: Environmental > Aquatic > Freshwater > Lake > Sediment | place: USA: Wyoming | collected... | reverse complement strand
TGCTCCTCGCAGTGCTCGATGATCGGCAGGTTGAACATGCTCGCGTACTCGAGCGCGCGCCGCATCAGCATCGCCGTCGCCACCGGATGCCCATCGTCGGTCAGCGCGACGCAGCCGGCCTGCTTCAACTCGGCGATGTCGGCGAGCTGCTCGCCCTTCTGGCCGAGCGAGACCGCGCCAATCGGATACACGCGCGCCAGGTTCGCTTCGGCCGCCTTGGCGAGGATGTAGCCGGTCACGCCCGCGTTGTCGTTCACCGGGTTCGTGTTCGGCATGCACGCGACCGCGGTGAAGCCGCCGGCGACCGCGGACGCCACGCCGGTCGCCACCGTTTCCTTGTGCTCCTGCCCGGGCTCACGCAGGTGCACGTGCATGTCGATGAGCCCGGGAACGACGACGAGACCGCTCGGGACGTCGACGACCTTCACGTCCTTGTCGATCGGCAGATCGCGCCCCACGCGTGCGATGCGATCGCCGTCAATCAACAGGTCGAACACGCCGTCGCGGCCGTTCGCCGGGTCGATCACGCGCCCGCCCCTCAGTAACAACTTCATCCGCGCTCCTCGTCAGGAAACGGAGGACACGGAGGGAACGGGATCACACAGAGGAACAGAGCAACAGAGAAGAACAACAGAGAAGACAAAACGATTCTTCTCTGTTTCGCCTCCGTTCCTTCGTTGCTCTGTGTGAATCCGTTCCCTCCGTCTCCTCCGTTCCTGGACACGTTACTAATCAACCTCTGCCCCGCCGGCGAGCAGGTACAGAACAGCCATGCGGACGGCCACGCCGTTGGCGACCTGCTCGAGGATCACGGAGTACGGGCCGTCGGCGACATCGGACGCGATCTCGACGCCCCGGTTCATCGGCCCGGGATGCATGATGATGACGTCCGGCTTCGCCCGCGCCACGCGCGTCGTGGTCATCCCGAAGGTGGTGAAGTACTCGCGCAGCGACGGGATGAACGCGCCGTGCATGCGCTCCTGCTGAATCCGCAGCATCATGATCACGTCGGCGTCCGCCACCGCTTCGTCGATGTTGGCTGAGACTCGCACGCCGAACCGCTCGATGCCCGTGGGCACCAGGGTCGGCGGCCCGCTCACCCAGACCTCGGCGCCCAGCTTCGTCAGCAGCCGCACGTTCGACCGCAGCACGCGGCTGTGCAGCAGGTCGCCGACGATGGTGACCTTGAGGCCCTCGATGCGCTGCTTGTGCTCGCGGATGGTGAACGCATCGAGCAGCGCCTGCGTCGGGTGCTCGTGCATCCCATCGCCGGCGTTGATGATGCGCGACTTGCAGATGCGCGACAGCAGATGGCCGGCGCCAGACGAAGCATGGCGCAGGACGATCATGTCCGGCTGCATGGCCTCGATGTTCATCGCCGTGTCGACGAGCGTCTCGCCTTTCTGGACACTGGAGTTGGCGACGGCGATGTTCAGCGTGTCGGCGCTCAGGCGCTTCTCCGCGATCTCGAACGACGTGCGCGTGCGCGTGCTCGGCTCGTAGAACAGGTTGACGACCGTCTTGCCGCGCAGCGTGGGCACCTTCTTGATTTCCCGCTGGCCGATCTCGCGCATCGCTTCGCTGGTGTCGAGAATCAGGTAGATCTCGTCGCTCGTCAGGTCGTCGATGCTGAGGAGGTCCTTTTTCATGACTCGAGGATCTCCACTTCGTCGCGCCCGTCGATTTCCGACAGGTGGACCTGCACGCTCTGGGTCAGGGACGTCGGCAGGTTCTTCCCAACGTAGTCGGCCTTGATCGGCAGCTCGCGATGCCCGCGGTCCACGAGCACGATCAGCTGAATCGCTTTCGGCCGCCCGAACTCGATCAGCGCGTCGAGCGCGGCCCGAATCGTGCGCCCGGTGTAGAGCACATCGTCGACGAGCAGGATGCGTTTATCGTCGATCGAGAACGGAATTTCGGTGCGCCGGATCACCGGCTGCGCGGCGATGGCCGTACGCATGAGGTCGTCGCGATACAGCGTGATGTCGAGCGCGCCGGTGGGGACCTCGACGTGGTTGATGTCGTGAATGGCCTGCGCAAGGCGCTTGGCGAGCGGCACGCCGCGCCGGCGGATCCCAATCAGCGCGAGCTCTTCGACGACGTGGTTGCGCTCGAGGATCTCGTGCGCGATGCGCGCGAGGCTTCGTCCGATACGGTCGGCGTCCATGACTACGGCCACAGGGACACCTCAATCGGGTGATTGGATAATCTGGTAATCGGGTAATTGATCGGGACATTGATCGGGAAATTGGCGCCGCGAGCGGGATGGGGCGTGCGGGCGCGGATGAGCATGGGCACCTCTTGGCAACCTCGCAGGGCCGCCTTAAAGAGAACGGTGGTGATTATAGCATCGACTTCATCGCATTCTCCAGAACTGCGCGTCGTAGTTCCATACGGTGAAGGCCAGATGGCTCCCGTCTGGCGACCACGCGGGCTGCGTCTTGTTCGAGCGGTCGGTGGTCACCTGCACCGCCACCCCGCCGTTCACCGGCATCCTGAACAGCTGGAAGAATCCATCCGGCGCGGGCGCGATGAACGCCACGTCCCGCCCATCCGGCGACAAGGCAAGTCCTGGTGCGTCGTGCTCCGACCTAAACCGGTGCACGACATGCGCGTCGCCACCGTCGCGCGCCACGGTGAAGATCACATGCCGCCCGGGGCCTTCCTTGCTGATGACGATGATGTGCGCGCTGTCGGGCATCCACTCCGCATGGCTCACCTCGGCATCGACGCTACGCACTGGAACCTCCGCCGGTTCCCGCGTCAGCGCTCCGGTCTCCTGATCGACGCCCACGACGAACATCACCGAGCGGTGCGTGGCTTTGCTGGCGCCGTCGAACAGCAGCCATGTGCCATCCGGTGACCAGCGCGGCCAGCCGACTTCGGCGCCACGTCCCAGGAAACTGATGCGCCGCGGCGGCGTATCGCCGGCGGCAGGGCGCAGCCACACGTCGTCGGATTGATCCTTGTGCGAGTGAAACGCGATCCACTTGCCGTTCGGCGACCAGCAGAGCGCCTGATCCTCGGAGACCGACGCGTGGACGACGCTAGAGGTCTGCGTCGCCGGCGTCGCCGGCTGTGCGAGATCGACGTCGATGATGCCCGCATCCTGCGCAATGTCGGGATACTTCGCATCGTCGACGACGCGGCGCCACGTGCCGTAGGTAATGCCGAGCCGGCGGCCGGTCGGATCCCAGGACGGTGTTTCGCTTTGAAACGTCGCGAGCGGCCGGATCGGTCCGCCGGCAGCCGCCACGAGCGAGACGATGGTGCGATAGCTCTGGACCTTGAACAGCACGCTGCCGTCGCTGGACACGGTCGGCGCGTAGCTGTCGCGCGAGAAACCCGTCAGGCGTCGTGCACGTCCCCCGCCCACCGGTGCCGCCCACAGGTCCAGGGTGCCGGCCGAATTCGCGAACGAGACGTACACCGTCGCGGCATTCGGCGAAAATGCGATCGACCCGTACACATCGAGATCGGGATCAGTCGTGACGACGGCCCCTCCGCAGGGCAACGTCAGCCGCGCCCGGCCGTCGGTCGTGGTCACGCACGCGAGCTCGCCGCGAGGCGTCCAGGCGGGAAACGCGGTGCGATGCGCCATGCGCTGCGCGTTCGCCGACGAACCGTCAGCCGCGAGGGTCCACAGATCCTGGCCGTCGCCCCCGTTGACGATCGCGGCGATGGAGCGGCCGTCGGGCGACCACGCGGGCTGACGCAGATCAGACACCTTGGCGCCGCGCAGCGGATCGCGATCCGCCCACAGGGCGCGTTGCGTGCCGTCGACGCGGTCGTACAGCGCCCAGCCTGCCTGGGTCTGGAAACCATCGGCGAGAATCGTGCGGTTGTCCGGGCTCCACGCGATGTTCCGAATCTGCGCTTCGCCTGGAGGCAGCTCGACCAGCGGGCCGCCCTCGGCTGCGCGCACGCGAAGGAAACGACCCTCTGAGTACGCGATCCAGCGGCCGTCCGGCGACAGCGCGCCGGCTGGATCGCGATAGCCGACCGGGCCGAGCTGATGCGCGTCCGCGACCCAGGTCAGGCGCGCCGTGCCGGGCTCGGGTGCGCGCCGCGCGCCGAAGAACAGCGCGACGCCCGCCAGCAGGAGCAGCGCCCAGAGCAGCAACGGACGAGCGATCGATTGGCCCATGTCAGCAGCCCGGCAGACGAAACGATCCGATGCGTGTCGAGTAGGTGGCCGCGCCCTGCTTCACGTAGTCACCGACATACCAGATGGTGCAGTCGTCGCTCGGATCCATCGCCGTCTGCGTGTAGTCCTCCCAGCGCATCACGGTCTGTGACGCCTGTCCCTCGACGAGGACCGTCTCCTGAAACGTCAGCACGCCCGGTGGATCGTGTGCCAGCCTCGCACTGATGCGCTGGCCGGGATAATTCGGCGCGCCACCAAAGGAGTATCCGATGGCGATGTTGCCGCGACGATCGATCGCCGGGCTCGCCATCCACCTGAAAAACCGATCGGGCGCATAGGTGCCCTGCTGATGGAGATGGACGTCGCGCTTGGTGTCGATCCGGAACTCGTACCAGCGCACGCCGCCCCCGCCGGCCGCCGTGTCCACCGAATGGACCGCGACGATCGACTCGTGACCGCCGACATTCCGGTACACCAGCCGCTGCATGATCTTGTCGCCCTGCGCATCGAGCCGACGGTCGGTGTCGGGCTGCGGCACGCAGTTCGTGAGCTGTCCGCCGCACAGGTAGCGGTAGGGCGCGACGGGAATCTTCTCGGGACCGGTGACCTTCGTCTTCGCGGGATCGTTCCAGTCCACGTGAAACTTCCACACATCGATCCGGTCGTCTTCGAGGATCTGCTTCAGCTGCGCGCCGCCCGCGGCCATCATGACGTTGGGCGCGCCCGCCGGCGGCAGCGCGCGGCCGTCGATGTCGGCGTTGTTCAGAAAGTTCACGCCGTCGATGATCACACACTGCTCGTGCGCCGGCTCGCCATTCAGCATCTTCGCGCGCTCGACGACGCAGGCGTGCTTCTGGATCACGTCGTCGCTGGTGCTCGTCGGCACGTAGTAGCCGTCGGGCCAGATCGCCGGGCGCGGATAGTCGGGAAACAGCGGCCGCTCGAAGGCATAGCGGAAATACGGCCCGAGCGGATCGGCGCTGATGCTGACCGCGTAGCACATCGCGTACGTGCCGTCGGTTGGCTGCGGTGGTGCGGTTTGACCGGGCGGCGCCGGCGGAACCACGGGCGGCACGCCCGGGCGAGCGGCGGGGCCGGGTCGCGCGGCCTCGCCCCGCTTCGCCGGCTGGCCGGCTTTCGATCGATCGGCGCCGAACACCGTGCGCCGGAAGATCGGCATCAGGACCAGCCAGCGTCCGGCCAGTTGGTCGTAGCGGACCACGGCATCGCCGTTCGCGCGGCTCTCGCAGACGCCGCCGAAGCCGGCGAAGATCGCGTTGGTGCTGACCGGCCCGTACAGCGTCCGGCCCTGCTTCGTGAACACCGCCAGTTGCGAGTTGACGATCTGGACGACGTGGTTCGGTCCGACGGCCAGGGAATTGTCCGACGGGTTGCGCGGCGCCGCCGGACTGTTGGTCCCCGCGCCCGCCGTCATGCCCACACCCAGACCGTCAAAGCTCGCACGCATCGTCACCGCGGGCCGCGAACCTTGCGACGTCTGTTCGACGGAGTCGGCGGTGATGAAAGCCGCGGCAGCAAGAAGCAACAAGCCGACGACAATGGTCCGGCTGAAGCCGGACGCCACGTTGTCCAATCGCCGCCGCATCATCCCGCAATTCATTCCTGCCTTCCCGCCTTCCTGCCTTCCTGCCGTTTGCCTTCCTGCCTTCCCGCCATCCCGCCATCCCGCCTTCCCGCCATCCCGCCATCCCGCCTTCCCGCCTTCCCGCCTCTCCTGCCCTTCCTACCTGTCGTACGTGGGAATGAACGTGAGCAGCCGGTCCTGCGTGAACGAGCCCTGGAACAAATCCGTGCGGGCGTAGCCGTCCATGTCGCGGCCGATCGGCAGGCCGAGGAAATACAGAATCGTCGGCACAATGTCCACCACCGACGCGCGCGCAGGCTGCCGGCCGCGCGCCACCGACGCGCCGTACGCCAGAAGGAAACCATCCGGCGCACCTTCGTGCGTGCCGCTGATCTCGGGATCGCCGATGACGCGCTCGATCAGCCGCTTGCCGAAACCGAGCGGCTCCATGCCGTAGCCCGACACGACGATGAGCAGATCGTCTGGCCCCAGGCCTGCCATCGCCCTGCCGATCGCCTCGTCGATCACGCCGTAGTGACGCTCGAGCACGGAGCCGAGCCGGCGCCGCTCCTCGTCCGTCACGTCGCCGAACTCCGACGGGATCGCGTAGCGGAGAAAGTAGTGCCCGATGGGATCGAGGCTCTGGTAGCGCGTGAACGTCGCCTGCGGCGGCCGGGCGCGCGACAGGGCCTGTGCGATGCGGTCGTACACGCGATCGGTGCGCGCCGCCGTCTCGTGCCGCAGGTCCACGCCCACGGCCCCAGGGCCGCCGGGCGACGCCGTCACCACCGGCGACGGCTCGGCTATCGCGCCTTCCAGCGCCGCGAGCGCATCAATCTGCAGTTCCGGCGGATAGATGGCGGACGGATCGTCGATGCCCGACGGCGTCAGCGCGACGCGATGATACGTATCGCCCACGACAAAGCCGCGCACGACCGGCGCCGGCTGTGTCAGCGGCCAGCCGACGACGCCGACTGAGAAACCGTTTGTGCTGAGGATGCTCCACAACGTCCGCGTCCGGAACGTCGCGGACGTGTGCTCCTGCTCGACGAGAAAACCGAACCGCTCGAGCCCGTGCGCGAAGCAGTAGTCGGGGAGCAGCTGGACCGCGCCGCCGCCTCCGGCGAGCTGATAGATGGCGGACGATCGGACGCCGTTTTTCTGCGGCAGCTTGCCGGTGGCCACCGCGGCCCACACCGCTTCGGCCGACGTCGGGTGCAGGGTGGCCAAGTGCCGCACGGCGCCCGCATCGAGGATCCGTCCGAAGTTCGGCAGGCGTCCTTCGGCGGTGGCGCTCGTAATCAGATCGAGCGAGCCCCCGTCAATCGCGATCACGGTGACCCGCCCGGAGTTGTCGGGCCGCGCCCTGTCGAACGACGCATCAATCGGCCGTGCTTCGAGCAGGGGCAGCACGCTGGGCCCGCGCAGCGCGAGCAGGGCGGCCACCGACGACATCACCAGCACCATGAACAACGACGCCCAGACCGCGCGGGCCTGGGGTGCCCGGCGCCGGAATCGCGCGAGCAGCAGGCACAGGATCGCCGTGGCCGACAGCACCAGCACGCTCAACTCGAGCGCCGTGGTCGTCGCGGTATCGAGCACCAGCGAAAACGTACGGAGGTTGCGCCACATCAGCATCGCGCCCGCGGCCGCCGCCAGGGCGCTGAGCCACGTCAGCACATCGACGCTGACCCAGGCGGGCGAGAATACCTCGCGCGCGAACAACTGCCGCACGACGAGCAGGACGTAGAAGATCACCGTCAGGTGGACGATGTAGAACAGGCCGACAGTCGCGACGAGCGGCGCCAGACGCGACGGATGCAGCGACAGGGTGGGGTTGAGGTGCAGGACGAGCGCGAGGACGTACGCCGTGGTCAGCCCCGCGGCAGCCATCGAATTGCTCAACATGCGGAGATAGCGCACGGCTGATCCTTGGTCCGTCGAAGGACTGATTTCGCTGCAGTATACTGCCGCGATGCCGATCGATGTGGCTGCCCGCGTGATGGCGAACCGGCCGCTGTCGAGCGATTACAACGTTCTCGCCTTGGCTGCGCCCGCGGTCGCCGAGGCTGCGGCGCCAGGCCAGTTCGTGATGCTGAAGCCCGGTACCGGCGCGGATCCGCTCCTGCGTCGCCCGTTTTCCGTGTTCGAAATTCTGCGCGACGCGCACGGCGCCGCCACCGGTCTCACCATCCTGAGCAAGCGCATCGGCGTCTCCACGCAACTGCTGTACGACGCGCGCGAAGGACAGCGCGTCGACTGCCTGGGGCCACTGGGCCGGCCGTTCACGATCGTTGATCCACCGTCCGAGGCCTGGATGGTGGCCGGCGGCGTCGGGCTCGCCCCCTTCGCCACGCTGGCACAATCGCTGCGCGCCCGCGGCGTCACATCGACGCTGTTCTACGGCGCCCGCCGCGCCGCCGAGCTCTTCTATCTCGATTTCTTCCGCGAACTCGGCGTCGAACTCGTGCTGACCACCGAAGACGGCAGCCTCGGCGAGCCTGGACGCGTGGTGGCGCCGCTCGACCGGCGGCTGGACGCGCGGACGCCGTCAGCCGCGGTGATGCTGTATGCCTGCGGACCTGAGGGCATGCTCGCAGCGACCGCGCGGACGGCGATGAGCCATGGCCGCCCCTGCGAGGTGTCGGTGGAACGGATCATGGGCTGCGGCCTCGGCGGCTGCTACAGCTGCATCGTGCCCATGCGCGGCGACGACGGCGCCTTTCATCACGTCCGCTCGTGCCTCGCGGGGCCCGTGCTGCGTGGGGATCAGATACAGTGGGACTGAGAGCGCTCCACCACGGAGGACACCGGGGACACAGAGGTTCAATCCCGCTGTTGTGGAGAGCTTACTAGGCGATGGATCTCTCTGTCCGGATAGGCTCGCTTCGCCTCAAGAACCCGTTGATCGCGGCGAGCGGCTGCTTTGGCTACGGCGTGGAGTACGCCGACGTGGTCGATCTGTCGACCCTTGGCGCCATCGTGTCCAAAGGGCTGTTTCTGAATGCGCGCGAAGGCCACGCGGCGCCTCGGATCGTCGAAACGCCGGCCGGCATGCTGAACGCGATCGGCCTGCAGGGCATCGGCGCCCGGCGATTCATCGACGACAAGATGCCGGAGTTGCGCGCGCGCGGCGCGACGGTGATCGTGAACGTGTGCGGGACCACGATCGACGAATACGTCGAGGTGTCGCGCATGATGTCGGAGGCGGAAGGGGTCGCGGCGATCGAGCTCAACATCTCCTGCCCGAACATCAAGGAAGGCGGGATTCAGTTCGGCTGCAGCCTCAACGGCACGTTCGACGTGGTCAGCGCGGTGCGCAAGGTGACCTCGCTGCCGGTGATCCCGAAGCTCACGCCGAACGTGACCGATGTCGCGTCCTTCGCCAGGGCCGCCGAGGAGGCGGGCGCCGACGCCGTGTCGCTGGTCAATACGTTCCTGGCGATGGTGATCGACGTCGAGACCCGCAAGCCGAAAATATCGAATGTCGTCGGTGGCCTGAGCGGCCCCGCCATCAGGCCCATCGCCGTCCGCATGGTGCACGAGTGCCGGCAGGCGGTGAAGATCCCGGTCATCGGGATGGGCGGCATCGCCGACGCGCGCGACGCGCTCGAGTTCATGATTGTCGGCGCCAACGCGGTGCAGATCGGCACGGCCAACTTCGTCGACCCCTACATCTGGCCGAAGCTGCTCGACGGGATCCGCGACTACGGACAACGCCACGGCATCGCGCGTGTATCCGACCTGGTCGGCACGGTCGACTATCCCTGATGGCTGGGTTCAGAGGTAAGAGATTAATTCAGCGGCAGGACGGCTGATGGAACAGCTTCTCGTAGCGTTGGACGTCGACACCGTCGCCGAGGCGCGCGCCCTGGCCGATCGGCTGCGCGGTGTCGTCGGCGCCTTCAAGATCGGGAGCCGCCTGTTCACCAGCGAGGGGCCCGGATTTGTCGAGGAGCTCGCGTCACGAGGCGATCGCGTGTTCCTGGACCTGAAGTTCCACGACATCCCCAACACCGTGGCGGGCGCGATCACGGCCGCGACACGGCTCGGCGTCTGGATGGTGAACGTGCACGCGTCGGGCGGCGGTGCGATGATGCGCGCCGCGCGCGCCGCCGCCGTCGAGGAAGCGGCCCGGCGGTCCCGTCCCGCGCCGCTGGTCATCGCCGTGACCATGCTCACCAGCCTGGACCAGCCGGCGCTGACCGAGATCGGCCTGAACGCATCAGTGGCCGCTCAGGTCGAGCGGTTGGCGGCGCTGACCGAATCGGCCGGCCTCGACGGCGTGGTCGCGTCGCCGCAGGAGCTCGCGATCATCAGGCGAACATGCGGGCCGCGGTTCATCGTCGTCACGCCTGGCATTCGAGGCGCGGGGGATGCGAAGGGCGATCAGAGCCGGACGATGAGCGCGGCCGACGCGCTCGCCGCCGGCGCCAGCTATCTTGTCGTCGGCCGCCCGATCATCGCGGCCGCCGATCCGCGCGCCGCCGCCGAACGCATCGCCGCCGAGTGCCGCGGCCACGCATCGTGATCGTCCTCACCCTGTATTCCCGGCCGGGCTGTCACTTGTGCGATGACATGAAAACGGTCGTGCAGCGCGTGGCGCGGGCGGCGGCCACGCCGGTCAGGATCGACGAGATCGATATCTCGACGGATCCCGACCTCGAGGCGCTTTACGGCCTGGAGATTCCGGTGCTGCTGATCGATGGAAGGAAAGCCGCGAAATACAGAGTGACGGAGAAAGGGCTGACGCGGCTGCTGCAGGACGGGGCCGGTGGGGCGGGTGGGTCAGGTGGGTCAGGTGGGTCAGGTGGGTCAGGTGGGTCAGGTGGGTCAGGTGGGTCGGGTGGGTCGGGTGGGTCGGGTGGGTCAGGTGGGTCAGGTGAGCCAGGTTGGTGAGCAACCGCTGCGCTACCTGCCCTACCCGACCTACCTGCCCTACCCGACCTACCCGACCGACCTGCCCACCTGCCCTACCTGCCCTACTTCCCCGTGATCACAAAATGACCGCGGCGGTTCTGCTGCCAGCAGGACTCGTTCTCGTCGTTGCAGAACGGCTGCTCCTTGCCCTTGCTCACCACGGTGACGCGGCCCGTAGGCACGCCCAGGTTGACCAGGTAGTCCTTCACCGCCGTGGCGCGGCGTGATCCGAGCCCGAGGTTGTACTCGGCACTTCCACGCGAGTCGCAGTGGCCTTCCAGGGTGACCTGAACGCTGGCCCACTTCTTCAGCCAGTTCGCATCTTTCTGGAGCGCCGACTTCGCGTCCTCGCGCACCTCGGACTTGTCGAGGTCGAAGAACACATCGTCCATCGGACGTTCCGAGTTGAGCTGATCGACCGACTTGCGCGCAAAGATCTCGTCCTCGCTGAGCGGCCTCGGCGCGGGCGCTGCAGCAGGCGGCGGTGGTGGCGGTGGAGGAGGCGGCGTCCGGGGCGCCGCGGGCGCCGGCGGCGGCGGCGGTGGCGCGGGGGCCGCCGCGGGAACCTTTTTATGGCAGCCAGCCACAGCGATGGCGAGGGCGGCGGTGAGTGCAATTGTGGAAACCAGCCGACGGACACCAGTCATCGTGTACTCCTCAGGGCTGGCAGCTTACAAAGTTGACGGGATGCTGTCAATGAAATGCGTGTGGCGACAACGATACAATGCGGCGCGTGGACCATCTGCTGCGCGCCACCGCGAACGCGGAAACGCGCCACTTCTGGTTCCGCGGCTTCCGGGCTTTTGTCACACCGCTGCTTCAGGACGCGGCTGCCGGCCGGCCGCACCTGCGGCTGCTCGACTGTGGATGCGGCACCGGTGCCAACGTCGAGCTGCTCGACACCGTCGGCCGCGCGTACGGCTTCGACCTGACGGCGATCGGCCTGCGGATCGGCCGCGACGCGGGCCGGACGCGCCTCGCGCGCGCGACCGTGACGGCGGCGCCGTTCCCCACCGCCGCCTTCGATATCGTCACGTCGTTCGACGTCCTGTATTCGCTCGAGGACGCTGATGAACGCGCAGCGATCGCAGAGATGCACCGGCTGCTGAAGCCGGGAGGGTTCGCGATCGTCAATGTCGCGGCGATGCACGTGCTGCGCGGCGACCATTCGGTGCTCAGCCGGGAGATCCGGCGCTACAGCCGCGACGACCTGCGCGCGAGAATCGAGCGCGCCGGCTTCGTCATCGAACGCCTGACGTACACGAACGCGACGTTGTTCGTGCCGCTGGCGATCGCGCGGCTGATCCAGCGACGCCGCGGCCTGCGAAGCGAGAGCGAGGCTGGGTTGGAGATCTCGGTGCCGCCGGCACCGCTCAACGCGATCATGACGGCCATCATGCGGCTCGAGGCGTTGTGGCTGCGCCGGTTCGATGCGCCGTTCGGCAGCTCGCTGCTGTGCCTGGCGCGTAAGCCTCAAGCGTAGGCCGAGCCGGCCGTGGCGCAGCGCTTCAGCGCTGCGAATTCCGCGGCCTCGCAGGGCTGAAGCCCTGCGCCACTACAAGCTCGCGAAGACGGCTTCAGGGTGCGGTGCGAAGCTCGCACCGGAAGATCCGCAACCCGAGATGCCGCCGGTCTGCGCTCCTCCGCCAACTCCTATCGGCGGGCGAAAATACCTGATCGGTCTCGAGGAGAATCGACTTCCCCGCGTTCGGGATCGGGATGTCCAGCGAGAAATCCGACGTGAGGGACGCGTCGAACACGACCTGGTCGCTTGATCGAACGACCAACCGCGAGCCGCGCGGGAAATACGCTCGCGGCGATTCTCCCTCGAGATGCAGCGTCACCGAGCCGATCGGGCGCCGCCCGTCCGCGCCTGGCGGACGCGCGAGAGGGTCCGGCATGATTTTCAACTCGCCGCGTTCGCTCAGCCATCGCCAGCGAAGACCGATCCGGGGATTGAACTCCTGCTCGTGCCAGCCGTCGCCGAAGCCGAACAGGCTGCGTGTCGACGAAGCGTCGAACTGCTCGATCGCGACTGGAGCTGGCGGGTCGGAAGCGACCGTCACGGCACCGTAGGCGCCGGGGGCCACGTCCGGCCGTGGGATCGTCACGAACCGCAGGAACGGGCCGGGCGTCAGCGTTTCGTCGATGACCGCGCGGCCGTCGACGACGACGGTCAGGCGCGGACGCGCCGTCGGATCGAAACTGCGGCCGCCGATCATCAGCGTGCCGCCGGCAACCTGGTGGTTCAGCCACCCGGCAATCGGGCCGCGCGACAGATTGCGCCCGTCCGCCTCGGCGACACCCGCCGTCTCCGGCGTCAGCGCCCACCCTTCGCCGACATACCAGTCGGGTCGATCGACGCGGTACCAGTCCATTTCGTTCGGCCGCACGCCGCCGAGCAGCACGGGATACGGCAGCGACCATCGATACGCCGACGGTTCGCCATGCTGGACGAGATCGATGCTCGTCCGCATCGGATCGACGACGAACCAGACCGGCGCCCGGCCGCCGCCGTTCCAGTACTTCACCGCCTCGAGCCACTCGTGCTGCGCCGGCGACGGGAGCATCCGCGCCGCCGCCGGCATCGCATCGCCCATCCATGTCATCGGCCGGCGGAGGTCGAACGACTCCCGGCGATCCAGCGCGAGTACGGGAGACTGCGCGGTCGAAAGGGCCGCGCCGCGCATATCGTCGAGCAGCCGGAACGCCGGAGCCTTCGCGCGCGCGTACGCGGCGATCGACGTGCCGCCGACGTGCGCATCGAACATCGCGATCGCGACGGCGAGCGCCAGCCCGGTGTCCCACGGCAGCAGGCGCATGCCGGAGACGGCCAGGTACGCCATCGGCACCACAAGCGGCAGGGCGTAGCGGCTCGTAAAGGTTTCCTGAAACAGGAGATCGAACGCGAGGTACGGGCCGAAGGCTGCCGCGAGCACGATCAACGCGTGCCGCCGGTGCCTGTACAACCGCAGCGCGCCGAGGGACGCACACGTCAGGCCCACCGCCGCGACCGGCCACACCGCCCACGGCGCGACACACGCGTGGTAGAGCGCGGCCCCCACATCCCGCACCCCGTGCATCGTCCAGAGCATCTGGATGTTGCCGAAATCCTCCGCGCCCTGAGCGAACAGCGCGTGCCAGTACGCCGAGGGTCCGCCGCTGACAAGCACGAGCGGCACCAGCCAGAGCAACGCGCCGGCGCCGAACGCGAGCACGCTCGCCACCACAGAACTCTCCACCACGGAGGACACGGGGGACACGGGGGCAAAGCCCTTTCCTGTCGTGCTTGAACCTCCGTGTCCTCCGTGTCCCCCGTGGTGGAGCGCTCGGTGAATGAGCAACGGCACCGTGAGCCACACCACCTGCGATCGCAGGCCCGCCGCGAGGCCGGCGCAGAAGCCCGCGACCGCCAGGCCCCGTGTGCTGGTGGCGCCGAGCGTCATCGCCTGCACGGCGAGCGCGGCGGCCAGACCGCTGCTGTCGCTGAGCGGCCGCACGGCCGTAAACCAGTAGAGCGGCGTCGTCATCGCGACGCCGACGGCGGCCACCGACCAAGGCACCGACGTGTCGGAGCCGTCGAGCCGCCGGAACAGCGCCGCGATCGCCAGCACGCCGAGCGCGCCGGCCAGCACGCTTATCAGCGCGAGCGAGGTGGCCTCAGCCGGCACGACCGCCTGGATCGCTTTCGCGATCAGCATGAAAACCGGATACCCGGGTGGGTGCGGCTGATGGTGCGCGACATCGAACTGGCGGATGCCGAGCGCGAAGTTGATCGAGTCGAGATCTTCGAGAGAGGCGGGAAGGTACGGAAGATGAAGCGCGAGAAAGGCAAACGCGAGGACGACGATCAACGCAGAACCCGCAGAACTTGCAGAAGACCAACCTGCTCTGCGTGTTCCGCGGCTTCTGCGTTGAACGTCGTCTTTCACGTTGGCCGCAGGAACAGCCCTTCGTTCAGGCTGCCCATCCGGTAGCCCTGCATGTCGAGCGTGACGTAGCGGTAGCCCGCGGCCTTCAGCTCGCGCACGATCGCGGCGGCGGTCTCCGGCTCGAGCGCCCGCGACATCTCGTCGCGGGCGATCTCGACGCGCGCCAGATCGTCGTGGTGGCGTACGCGGAACACACGGAAGCCCAGTGCGCGCACAGCCTGCTCGGCGCGCTCGATCGTCCGCAGCTTCTCGTCGGTCACTTCAGTGTGATACGGAATGCGCGACGACAGGCACGCCGACGCCGGCTCGTCCCACGTCGGCAGTCCGGCGCGGTGCGACAGCTCGCGGATTTCGTCCTTCGTCAGGTCCACTTCGTCCAGCGGGCTGCGAACGCCGAACTCGCGCGCCGCCTGGCGTCCCGGGCGGTAGTCACCGCGGTCGTCGGCGTTGTTGCCATCGACGACGATCGCCTTGCGCGCGGTGGCGATGCGCGACAGGTGCGTATACAGCTCGTGCTTGCAGAAATAACAGCGATTGGACGGGTTCGCGCGGTACGCGGGGTTCTCGAGCTCGCTGGTCTTGATGATCTCGTGGCGCAGGCCGAAGTCCGCGGCGATCCGAATCGCGAGCGCGCGGTGGCGCTCGGGGTAACTGGGACTATCGGCGGTGACCGCGACGGCGCGGTCGCCGAGGGTCCGGCTGGCGATGTACGCGAGATAGGCACTGTCGACGCCGCCGCTGTAGGCGACAATCACCGAATCGAGGGAGGCCAGAGCGTCGCGGAGGGCCTGTTCTTTCGCGACGGGCTCACTCACTCTTCCACGCCTTCGTCTTCGTCGTCATCATCATCGTCGTCGTCGCCATCTTCCTTCTCTTCGTCGACTTCATCGACGTCATCGTCCTCGTCGTCGGGTGCGAGGTCGAGTTCCAGGGGAGACATGCTGACGACTTCGAGATTCGAGCCACACTCCGGGCAACTGAGCTGATCGCCCTTGTCGACATCGAACTCGTCGACTTCGATTTCGGCGTCGCATTCGGGGCAAGTGGCCATTGGGGTCTCCGATCACTTAGAATCCCGCAGCAGCGGGATGATCGCGAGTATAGCGAGAACCTGCGCAAGTCTGCAACGCGGGGTAACGCCCGCAACGCCCCGTGCCGATAGTTCTCACGATGGCCAGCACCTCGGTCAGCACGAAGACCGTCCTCGTCGCCGACGACACTGCGTTCGTCCGCGATCGCTTTCGCACGACCATTGAGCAGGCGGGCCACAAAGCGATCATCGTGAAGAGCGCCGCGGAGCTCCTTGCACGCGTGCGCGCCGACCTGGACACGATCGATCTCATCATCGTCGACCTGCGGCTGCCCCATGCGCCCGGGGTGGATCTGATCCGCGCCATCCGCAAGCTGGACGACGGGCGGCTGCCGGTACTGATCTTCAGCGGGACGATCGCGAGCGCTGACGAAGTGCGCGAGCTCGCGGCGCTCGGCGTCGCCGGCTACGTGAACGAATACAGTGCCGTGCAGCACATCCTGCCGTCGCTGGCGCCGCACCTGTTCCCCGATAACTTCAACCGGCGCAGCAGCCCGCGCGTCGTGTTGGGCATCCCGATCCAGTACCGCTTCGGGAACACCATCGCCGCCGCGCTGACGCTGAACCTCAGCCACGGCGGCATCGCCATCCGGACGACCAGCCCCCTCGACGGCGGCGCCAAGATCAAAGTGCGCTTCCGCATGCCGGGGTCGAAGAAGGACCTCGACGCGGAAGGGCACGTGGCGTGGGCCGATCGCCGCGTCGGCATGGGCATTCAGTTCGAGATCGTCGATCCGGCCAACCAGGCGGTCATCGACCACTTCGTCGACGCGCACTTCTTCAGCAACAGGAAGGCTTAGAATTTGGTCATTGGGTCATCTGGTTATCTGGTCATTCCGGATTGTTCGAATTGAACAGTCAATGATCACATAGCCAGATGACCCGATGATCACATTCGAGGTCCGATGGCTGTGATGTGGCGGCTCGTGGGTCTGTTGGCGCTCGTCCTCGCCAACGGCTTCTTCGTCGCCGCGGAGTTCTCGATCGTCACGGTGCGCAAGACGCGCATCGACCAGCTGATCGCGGAAGGCCATCGCGGCGCGCGGGCTGTGCGGCGCGCGGTCTCGAATCCGGATCCGTACATCGCCGCCACGCAGCTCGGCATCACGATGGCGAGCATCGGCCTGGGATGGATCGGCGAACCGGCGCTCGCGGGGCTGCTGCAACCGGTGGTCGCGTTCCTGCCCGCGCGGCTGGCGGAGGCGACCGCCCACAGCATCGCCGTGACCATCGCGTTCGCCATCGTGACCGCCCTCCACATCGTGCTCGGCGAGCTGGCGCCGAAGACCATCGCGCTCGACAAGGCCGAGGCGACCGCCCTGCTGGTGGTGAGACCGACCGAGCTGTTCATGAAGGCGTTCTGGCCGTTCATCCGCCTCTTGAACGGCACCGGCCAGGCGGTGGTGAGGCTGCTCGGTCTCGAGAGCCGCGGCGGCCATGCCATGGTGCACTCCGAGGCCGAGCTGATGATGCTCGTCACCGCGAGCCAGGAAGCGGGCGTCCTCGAGGAGCAGGAGGAGCAGATGCTCCACCGCGTGTTCGGCTTCGCCGATCTCACGGCGGGCCAGGTGATGATTCCGCGCACAGAGCTCGCGGCCGTCGCCGCCGACACGCCGCTCGGCGACCTGGTGCGCCAGGTCAGTGTGGGCGAGCCTACGCGGCTGCCCGTCTACCGAGACGACCTCGATGATGTCGTCGGCATGCTGCACCTGACGGATCTGCTGAAGGCGGTGGCCGCCGGCGACCCGAACGCGAACGCCGGCGCGTTGGCGCGCGAAGTGCTGACGGTGCCCGTCACGCTCGGCGCCACCGATCTGCTGGCGGAGATGCGCCGGCGGCGCGCGCGCGAAGCCCTCGTCATCGACGAACACGGGGGGACCGCGGGTCTCGTCACGTTCGAGTCGCTGATGGAGCGCATCATCGGCGAAATCCCCGGCGAGATGGGCGCGCAGACGCGCACCGTGGTGCGCGACGACGGCTCCGCCGACATCGACGGCCTGACGCTGGTCAGCGACATCAACGCGCAGTTCGGGTTACACATCGATGAAGGCACCTTCACCACCATCGGCGGCTACGCGCTGGGCCGTCTGGGGCGCCGCGCGCGCGTCGGCGACACGCTTGACGTCGAAGGGCGGAAGATGACGGTCGAGGCGCTCGACGGATTGCGGGTCGCAAAGGTGTGGCTGTCGACGCCGATCAGGAACCTTTCCACCACAGAGGACACAGGGGACACGGAGGAGAACAGCTAGCCTCGTGCCGACGAAGTCAGGCGCGTTGAATTTTGTCGTCGAGTCATCTGGTTATCTGGTCATTTTCCCTGAGCCGGGCTCGAGGATCCACGTGTCGCCCAATGGCGGAAGCTCCGCGCGCTGGCGGCGTGACGGGAAAGAATGGCTGACCCATAAATATGGTAAGGTATAAAGACATATGAAGACGACCATCGAGTTGCCTGACGAGCTCTTCATCGCGGCGAAGCGCCGGGCGGCAGAGGATCGGAGCACGCTGCGGGCGATCGTCGAGCGTGGGTTGCGAGCCCAGCTCCGCCGCCCGCAGGCCAGGCAGAAGGGCGCCGGCCGGCCGTCGATCACGTGGGTCACCGTCGATGGCGGTTTGCCCGCCGGCCTCGACCTGCGCGATCGCGCCGCGATGCACGACCGGCTCCGCGCCGACCGATGATTGCGATCGACACGAACCTCCTCGTCTACGCGCACCGCGCGCGCACCCCTGAGCATGCACGGGCCCGCAAGGCCATCGAGCGCGCGGCCGCGAGCGACAAGGGCTGGGGCATCGCCGCGCCCAGCCTCACCGAGTTCTGGGCCATTGCCACGCACCCGGCGTCAGAAGGCCGCCCGTCCACGCCGAGTCAAGCCGCCGCGTTTGTCGGTGCCCTGGTGAAGGCTGGTGCGCAGATCTGGTTGCCAGGGCCTGGTTTCGGAGACCGTCTCCTGCAGGTGGCGACCGATCTCAACGTCGTCGGCGCCCGGGTCTTCGATCTGCAGATCGCGCTCACGGCTTTCGAAGGCGGCGCCACCGATTTATGGACGCACGACGCCCGGTTCGTTAAGGTCCCTGGACTCCGCCTGCACGATCCCCTTTGATGAGCCTCACAACCGGCACGCGCATCGGCCCGTACGACATTGTGTCCCGTCTGGGCGCGGGCGGCATGGGCGAGGTGTATCGCGCGCGCGACACCAAGCTGAATCGCGACGTCGCGATCAAGGTCCTGTTGCCGGCCGTCGCCAACGATCCCGATCGCATGGCGCGCTTCAGCCGCGAAGCACAGGTGCTCGCCTCGCTGAATCATCCGAACATCGCACACATTTATGGGCTGGACAGGCAGGAGGGGCGGGACGGGCAGGACGGGACGGCGTTCATCGTCATGGAGTTCGTCGACGGCGCGGAACTCGCGCAGCGGATCGCGCGCGGGGCGGTGCCGCTCGACGAGGCGCTCGCGATCGCGAAGCAGATCGCGGATGCGCTGGAATCCGCGCACGAGCAGGGAATCATCCACCGCGATCTCAAGCCGGCGAACATCAAGGTCCGCCCGGACGGCATGGTCAAGGTGCTCGACTTCGGTTTGGCAAAGGCGATGGATCCCGCGGGTACGTCGAGCGCGAACGCGATGAACTCGCCCACGTTGTCGATGCACGCAACGCAGGCGGGGATCATTCTCGGCACCGCCGCGTATATGAGCCCCGAACAGGCGCGCGGCAAGACGGTCGATCGGCGCACGGACATCTGGGCGTTCGGCTGCGTGTTGTTCGAAATGCTGGCGGGGAAGCGCGCGTTTCCGGGCGACGATGTGACCGACACGATTGTGTCGGTGGTGAGCAAGGAGCCCGGCTGGAATGCATTGCCGTCAGCGGTCCCAGCGGGGATCCGCCGGCTGCTACGACGATGTCTCGAGAAAGATCCCAAGCGACGGCTCGACTCCGCGGCGGCGGTGCGTCTCGAGATCGACGAGGCGCAGTCAACGCCTGCTTCGAATGCGAACCTGGCGAATGTCGATCTCGCGCGACCTGGGTGGCACCGGCATCTCGGGCTGACAGCGCTTGCCTCCTGTCTCGTTGGAGGCCTCGTTGTCGGCATCGCGTTCTGGACCGTCACCAGAGAGTCGCACGCGGGTGGTTCGCCAGCGAGCGTCGTGCGCTTTGCCATTCACGACACCGATAAAGTCCTCGTCTCACGCGCG
>Ga0315281_10004662_pt1 | contig 19867 bp, 22 predicted proteins | sample YL17G07_0_MG_FD_204540 | JGI IMG/M metagenome (GOLD analysis project Ga0315281, IMG submission 204540) | Sediment microbial communities from Yellowstone Lake, YNP, Wyoming, USA - YL17G07_0 | ecosystem: Environmental > Aquatic > Freshwater > Lake > Sediment | place: USA: Wyoming | collected... | reverse complement strand
GGACTTCTGGGAATTCAAATCGGGCAACCTGAGCTGGCCGAAAAGCTGCTGCTGCGCGCGATCGAGCAGCGCCCCGATCATCCCGTATATCGCTGTAATCTGGCGATCGCATACCGCCATCTTGGCAAACCTGGACCGGCAATCGAGCAGCTCAACATCGCTCTCGGACTCGACTCGGGGCTCGCGGAAGCACATGCGACTCTAGGCAATCTGCTGCTGGATTCCGGGAATATGGAGGCTGCCGCCCGCAGCTTCGAGCGCGCGCTCGCGATCCGCCGCGAGTATCCGGATGCGCTCAACGGGCTCGGGAGCATTCAGCGCGCGCTGGGTCAGTACGACGGGGCGTGCGCGAAATTCGAACTAGCGCTCGCGATCGACCCGACATTTCATCAGGCCCATTCCAATCTCGCTGCGGCGAGGTTCGGCTGGGCCGCGAGTCTGGAAAAGTCGTCAAATTCCGACAGCGCCTCCTTCGCGACCGGACACGCGAAACTCGGTATCGAAAGCATTTCCACCGCGCTCCGGTTATGTCCCGACAATCCTGCTTATTGGGCGCAATTCGCCGGTCACCTGGAATATTTGGATCTTCGTCATCCTATCGGTGAACGCGCGCGCGAGTTGCTCCTGCGTGCGCTTGACCATCCGGCAGTCGAACCGGCAAAACTCGTCCGTTCAATCTCCAGCTTGGCGTGCACACATCCGAGCGCCCTTGAAATAGAACGACAGATCTCCCGATCGCAAACGTTTGAACGCGTAGCGTGGTCAAACATCAAGCATCTCGTTGACGATGTTTTCGGGGACACACTACTGCTGCGTCTGATTGAGGACGTCGTTATTCGAGACGCTTTCCTGGAGCGACTGATTGCATTCTCGCGCCGCGCCACGCTGGACGAGATTCTGGAGCGGCCTGCGGTGGAGCCGTCGCTGCCGTTAGAGGTCATCACCGCCATCGCGCACCAGAGCTTTAACACCGAGTACGTTTACGAGGAATCGGCCGAAGAACGTTCCGGTGTGGAGACCTTGCGTAACGCAATACTTTCGGCACGGACGGCCGGAGAGCCGGTACCGCTCCGTTGGTATGCGATATCCGCCTGCTATCGCCCACTCCATCTCCTCGACGGACCGGAGCAGATTGCAGCCGATCTCGCGCCCACTCCTTTACGCTCGCTCGCGGTGCGGCAGATTCTGGAACCCCTCGAGGAACGCCGCCTTCGCTCCACGATCCCGGCGTTGACGGGGACCGCCGGTGGGGTTTCTCTGGCGGTGCAGGCCCAGTACGAAGCCAACCCATACCCCAGATGGCTGCGGACCCGGCAGCACGTCGCCCCGGGCACCGTCGCGGGGATCCTTCGCAGGCTGTTCCCGATGGCGGACCTGGATGAGGTCACGGAAGCGCCTGCCGGCATCCTCATCGCCGGCTGCGGCACCGGCCTGCATCCGATTACCACGGCGCGGCGCTTCAAGAATTCGAGCGTGCTGGCGGTGGACCTGAGCTTGACGAGTCTCGCTTACGCCAAGCGCAAGACTCGCGAATTCGGTATCGCCGACATCGAATACCGGCAAGGTGACATTCTGGCGCTCGATCCGATCCCGGAGCGCTTCGACGTTATCGAATGCTCGGGCGTGCTGCACCATCTCGAGGATCCGCTCGCGGGCTGGCGGCTACTGTGCTCACTGCTGCGGCCGGGCGGTGTAATGCGCGTCGGTCTATACAGCGAAATTGGTCGCCGGCACGTGGCGCGCGCGCGTGAATTCGTCGCGGCGCAGGGTTTCGAGCCGACGCCGGAAGGTATACGGCAATGCCGTGCGGCGATCCTCGCGCGAGGCGACGATGAACTGCTCGCAAGAACCGCCAAGAGCGAGGATTTCTACAGTCTGAGCGGCTGCCGCGACCTCATTTTCCATGTGCGGGAACATTTGTTTAGACTGCCGCAGATCGCCGCGCTTATCGAGGGCCTCGGCCTGAGATTCATCGGTTTCGAGTTGCCCGATTCGGGCGCCGTCTTTGCCCGCTATCAGGCGCAGTTTCCCGACGACCCCGCCCTTGCCAATCTCGAATACTGGCATCGCTTCGAGCTGGCCAATCCCGAAACTTTCGCCCGCATGTATCAGTTCTGGGTGCGCAGGAACGTTTACTCGCCAGTCGGTAATTTAGAGCGGAACTGAGTGTATATGTTCAAATCCGGTCTCTGGATCTTCATTCTCGAATCGGTGCTGGCGCTGGCGGTGCTTGCGTTCATCATGTGGTGGACGCTGCCGCGCAAGAAGCGTCCACCCGAGGCTGGCGAGGACGGCTAGCGCTTTGTCGCACGGATCAGCCGGATCCAGCCGCCCGCGAGCGCCGGCTCGTCGCTCTGCACCGCGATTTGCGGAACCGCGGCAAGCAGGTCCTCCCATACCACGTCAAGGCGCGTCGCGATGGCGCGGACGATCGGGCTGAGCGCGCGCCGCAGCGGCGCAGCCTGGCCCGGGCGCAGGAACTTGTCCAGCACGAGGAGCATTCCGCCGCGCTTCACGACCCGCGCCGCCTCGGCGAGGCAGCGTGACGGCTCCGGGACCACCGCGACGATCAGGTGCAGCACGGCGCAATCGAAGCTCTCGTCCGCGAAGGGCAGTCGCATGGCGTTTCCCTGCACCAGTACTAGCGGCGCGGGCGAGCGCGGCACGCGCCGGAGCATGGCGCGCGTGAGATCGATGCCGACGTAGTCGTTGTCTAGGGGAAGATAGGGGACGTCCAGGCCGGTGCCGACGCCCGCCAGCAGCACCCGCCGGCCGCCCTCCTGCGGCAGCTGCGCCAGGCTTCGGCGGCGCGCAGGCGCGGAAAGCCCGCGCAGCAGCAGGTCGTAGGCGGGCGCGAACAGCGCGTAGCTGTGCTGGAGGCCCAATGGGGTCAATGCGCGCGTCAGTGAAGTACGCGCGGCACCGAGAGCGTGAACTCGGGGATCGGCGCATCGAACTGCGTGCCGTCCTCGGCCACCATCTGGTAGTTGCCGCGCATGGTGCCCACCGGCGTCGCAATTGCCGTGCCGCTCGTGTACTCGAAGCTCTCGCCGGGCTTCAGGAGCGGCTGCGCACCGACCACGCCCAGACCCCGCACTTCCTGGACCTGATTGCGCCCGTCGGTGATGATCCAGTGGCGCGAGATCAGTTGTGCCGTGACGCTGCCGGTGTTGCGGATGTTGATGGTGTAGGCGAAAACGTAGCGGTTGGCCGCATCGTCGGACTGATCAGCGAGGTACTGCGTCTGCGTCGAGACGCTCGCCTCGTATTTCTTTACGCCTGCCATCGGAGTATTGCACACGAAATCGCCGGCGCTGACAAGTAGGAATCGGGCGCAGGGGATCGAACGGGAAGCGGGCGGGAAGCGGGCGCGGGATTCCGAGTAGAATGACGAAGTTCCCGATGAGTTCCACGATGCGCACGTATCGCATTGCTCCCAGCATCCTTTCGGCCAACTTCGCGCGCCTCGGCGACGAAGTGACCGCAGTCATGGCTGCCGGCGCGGACATGATCCACTTCGACGTGATGGACAATCACTATGTCCCGAACCTCACCATCGGGCCCATGGTGTGCGAGGCGGTGTGCGCGGCGCTACGGCCCGCGACCGGCGCGGTGATCGATGTCCATCTCATGGTGAGGCCGGTCGACCGTATCATTCCCGATTTTGCCAAGGCCGGCGCCAACATCGTCAGCTTCCATCCGGAGGCCAGCGAGCACGTCGACCGCACCATCGGGCTGATCCACGAAAGCGGCTGCAAGGCGGGGCTGGTGCTCAATCCCGCCACGCCGCTTTCCGTTCTCGACCACGTGCTGCACAAGCTCGACCTGGTGCTGGTCATGTCGGTCAACCCCGGCTTCGGCGGCCAGCAGTTCATTCCCCACGCGCTGGACAAGATCCGCATGGTGCGCCAGCGCATCGACGCCGCAACGCATAAAAGCGGGCGCGCGGTGATGCTCGAGGTCGACGGTGGCGTGAAGGTGGATAACATCGCCACGGTCGCGCGCGCCGGTGCCGACACTTTCGTCGCCGGCTCGGCGATCTTCGGCTCGCGCGATTACGCTGCCACCATCGCGGCAATGCGCGAGGCCCTCAGGTCGGTCGGCTAAGGCGGGCGCTCGATGAGACCGCCCGCATACCCGCCGCTGCGGGCGGTGATGTTCGATCTGGATGGCACGCTGGTCGACTCGGCGCCGGACCTCGCCTTCGCAGCCAACCGGATGCTCGCGGCGCTCGGGATGCCCGGGCGCGATCCCGCGCTGCTCGCGACCTTCATCGGCAAGGGCATTCCCAGGCTGGTCGAGCGCGCGCTCGCCGGCAGTCTGGACGGCGCGGCTGACGCGGCACTCATGGCGCGCGCGCTGCCGCTTTACGAGTACTTCTACGGTGAGGAATCGGGACGGCGCACGACGGTATTCCCCGGCGTGGCCGAAGGCCTGGCGATGCTCGTCCGCGAAGGCCTGCCGCTTGCGTGCGTGACCAACAAGGCCGAGCGCTTCACCCGCGCGTTGCTTGCAGACATCGGCCTCGCGAATTTCTTTGCCGTTGTGGTGGGCGGCGACACCCTGCCGAAGAAAAAGCCGGACCCGCTGCCGTTCTGCCACGTCTGTGAGCGGTTTGGCGTCGCAGCGCGGGAGGCGCTCGTCGTGGGCGATTCCCGCAACGACGTCGCCGGCGCGCGCGCTGCGGGCTGCCCGGTGATCTGCGTTCCCTACGGCTACAACGAGGGCGAACCCGTGGAGGCGCTGGACAGCGACGCGATCGTGGCTACGCTCGTGGAGGCAGCGCGGATCGTGATCGCCTCTCGCGCAGCGCTCTCAGAGGAGGCCCCGACGTGAGCGGTGTGAGTGCCGTTCCAACGCGCATCGCGGCAGTCGTCGGTGCCTCGGGGATGATCACCGATGAGACCGGGATGGCGCCCTACATGATCGACTGGCGCAAGCGGTACTCCGGCCGGCCGCTCGCGGTTGTGCGCCCGGCCTCGACACTCGAGGTCGCTCAAGTGATGAAGATCTGCGCGGAGACGCGCACCGCAGTCGTCCCGCAGGGAGGCAACACGGGGCTCCAGGGAGGGGGAATCACCGATTCGAGCGGCACCCAGGTCGTGCTCTGCACGGCGCGCATGAGCCACGTGCGCGCCATCGACCCGATCAACAACACCATCACGGTCGAGGCCGGGTGCGTGCTCGCGCAAGTGCAGCGCGCCGCCGAGGGCGCCGGCCGGCTGTTCCCGCTGAGTCTCGGCGCAGAAGGCAGCGCCACCATCGGCGGCAACCTGTCCACCAACGCCGGGGGTACCGCCGTACTGCGCTACGGAAATACGCGCGATCTGGCGCTGGGTCTGGAAGTGGTGCTGGCGAGCGGCGAGGTCTGGGACGGCCTGCGCGGACTGCGCAAGGACAACACGGGCTACGACCTGAAGCACCTGTTCATCGGCGCCGAGGGAACCCTGGGCATCATCACGGCAGCCGTCATGAAACTCTACCCGCTGCCTGTGGCGCGTCTCGCGGGGATTGCTGCGGTCAGCACTCCCGAGGACGCCATCAGGCTGCTTGGGATCGCGCAGCGGCAAAGCGGCGATTCGCTCACCGGCTTCGAAATGTTTTCCGATTTCTGCCTTTCGCTGGTGCTGAAACATTTCCCGGGCACGCTCGCCCCGTTTCGCGAGCGTCATCCCCAATACGTGCTGATCGAGATATCCGACCGCCGGTCGGAGGCGTCGGGCCGGGCGGCAATCGAATCCGTGCTCGCCGAGGGGGTGGAGGCGGGGGTGGTGCTCGATGCGGTGGTCGCACAGAGCCTGGCGCAGGTGCAAACCATGTGGGCGCTGCGAGAGAACATCACCGAAGCACAGGCCCGCGAGGGGCAGAACCTGAAACACGACGTGTCGGTGCCGGTGTCCCGCATCGCCGAGTTCCTCGCCGCGACCGACGCCGAAATCCGGCGAGCCTATCCGGGCGTGCGCCTGGTGACCTTCGGGCACTTGGGCGACGGCAACCTCCATTACAACGTTGCCGGGCCCCAGGAGGTTCCGCCCGAGGTGTTCCTGCGCGAGGCGGCAGGGCTGACGCGCGTCGTGCACGACAGCGTCGCTCGCTTCAACGGCTCGATTTCGGCCGAGCACGGCCTGGGGCAGGCCAAGCGCGAGGAGATCCGCCGCTACAAGTCGGCGCTGGAGCTTGAGCTGATGCGCAAGGTGAAAGCGGCCCTTGACCCGCTCGGAATCATGAATCCGGGAAAGGTGATCTAGAGCTTGCTTGGCCTCAGGTGTGGCCAGAGTTAGCGAAGAATCTGGTTTTTCATATGTCTCCCGTTTTCGGGCAGTTGCGAAGTTGCAACTGCCCGAAAACGGGAGATGATGTAGGGCAAAGTAAGCTAGGCCATTTGGTTCCGGCTCTACCGGCTTGAGGGTCCCCGGGAGTCGGCGCGCTTTACAATCTGGCACTGCCTGTTTTAGAGTAGAGCTTCCTTTCTGGCTGGCATACGGAAAATTTCAGTCGTGTTCCACGAAGCTGCAGAGATCCGGGGGCAATGGCGTAGCTGGCGTTGGTGGCGCAGCTAGCACCGTTGTTTTGCGTGCGCCACGTCGAAACCGGCGCCGCCCCGATACCGATCTCAGACAGCTTTTCGTGGAGCAGTAAATGACTGAAGCAGAGTTTCAGCGGTTTGCCGCCCAGGGCTATAACCGCGTTCCCGTCGTCCTTGAAACCTCGGCCGACCTCGACACGCCGTTGTCGATCTATCTCAAGCTCGCCAACCGGCCGAACACCTACCTGCTCGAATCGGTGATCGGTGGCGAGCGTTTCGGGCGCTATTCGTTCATCGGCCTCGCGACCCGCACGGCGCTGCGCGCCGTGGGTCGCCACGTGACCGTGCTGCAGGGCGATGCAGTGGTGGAGAAGGCCGAGGGGACCGATCCGCTCGCGTTCGTACGCGACTTCCTCTCGCGCTATCGTGTGGCCGAACTTCCCGGCCTGCCGCGCCTGTGCGGGGGGCTGGTCGGTTATTTCGGCTATGACACCGTGCGCTGGATCGAGCCTCGGCTCGCAGGCGGCTGGCTCAAGGCCGATCCCCTCGGCTGCCCCGACATGCTGCTGCTGCTGTCCGAGGAGCTCGCAGTGGTCGACAACCTGACCGGGCGTCTGTTCCTGGTCGTGTTCGCCGACCCGGCAAAGCCGGGTGCGTACCGGGACGCAACGCAACGGTTGCGCGAACTGACCGGCGCGCTGCGCCTGCCTCTGGCGCTTGCGCCGGAGCACCTGGCGACCCCTTGGGCGACCCCCGGGGCAACCCCCGGGACAGCAGCGGGCGAGCCGGCGTCGAATTTCGGTGAGATCCCGTTCAAGGCCGCGGTGGAGCGCGCCAAGCGCTACATCGAGGCCGGCGACGCGATGCAGATCGTGCTCTCGCAGCGCATGTCGCAATCCTTCGCCGGCTCGCCGATGTCGCTTTACCGGGCGCTGCGGGCGGTCAATCCGTCGCCTTACATGTTCTATTTCGATTTCGGGGACTTTCACGTCGTGGGTTCCTCGCCGGAGATCCTGGTGCGGTTGGACGACGGCACGGTGACCGTACGCCCGATTGCCGGAACGCGCCGGCGCGGCAGGACGCGCGACGAGGATCTCGCCCTGGAGCGCGAGTTGCTCGCCGATCCGAAGGAGGCGGCGGAGCACGTGATGCTGGTCGACCTGGGGCGCAACGACGTCGGGCGCGTCGCGAAAATCGGCACGGTACGACTCACCGAGTACCGCGCCATCGAACGCTATTCGCACGTGATGCACATCGTCTCCAATGTGGAGGGCGCGCTGAGCGAAGGCTTGGACGCGGTCGAAGTGCTGCGCGCGTCCTTCCCCGCGGGCACGGTGAGCGGTGCGCCCAAGGTGCGGGCGATGGAAATCATCGACGAGCTGGAGCCCGAGCGCCGCGGCATCTACGCCGGGGCGGTGGGCTACCTCGGTTTCGATGGCAATATGGACTTGGCGATCGCAATCCGTACCGCGGTGGTCAAGGACGGCCAGTTGCACGTCCAGGCGGGCGCGGGCATCGTTGCCGACTCCGTGCCGGATGCCGAATGGCAGGAAACGCGCAACAAGGCGCGCGCCATCCTGCGCGCCGCGGAGATCGCTTCGCAGGGTCTGGAGCAGACCTCGCTCGCCGCGGTGGAGGTCTGATCATGCTGCTGCTGATCGACAACTACGATTCGTTCACCTACAACCTGGCGCAGTACCTGGGCGAACTCGGTGCCGACGTGAAAGTGATCCGCAACGACGCCATCGATGTCGCCGGTATTGCGGCGCTCGCGCCGAAGCGCATCGTGATTTCGCCCGGACCGTGCACGCCGGACGAGGCGGGCGTGTCGCTGGCGGCGATTCGCGAGTTCGCCGTAAAGATCCCGCTGCTCGGCGTGTGCCTGGGCCATCAGGCGATCGGCCAGGCGTTCGGCGGCAACGTGGTGCGCGCGAAAACGCTGATGCATGGCAAGACGTCGCCGGTGCGCCATGACGGCAGGGGCGTGTTTCGCGGGCTGCCGGTGCCGTTCGAAGCAGGCCGCTACCATTCGCTTGCGATCGCCCGCGAAGGTTTTCCGGAATGCCTGGAGATCGCCGCGGAGACCGAGGACGGCGAGATCATGGGCGTGCGCCACCGAACGCTGCCCGTCGAGGGCGTGCAGTTCCATCCCGAGTCCGTGCTCACCGAGCACGGGCACGCGCTGCTGAAAAATTTCTTGGAAGATTCGAGGGAGGCAACATGAGCATCACCAATCTTGAGGCGTTGACGCGCACCATCGAGCACCGCGAGATTTTTCACGACGAGATGCTCGATCTCATGCGCCGGATCATGAGCGGAGAAATGTCGCCGGTCATGATGACGGCGATCATTGTCGGCCTGCGCGTGAAGAAGGAAACGATAGGGGAGATCACCGCCGCCGCACAGGTGATGAGGGAACTCGCGACCAAGGTTTCGGTGAAGGATCCGGTGAATCTCGTCGATGTGGTAGGCACCGGCGGCGACGGCGCCCACACCTTCAACATCTCGACCGCCGCCGCCTTCGTGTGCGCGGCGGCCGGAGCGCGTGTCGCCAAGCTCGGCAATCGCGCCGTGTCCTCCATGTGCGGCTGCGCCGACGTGATGGAGGCGCTCGGCGTGAACATCGGCCTGACGCCCGAGCAGGTGGGCCGCTGTATCGACGAGGTGGGCGTAGGTTTCATGTTCGCGCCCAACCATCACGCGGCGATGAAGCACGCCGCGCCGGTGCGGCGCGAGCTGGGGGTTCGCACCATTTTCAATATCCTGGGGCCGCTGACCAATCCCGCGATGGCGCCTACGCAGCTGATGGGTGTGTTCCATCCCGACCTCGTCGGCATCCAGGTGCGCGTGCTGCAACGCCTGGGCGCTCGGCATGCGATGGCCGTCTACGGCATGGAAGGGCTGGACGAGATCTCGATCTCCGGCCAGACGGCCATCGGCGAGCTGAAGGACGGCAAGGTGCAGGAGTACACGGTTCACCCGGAACGTTTCGGCCTGCCGGTGCATGACCCGCGCGCGCTGCGCGTCTCGACCGTCGAGGAATCCCGCGCGATGCTGATCGGTGCGCTGGAGGCCAAGGCCGGCGCGCAGCGCGACATCGTGGCGCTCAATGCCGGCGCGGCGATCTACGTCGCGGACAGGGTTCCGACCTTCGAGGAAGGCGTGGAGCTCGCGTTCGAGACCATCAAGAGTGGTGCCGCGCGCGCCAAGCTCGACGAATTCGTCAAGTTCACGCAGACAATCTGACCGCCGCTGGTAGAATTCACGCAAGCCCCATCTTTTGGAGGCAGGCATGCAATATTCGATCCTCTACGAAGCCGTGACGGAGCCCGGGTTCCCGCCCGGCTACTACTATGCGCATATCCCTGCTCTGGACCTGACGACGCATGGCGCCGGCATCGAAGGGGCCAAGGCAGCGGCCCTAGACCTAATCAAGGTCTGGATCGAGGAGAAACGCGCCCACGGCGAATCGGTTCCGGTCGAAGCCGAATCGTTCTTCTCTCGCATCGATGTCGACGATGCCTGACTCGGCACGTGAGGTTCTGGCGAAGTTGCGGCGTGCCGGTTTTGCAGAGACAAGACAGAGCGGCTCCCACAAGGTGCTGCGCCATCCCGATGGGCGACAGACTTACGTGGCCATGCATCCGGGCGACATTCCGGAGGGAACATTGCGCAAGATCCTCAAGCAGGCGGGATTGACGCCGGACGAGTTCAAGAATCTTTGAGCGCGTCGCGGTGACGGATATTCTGGAGCGTATTCTCTCGGTCAAGCGCGCCGAGATCGCGCGGGCCAAGTCGCGCAAGCCGCTCCGCGAAGTGCAGGCCGACGCGCTGGCCGAAACACAGGCTCGGGGCTCGCCGCGGGATTTCGCCGGGGCGCTGCGAGCGAAAATCTCCGAAGGCTGCGCCGCGGTGATCGCCGAGATCAAGAAGGCGAGCCCGAGTAGGGGCTTGCTGCGAGAGGATTTCGAGCCCGCGGCGATCGCGCGCTCCTACGCGCACCACGGGGCGGCTTGTCTTTCGGTGCTGACCGACCGGGAGTTCTTCCAGGGGTGCCCGGAATACCTGGTGGCGGCGCGAGCCGCGACAGCGCTGCCGGTGTTGCGCAAGGACTTCATGGTCGATCCCTATCAGGTCGCCGAAGCACGCGCGATGGGCGCGGACTGCATCCTGCTCATCGTGGCCGCGCTCGATCCGGCGCAGATGCGCGAACTCGAATGGGCTGCGCAGGAACTCGGCATGGCAGTGCTGGTTGAGGTCCACGACCGCGATGAACTCGAGTCGGCGCTTGCGCTTTCCACGCCGCTGCTCGGCATCAACAACCGCGATCTGCGTACTTTCGAGACTCGGCTCGAGACGACGCTCGAGCTGCTCGCGCTGATTCCCGATGACAGGATCGCCATCACCGAGAGCGGAATCATGGGTCCACAGGACGTGCAGCGCATGCGCGAGAGAGGGGTCCATGCGTTCCTGGTCGGCGAGGCATTCATGCGCGCCAAGGATCCTGGAAAGGCGCTTGAAGAACTGTTTTTAACTTGTTGATATAAAGTTAGAAATTGGTGGCTGTTATAGTTTGTTGCAATAACACAACAAAATCCGCCCAAAACTGCGGAAAATCCGTCCTTTCCTTGCTGTGCGCGGGCCCGCTTGGCAGAATTCGTTACGGAACTCTCGGATTCAGAAGCAACGAGGGAGTCAAGCGGGCGGATTTGGAGACTAGCTCCTCGAGGATAGGTTTCCCGCCGTTCAAAGTTAATTTCAGAGGAGATTCATTCGATGAACAAAAAATTAATGGCAGTTGCCGTAGCCGGCGCGCTGGCCGTTCCCGCGGTCGCGTTCGCGCAAGCGAGCAGCGTGCAGATCTACGGTCGCGCCAATCTGGGTGTCGACTCGTGGTCGGCCACCGGCGCAACAGCACCAGGCGGAGCGGGAGACCTGAAGAATCGCACCCGCGTGTACGATAGCGGCTCGCGTCTCGGGTTCCGCGGCACGGAAGATCTGGGTGGCGGACTCAGGGCGATGTTCGTGCTGGAGTCCGGCGTCAATTTCGACACGGGTTCAACCACCAACCAAAACGGTGTCGTGGGCGCGAACGCAAGCGCCGGCACGCTGGCCTCGCGCGACTCGTATCTGGGCATTGGTGGCAGCTGGGGCGATGTGCGCTTCGGCCGCCAGAGCATCTACTGGGTGAACGGCCTCAACGGCCAGAGCGGCGCCAACTACATCAACAACGAAATCGGCTGGTTCAACGGCGCCGGTATGGGTCGCGTGACCTTCGGTGTTGCGCGTCAGCCCAACGTGATGTCGTACAACTCGCCGACCTGGAGCGGCTTCGACTTCGCCGTGAAATATCAACCGACCTCCGAAGGGGCGACGGCCAATGCCCCCACGGACGGCAACGTCTGGGGCGTGACGCTGAACTACGAAGGCCCGATTGGCGTTCGGTACGATCATGCAGTGAACCAGTTCGCATCCCCGACGACGCCGACTGCGCTGACCAACCGGCAGAAGGGGACCGCCGACAAGCTGAGCATCGGCTGGCCGTATCAGCCGGGTGCCCGGATTGCGGTGATCTTCAATCGGACCCGGATTGATGATAACGCTGCAACAGCGAACTACACGAACGTGCACGACAACGTTTCGCAGGGGTACTGGGGACTGAACTGGGAACACATGATGGGCAACTGGCAGTTCCTTGCGATGTACAGCAAGCTGAACAACGCCAGTGGTTGTAACTTTACTCAGACCGCCGCTACCTCGGCGACGTCAGGAATCGCCGTCGGCACCAACGGTTGCGACGGCACCCAGTCAACCGGTTACACCCTGGGGCTGAAGTACTTCTTCTCCAAGCGCACGCAGATCTACACCAGCTGGATCGCGCACAACAACGGCTTTAACCAGGTCGCGGATGTCACCGGCGGCGGGTACAGCTCGGGCACGGTTGCCGCCGGAGCCGATCCGCGTATCTTCGCGGTTGGCCTCTGGCACAGCTTTTAAGAACAAGTCTTACCAAGAAAAAAGCTTCAACTTGAAACGGGCACCGAAAGGTGCCCGTTTTTTTTGGGCGGGCAGATTTCGGGTTGGACCCGAATTTCAAAATGGGTTGCAGAAAAGCAACAAACTGCCGAAAAAAGCAGCGATAATTCAACGAAGTTATTGGGCGTCGGGGGATTTTTTGGGCACAATTGCAGTATCTCCCCACGTATCGCGCCGAGGGCCAATTGGCGTGCCCAGGCCGGATTCTCGAGAGCGGATTGCTACGCCCATTTGAATTTCAGAGGAGAAGCTTCGAATGAACAAGAAACTGATGGCGCTTGCGGTTGGCGCTGCGCTGGCTGTTCCCGCCTTGGCGTTTGCGCAGGCGAGCAATGTCACGATTTACGGCCGCGCCAACCTCGGGTTGGACAGCTACTCGGCGACGGGTGCTGCGGCCGGTTCGGCATTCGATTACAAGAGCCGTAACCGCATATATGACGCGGGGTCGCGTCTGGGTTTCACAGGATCGGAGGACCTCGGCAGCGGTCTCAAGGCGATCTTTCTGATGGAGTCCGGTGTGAACTTCGATACCGGCGGCACGAACGGTCAGAGCGGCGCTCCCAATGTGAATACGGGAACCTTGAACTCGCGCGTCGGGCACGTCGGTTTGGAAAGCAGTTCCTGGGGCCGGCTGACCTTCGGCCGCAGCCACGTGTGGTGGGGCAACGGCACGATCGAGCAGACCGGCGCCAATTACATTGCCGCTGGCGTTCCATTCTTCAACGGTCTGCTGGGGCGTGGCATGTATGTCGGCGTTAACCGCCAGAGCAATACGCTGCAATACAGCGCCCAGATGGGCGGCAACGCACTCCAGATCAGCTATTCGCCGGGCGGCGAAGCCCAGGCGGCAGGCGCCAATACCGACGGCAGGCTGTGGGCCCTGACCCTGCAGGGTCAATGGGGCGCAATCGGCGCCGGGTACGACTGGATGAACTTGAGGGGGAACAGCCCGGCGGCCGGCTCACAGGCGTCTTCGACCGGGCACAAGCTGCGCGCGGGCTGGACCTATCGGCCCGGCGGCCAGATCTCCGTGCTCTGGGTGAAATCGGTGCAGGACAATGGTGGATACACCGCGATTTTCACCAACAGCGCGGCGGCTGCCGCTGTGCTGGCCGTGGTTCCGGATATCACCGCGACCAGCCTTTCGCAGACCAGTTGGGGCCTGAGCTGGGAGCACCTGTTCGGCAACGTTCAGGCGCTGGCGCAGTGGGGTAAGGTGAACAACATCACCGGCTGCGCGATCGCCGGCCGGTGTGACAACACCAACGCCACGGCGTGGATGGTGGGTGCGCGCTACATCTTCTCCAAGCGCACGGCGATTTACGTGAACTACGCCACGATCCAGAACAGTACCAATTACAACATGGACTACATTGGCGGCTGGATGACTTCCGCGAGCACGGCGATTCCGGCGGCGCTCGGCGGCGGGACTGCCCAGGGCCTGGCTCCGGCGAGTGTCGGCGCCGACCCGAGATTGTTCGGCGTCGGGGTCATTCATAACTTCTGATCTGAGTCAGTCCCGCAGTCTCGAAGTCAAACGGGCACCGTAAGGTGCCCGTCTATGAAGGGCGCCTCGGAGGCGCCCTTTTTTTCGCGCGTTACGCTCGTGGATATTCCCGGCCAAGGACTACGTGCACAGCGGCAGTACACGTCGTGCAGGCCGTAGCAAGGAAATGTGCCTTTCCGGTACCATTTGGCCATGAGACCATCTGAGTCACTCAGGCGAAACCGCGATGCGCTGCGCGCTTTGGTACTGCGGTACCGCGTGCGCAATCCCCGTCTTTTCGGATCGGTGTTATCGGGGAAAGATACGGACGAAAGTGACTTGGACCTGCTGGTCGACCCTACGCCCGAGACCACCTTGCTGGATATAGCTGCGATCCGCCATGAGGCGAAGCGGCTGCTCGGGGTAACAGTTGACGTGCTTACCCCGAATGCTCTCCCGGACAGCTTTCGCGGGGATGTGGTTGCAGGGGCCGAACCGCTGTGAGTGAGTCTGAGAATCCGCGTCTCGCGGATTACCTCCGGCATGTACACGACGCGATTCTCCGGATCAGCCGGTATGTCGAAAAAATCAATGAGGCCGGATTTCTGGCCGATGAAAAAACGCAGGATGCGGTAATCCGGAATTTCGAAATTATTGGAGAAGCCTCCAATAACATCGTTTCCCGTTTCGGGAAATTTGCAACGCTGCATCCCGAGGTTCCTTGGTCGCTCGCCTACGAAATGCGCAACGCCTTATCTCATGGTTACTTCAAGGTCGATCTCGCTATCGTCTGGAGGACGATTCAGAATGATCTTCCGCTGCTAAGGGACCAAGTCGCAAGACTTCTGGCGCAGAGACCAAAGCCCTACGCGTGAGAGATCCTGGGTTCGATCATGATGATTGACATCGACCGCTGCATCACCGAATTCGACAAGGGTCTGCGCACGATATTCGGCGTGCATCCGTCGGCTCGGCCGATGCCCGGCAAGGACCTGCCCGAGGCAGACCTGAGCGAAGCGGAGCGTCGCCATGCAGCCGCGCTCATGCGCGTCAATCATTGCGGCGAGGTATGCGCGCAGGCGCTGTACCAGGGCCAGGCGCTGGCCTCGGATAACGAGGGTCTGCGCGACGCGCTCGACCAGGCCGCGCGTGAGGAGGCGGACCATCTGGCCTGGTGCGAACGCCGCATCTCGGAACTGGGCGGCCGATTGAGCGCTCTCAACCCCATCTGGTACGCCGGTTCGCTCGCGATCGGCTACGTTGCCGGGAAACTCGGCGACGAGTGGAACCTGGGCTTCCTGGCCGAGACCGAGCACCAGGTCGAGCATCACCTTCAGGGGCACCTCGAACGGCTGAGCGCCGACGATGCGCGCACGCGCGCGGTCGTGGAGCAAATGCAGCGGGACGAGGCCGGGCATGCCGACGCGGCGCGCAGGCTCGGCGCCCGCGATCTGCCCGTTCCGGCCAAGGGCGCGATGCGCATGGCCGCGCGGCTGATGACGACGGCGTCCTACTGGATCTAGGCAGCCGCCGTCACTCGGCGACGATCTCGTAGTCGTAAGTAATCGCTGCTGTCTTGCCGAGCATGGCCGAGGCGGAGCAGTATTTGCCGTGCGAAAGCTTGATCGCGCTCTCGACCACCGAGGGTTTCAGCTCGCGGCCGCGCACGACGAAGTGCATGTGAATCTTGGTGAACACCTTCGGGTCGGTTTCGGCGCGCTCGGCCTGCAGTTGAACTTCGCATCCGGTGACCTGCTGTTTGCTTTTCTTCAGGATCACGACGACGTCGTAAGCCGTGCATGCGCCCGAACCGGCAAGCACCGTCTCCATCGGCCGCGGACCCAGATTGTGCCCCCCGCCCTCGGGCGCACCGTCCATCACGAAGGCGTGACCGCTTCCCGTCTCGGCAATGAAGCTCATGCCGCCGGTTCCAACCCATTTCACGCGACAATCCACTCCTGGTTCTCCCGGTGGTTTCGTATTACAGCTAGATTGTAGATATTGGTGCGCCGCGGAAATATAAACTTAAGCGGATGTGCCGAGGACCACACTCAAGGTCCGGGGGCACGGGCTGCCAGCACCGGCGCTGTGACAGTATCATATTGTTTACAAAAATAAAATACATGTAATTTTGCTAAGATAATTGAATGTTATGCATCAATAAGCAAAACTTAACATGCTTGCGGGACTCCGCCTTGCAATGCAACAAATCAACGTGCATAATAAAGGCGTGTCGGATATTTAGTGTAATTTGGCTTTTGATGGTTTGTCTCCTCCACCCTCCTCCTTTGGTGGATTTAGCGCAACCCTCGTGGTTGCGCTTTTTTTTGATGGCTGCGAACAGCGTGCACTATGGGTTTGACATACGGACACTTTCCCAATAAAATCACGCGCTTCCGCCAAGTTTCCCCCAGCAGGAAAAGTTCATGAAAACCCTATCCGCCAAGGCGCATGAAGCCCGGCACGACTGGTTTGTGGTGGACGCCGCGGACAAGATTCTCGGACGGCTCGCCGCCGAGATCGCGCACCGCCTGCGTGGCAAGCACAAACCGGAGTTTACCCCGCACGTGGACACCGGCGATTACATCGTCGTCGTCAATTCCGCGAAGATCCGCGTTACCGGCCGCAAGGCCGAAGACAAGAAATACTACCGCCACAGCGGCTACCCGGGCGGATTATACGAGACGAGTTTCGTGAAGATGCAGGCCCGATTCCCGACGCGCGCGCTTGAACTCGCGATCAAGGGGATGCTGCCTAAAGGGCCGCTCGGCTATGCCATGTTCCGCAAGCTGAAGGTCTATCCGGGTGCCGAGCATCCGCACACGGCGCAGCAGCCCAAGACCCTGGAGATCAAAGGATGATTGGCGACAACTACTACGGCACCGGCCGCCGCAAGAGAGCGGTGGCGCGCGTATTCATGAAGCCCGGCAAGGGCAAATTCATCGTCAATGACAAGCCGGTAAATGAATATTTTGGCCGCGAGACCGGACAAATGGTTGCGCGCCACGCGCTCGTGCTCACCGACCATCTTGCCAAGTTCGATATCATGGTAAATGTTCACGGCGGTGGCGAGTTCGGCCAGGCAGGCGCTGTGCGCCACGGACTCACGCGCGCACTGATCGAGTTCGATCCGGCGCTCAAGCCCGTGCTTTCGAAGGCAGGTCTGGTAACCCGCGACGCGCGCGAAGTGGAGCGCAAGAAAGTCGGTCTGCACAAGGCGCGGCGGCGCAAACAGTTTTCGAAGCGTTGATCGCACCGCTCGAAGAACAAGGGCCGCCTGCACAGGCGGCTTTTTTTTCTGTGGTGCGGTCTGTCACGGCGGGATTAGGATAAGGGCATGATCAGGGTCGGCATCGTAGGGGGCACCGGCTATACCGGGATGGAACTGCTGCGGATTCTCGCGCAGCATCCGGAGACGCAACTTGTCGCGATTACCTCGCGCAAGGAAGCCGGCATGGCGGTCGCCGACATGTTTCCGAGCCTGTGTGGCAGGGTGTCGCTTGCGTATTCCAATCCGGCGTCCACCGATCTTGCGCGCTGCGACGCCGTGTTCTTCGCCACACCCAACGCCGTGGCGATGACGCAGGCGGCGGCGCTGGTCGATGCGGGCGTGCGCGTGATCGATCTCTCGGCCGACTTCCGGATACGCGATGTCGCCGAGTGGGAGAAGTGGTACGGCACGCCGCACGCCGCACCCGGGCTGATCGCGCAGGCGGCATACGGATTGCCGGAAGTCCACCGCGCGCGTATCCAGACCGCGCGCCTGGTCGCCAACCCCGGTTGCTATCCGACGTCAGTGCAGCTCGGTCTGCTGCCGCTGGTAGAGGCGGGTGTCGTCGATCTGGACCATCTCATTGCCGACGCGAAGTCAGGCGTGTCGGGCGCGGGTCGGAAAGCCGAGACCGAGATTCTTTTTTCGGAGGCCTCGGACAACTTCAAGGCCTACGGGGTGAACGGCCATAGGCACTGGCCGGAAATCCGGCAGGGCCTGGCGGATGCGGCCGGACGGCCGGTCGGACTGACGTTCGTGCCGCATCTGACGCCGATGATCCGCGGGATTCACGCCACGTTGTACGCCCGGATCACGCGCGCGGCGGCCACATCGGCGGCGCCCGGCGCTTCCTTTTTCCAGAAGCTGTACGAGGATCGGTATGCGGCCGAGCCGTTTGTCGACGTCCTGCCCCCGGACAGCCATCCTGACACGCGCTCGGTACGCGCATCCAACGTCTGTCGCATCGCCGTGCACAGGCCGCAAGGAGGAGATACGCTGGTGGTGTTGTCGGTCATCGACAATCTCGTCAAAGGCGCAGCCGGGCAGGCCGTGCAGAACATGAACATCATGTTCGGGCTTCCGGAGACGCTCGGCCTGACGCAACTTCCGGTCGTGCCGTAGTCCGCGCCCACAGGCGATGCTGCGTCTGATCAAGCGAATCCGCGGCCGCTTCGGCATTTCCGCGCCGAAGATGACGGTGCGCACCCACGTCGCCTGGTACTGGCGGTGGCTCGGCATGGTTGCGGCGCTCGCAGTCTCGCTGGTCATTGCGGCGTGGCTGTACGACGCGGGTCGTCGCTTCGCCGGGTTCGACCGCAGCGAAACCGAGCAGGAACTCGCGCAGCTGCGTGCCAGTGTCGCCAAGCTCGAGGAAGAAACGCGTCATTTGCGGTCCATCGCAAATGCCAGCGAGTCGCGCCTCAAGATCGAGCAGTCGGCACAGGCGCAACTCGGGGCACAGGTCAAGGCGATCGAGGAGCAGAACACGCGCCTCAAGGAGGATCTGGCATTTTTCGAGAACCTCACGCCTGCCGTCGACAAACTTTCGATACACCGCTTCAAGGTGGAGCGGGACGCGCTTCCCGGGGAGTATCGGTATCGTTTGCTCGTCCTTCAGGGTGGAAGGCGGGACCGCGAGTTCCATGGCTCGATGCAATTGGTCATCAGCCTGCATGACAGCGGGCAAAATGATATGATTATCGTTCCTGATCAAGCCTCTGCGAGCGATTCGGCGTATCGGCTCCAGTTCAAGTACTTTCAGCGGGTGGAAGGCACGTTCCGTGTTCCGCCCAAGGCAAAGGTGCTGAGCGTGCAAGCACGAGTGCTGGAACAAGGCTCAGACCAGGCCCGGGCAAGCCAGAGTTTCAGTCTATCGTGAAGGGGTGACCATGTTTGGCAAGAAACCGAATAAGCCGCAGAACCGGATCGACAGTCTCATAGGCGCGGGAACGCGAATCGAGGGCAACATCAGCTTTGCGGGCGGGCTGCGCGTGGACGGCGAGATTCAGGGCAATGTTATTGCGGCCGCCGATAAGCCCTCGACGCTGGTGGTGAGCGAGCGCGCCCGCATCGATGGCGAAATCCGCGTGTCGCACGTGGTGGCGAACGGCACCATCAACGGGCCGGTCTTCGCCGCTGAATCGCTCGAGCTGCAATCGAACTCGCGCCTGCGGGGCGATGTCCATTACAGCACCCTCGAGATGCACCTCGGGGCGATTGTTGAAGGCCGGTTGGTGCACGGCCCCGGCGAAATCAAGACCGTTGAGCTGAAACTCGCGGCCAGCAAGTCGGTGAGCTGACGCGGGCTTGATTTTCCGTATTTCGCAGCCAAATAACCCCACAGACGGTCAGGTTGACTGACTGGCAACCCGACCCGATAATGGGCCGACTCTCGACTCAGGAGACAGAAATGAATGCGGTTACAGACGTTCCGGCACCGTTGATCTTCACCGACAGCGCCGCCGGCAAGGTGCGGGAACTCATCGAAGAGGAAGGCAATAATGAACTCAAGCTGCGGGTTTTCGTGACCGGCGGCGGCTGTTCCGGG
>Ga0315281_10004661_pt1 | contig 19867 bp, 18 predicted proteins | sample YL17G07_0_MG_FD_204540 | JGI IMG/M metagenome (GOLD analysis project Ga0315281, IMG submission 204540) | Sediment microbial communities from Yellowstone Lake, YNP, Wyoming, USA - YL17G07_0 | ecosystem: Environmental > Aquatic > Freshwater > Lake > Sediment | place: USA: Wyoming | collected... | reverse complement strand
CATTGCGCCGAGCCTCCAATTCCTGGACAGTATCCATCGGGGCCTCCTTATTGTAGATGTATATCTACAATATCACGACCCCAAATAAACGTCAAGTCTTAAAACCCACTTTTATGTCGCAGGCCCATCGAGTTTGTTCCCCTTGACAACCGTTCCTACCCTATATATCATTTGAGACAAATAAATTTTATTGAGGGGGTGATAAAGAGAGAGTTTGAGATAGTGGTGAATTGGAAAGAAGTTAAACAAATTCAAATGAAAGAAGGAGGGATGTTCTGATGAAGAACTCAAAATTTTTAAGCATTGCAGCGATTATTTCACTGATCCTTTTAACCTTTAGCCTGAGTTTTGCGTTTGATAAAGTTAAGTTTGTAGCCATTTCTGATCCACATATCTCTATTCCCCAGCAAAAAGGAGTAACCGATGGGTATAAGCTTGGATTGAAGACCCAGATGCTTACAGATAATACAGTTGCGGAAATTAATAAGATTCCTGATTTAAAATTTGTTCTTGTGGCTGGAGATTTAACACAGGATGCAGAACCGTGGAATATTGATGAATTGAGGAAGATTTTAGACGGACTGAAAGTCCCTTATTTTGTTACTCTGGGAAATCATGACTTAAGCCTTGTCCCCCATGAGAAGAAAGACCAACCGATGAGTTTATCCAAATATACAGTGGCAGGGGCATTCATCGGTAGATCTGGAGGGATGGTGCCTGGAATGACCTATTACGTTCATGAAGTGGCAAAGGATCTTGTCCTAGTAGGTCTCGATGCGTCTAGAGCTCAGGTATTTGTGCCTGAGGCAGGTCTAAATGATTTTGGAGGAAGAATTGATGCAGGTCAGATGAGATGGTTAGAGTCAGTCCTCAAGAAAAATCAGAATAAGACAGTCATCATCTTGACCCACCATAGTCTCGTTCCCTGGCAGGAAGGGGATAAGACAAACCATAACTATTGGCGATGGTTCTGGATAGATAATGCCGAAGAGGTTAGGGCGCTCCTTAAGAAGTATGGTGTCAAATTAGTTTTTTCTGGTCATCGACATATATCCACCCGTTATCAGAAAGTTGATGACATCTATCATTTCATCACTCCTGCAATTTCTACTTACCCCATGAGATATACGGTTTATGAGATGACCCCAAAAGAATTAAACTGGGAGGTAAAGGATGTTCCGGCTCCGCAAGAGGTGTGGGAACTTGCTAGGAAAAACTTTCTGGCCAATAAATGGTGGAGGGGGCCTGACCATCCAGAGACTCCTGAAGGAAACCAGAAGTATTTAGAGTTCTATGAAAGTCCTGCAACATTAAAGGGAAAAGTGACATATAAGTAATCAGGCAAATAGAGAGGAGGGATTTGGATGAAACGGATCATCATTGTATTAACTGTTTTATTAATGGGGTTCTTGTGTTTTGGAGGGATATCCTTTGGGCAGGCGATTGAAAATGAGTTTTACCTCATCACCCCTGTCTCCAAAGATGTCCACGACCCAGCCTTGAAGGCATTTGCTTACTATGCCAAGAAAAAATGGAACATCGATGTGAAGACCAGTGCCATGCCCCAAGGAACTCCGGTGGCTTATGGGCAGATCTTGGAGTGGCGAGGCAAACCCAGGGCAGATGTCTTCTGGGGTGGCGAAGGAACACTTTTCGATAACTTAGCAGCAGAAGGCCTCTTGGATCAAGTAACGGTTCCTCAAAAGATGTGGGACGAGATTCCAGCAACCATAGGGAAACCCGTGGGCCTGCCTCTAAAAGACCCGAAGAAATTCTGGGTGGGAACTACCTTAGAGCCTTATGGGCTCATTTATCAGCCGAAATTGCTGCAACGCTTGGGAGTTACAATCAAAGACTGGGATGACCTGCTCAACCCAAAGCTGAAGGGACAGATTGCTCAGTGTACCCCAGACCGTTCGAGTAGTAGCCATGCAAGCTATGAGGTGATCCTCGCCATGTATGGATGGGAAAAAGGATGGGAGTGGTTGAGAAAATTAGCAGCGAATACCGGAATTTTTACAGCCCGCTCCCGTGACGTTCCCAATATGGTAGCTAAAGGGGAATTTGCTGTTGGGTTTGCCGTGCCGAGCTACATGGCTTTTGCCGAGGTTTTAGGGGGGTTTGATGTCATGTTTGTCTACCCCAAGAATGCCTATGTGACCCCTGAACCGATGGCTGTGCTGAAAGGAACTCCCCATCCGAAAGCGGCTCATGCCTTCATTGAGTTTCTCTTAACTGAAGAGGGGCAGAAGCTTTTCGCAGGGCTGGGTCTTTACCCCATTACCCCAAAATTTAAAGTCCAGGGTCCACCAGGGTCGAACCAGGAGAAGGCTGTCCAATTTACGGGAGGGATGAGGTCTTTTTTCGACATCCCAGTAGGAAATATCTACGACGACAAGATCGCTGGGCCAAAGAAGAGGATCGAGGAAGTGAACTCCTATTTCCGGAAGGAGATTGCTGAGAAACATAAAGAGATTATCAAAGAAAAGTGAGAATCAATCATCTTTCTTTCATCATGGGAAAACTCCTTGGGGGGTATTACCCTCGTGGAGTTTTCTCGTGTGGAGCCCCACGGCTAAAGCCGTGTCGCCTCCAACGCTTACGGCGGATCGCTTACACTCCATAGCTTCAATGACATAGCGCGGAACCCGCCGAAGCTAACCCTCCTTCGCTAAAACTACGGAGGGTTACCCACCTCACACATAGTTGATCTACGGGTAAACCCGTGTTTTCTGCGAAGGCGGGTAAAGATTATTTTTTCAAGTTAAAATTAAGGAACTGATTGGACTTATGGAGATTCAACTAAAAGACATTGTCAAGAGGTTTGGCACACTGGAGGCAGTGAGCCACGTTTCACTGGAGATCCATGACGGAGAACTTTTCACACTCCTTGGTCCTTCAGGATGTGGAAAGACGACCGTTCTTCGACTCATCGGAGGGTTTCACAAACCCGATAACGGAGAGATTTATTTTGATGGAAAACCTGTGACCCCTATCCCGCCTTATGAACGGAATATTGGGATGGTTTTCCAGAACTATGCCCTCTGGCCCCACATGACCATTTCTAATAATATCACATACGGCCTCAAGCTCAAAAAACTTCCCAAAGCTGAGATTGCCGATAAAGTCTCCCACGTTCTGAAACTGGTCAACCTGGTGGGGCTTGAAAAACGATACCCCGGACAATTATCTGGAGGACAACAGCAGCGCGTGGCTCTGGCCCGGGCGCTTGTCTTGAACCCAGATGTCCTTCTGTTGGATGAACCTCTAAGTAACCTGGATGCCAAGATTCGTGTCCAGGTGCGTGCTGAGATACGAAAGCTTCAAAAGGAGCTTGGAATAACGACTATTTACGTTACTCATGACCAGGAGGAGGCCCTGACCCTTTCGGACCGGATCGCAGTGATCAACATGGGTAAATTACTGCAGATTGGTTCACCCAGGGATCTCTATGAAAGGCCCCATAATCCCTTTGTTGCTGACTTTATTGGGATTAATAACTTGATCCCGGGAAACGTTCAGGAAATCAATACCACTGAAAAGTGGGTGAGAGTGCAAACCAAGGTAGGGCCTTTACTCTGCACCAGCGATGAGCAGTATAAACCTGGAGACCGATGCATGATTAGTGTTCGACCAGAGACCGCATCGATTAGCCAGTCAGAAGATACTCAAAAAGAATTTAATTGTATTGCCGGAACCGTTAGTTTTGCCTCTTATATCGGGAATACGATCCGCTATGATGTGGAAATCAATAGTGAGATCATCTTCAAAGTGGACATTCAGAACCCCTGGGGTTACCAACCTTTCTCCATAGGGGAGAAGGTATATGTCAGTTTTCCAATAAAGACTACTTTAGGGATTCCAGCAGGCTGACGGAAAATACCAGTCTGGGAATATTTACCCCGTTAGAAATAATGTTCCGCTGCTCCCTCCGGGCTAGAGGCCCTCTGGGCCGGCGGCTGCAGCGGGGTTACTTTAGAATAATTCCGGCGGGGTTTAATGCCCCGTAGGGGGTTCCACCCCGGAGGGCGGGGTTTAATGCCCCGCTGGAATTTCTAACGGGGTTTACTCAGCTTTATTTTTTTTCAGTACCAAGCTATTCTGATAGAAGAATAGAAGAACATTGATATGAGACCACAGAACGGATCAACCATTGTCCTTAGTCAACCCCGTGCTTGGCCACAGGTGAGAATTGGCGGTTTGCTCGGCTATGCCGGGATCTGGGCCTTCTTTGGTATATTTCTAATCTATCCACTCATCCGCCTTTTCTACGATGCCTTCACAACCGATCAAGGTGTCTTCACACTGATGAACTTCTACGACTTTTTCAGCGACTCCTTTTACCTGAAAACCTTGTTGAATTCCCTCCTCCTTGGAGTGGCGACAGTGATTACTACTTCGATCATTGGCATCACCATTGCATTCCTGCTCCTACGCTATGAGTTTCCTGGAAGAAATCTTTTTTCTTACCTCACCATCATCCCAATGATCATGCCTCCCCTTGTCGGGGTCATGGGGTTTGTGTTCATCATGGGCCGGGCTGGGACAGTGAACGTGATCTTAATGGACTATTTGGGATTTTCCAAACCCATCAATTTTATGTACGGAATCCAAGGAGTGCTGCTTGTAGAGACGCTTCATCTTTTTCCACTCATGACCCTGAGCATCGTTGATGCTCTGGGGAAGATCTCTCCCTCTCTCGATGAAGCAGCAGAGAGCGTGGGGTCGCGTGGCCTGCGGAAGTTCTGGGACATTACCTTTCCACTTACCACTCCGGGTTATGTCTCGGGCGCGCTTTTGGTCTTCATCTGGACTTTTGCTGACTTTGCTACGCCACTGGTGGTGGGCATTGACGACCTGCTTGCCTCCCAGGCGTATCTCAACATCGTCCAGTTTGTGGACCGAAGGCTCTTCAAGATGGGAATTGTCATCTCGGCCATTATGGTCATACTGGCCATTATCTTTCTGATCATCGCCAAGCGGTATGTGGCCATTAAGGATTATAGTTCCCTTTCTTATTCGAAGATCGAGAGAAAGAAAATCTCACCCTGGGGAAGGGCAGGGGTGCTTATTTTTCTGGTGGTAGTTCTGATCTTTGCCTTCATCCCTTACCTGGGTGTCGCACTCGATTCCTTTGGTAAAGGCTGGGCCCTCACGCCCATTCCGGTGAAATATACCTTACAATATTTTGAGCGTGTTTCTATTGAGACACCTAAGTTCATCATCAACAGCTTGCTCTACTCAGGTATCTCTGTACTCATCTGTATTATCGTTGGGGTCCCTGTGGCCTGGGTGATGGCCCGGACCAAAGTTCCGGGGAGAGATCTTTTAGACTCACTTACCACTCTGATACTCGCCCTTCCAGGAACTGGAATTGGTATTGCCTACCTTAGGGCCTTCAGAGATCCTCTGCCATTCATGAACACAGCCTTGCTCGGCATATGGATTGTGATTCCTCTCGTCCTCGGCGTCAGGCGACTTCCCTATACGGTAAGAGGAACCTTTGCCTCACTCCTGATCGTTCACAAGTCTTTTGAAGAAGCTGCCGAAAGTGTGGGGGCTACAAAAATGACGACCTTTAAAGATGTTACCCTTCCATTGATCTGGAAAGGGGTTTTGGTGGGCTCTCTCTATTCCTTCATCCTTGCTCTTCAGGAGGCCTCGGCCACACTCCTCTTAGTGGTCCCGGGACATGAGATGATGACCGTCGGGATCTTTAATTTCTATATCGGGGGCTCTGTGAATGAGGCGGCTGCCCTGGGCTTGATTTTGATCATTCTCGGAGCCGTCTGTCTTTTTGCCATCAGCAAGATTGCCGGGACCAAAATGGGAGGGGTGTTTGGATAATGTGGTTTGCCATTGTTGTTATTTCACTCGCTCTTTTCTTCGCCTTTTCCAATGGCTTTCATGATGCTGCGAATGTAGTATCAACAATTATTATGACCAAGGCTATTTCTCCGAGAAAAGCCCTTCTTATGGCTGCGGCCTGTGAATTTATTGCTCCTTTCTTTTTAGGGGCGGCTGTAGCCAAAACGATAGGGGAAAATATTATAAACCTTCCCGCCTACGACCCAAAGGCTATCCACATTTCTGTAGCCTTCCTGATTGCTGCTCTCGTTGGAGCCATCATGTGGAACCTGATCACCTGGTTTTTGGGGTTCCCTTCAAGTTCTTCTCATGCATTGATTGGTGGAATGGTAGGAGCTGTGCTGGTCGCTTATGGGCCGGATAAAATTCTATGGGGAGGGCTCTTTTATGTCGTCGCTTCCCTTGTGATCTCGCCTTTATTGGGATTAATTTTCGGTTTGCTCTTTCTAAAGATGACTTTCCGCATCTTTCGAAATGCCACGCCTAAGGTGAATTACTTTTTCAACCGGATGCAAATTCCTTCTTCTATTGCCCTTGCTCTCAGCCACGGCTCAAATGATGTTCAAAAATCGATTGGGCTGATTGCAATGGCTTTTGTCATTCTTGGATTTTCTCCCACCTTTCATGCACCCTTCTGGGTTATTGCAAGCTGTGGTGCGGCGACAGCATTAGGAACAGCCACTGGAGGATGGCGAATCATCAAGACCATGGGTTCAAAAATTTACCGTCTGAGATCCGTTCATGCCTTCTGTGTTCAAACTTCCTCAGCAGCAGTCATTTTAGGAGCAGCCTTGGTTGGAGGTCCGGTCTCCACGACACACGTCGTTTCTTCCAGCATCATGGGCGTTGGGGCTGGTCAGAGGATCTCAGCAGTTCGGTGGGGAGTGGCGAAAAATATCATCCTGGCTTGGTTTATTACTATCCCAGCCTCAGCGGTGATGGCCGGATTAAGTTTCTATTTGATTCAAAAGATTCTCTTTTACCTCCAAAAGGGATAGGAGAAAAGGTGTGAATGATGTTTAAAGGATTTATCTTCGACCTGGATGGGACAATCTATCGAAGCGATACGCTTATTTCTGGAGCAGATGGCGTGATCCGACTGCTTCGAGAAAATAAGAGAAAGGTTGTTTTCCTTTCAAATAAACCTATCCAGACCCGGGAAGATTATGCCTCCAAACTAACCCAGCTTGGAATTCCGACTCAACCTGATGAAGTGATCAACTCCACTTTTGTGATGACAAATTATCTCAAAAAGATTGCCCCTCAGGGGAGACTCTTTGTAGTGGGGGAAACTCCTTTTATAGAAGAATTGGAAAAGGCTGGTTTTAAAATCACAGAGGAGCCAAGAGAAATTGATTATGTGGTTGTGGCGTTTGATCGGACATTTGATTATCGAAAACTTAATATTGCCTACCAGGCCATTAAGAAGTTTGGAGCCCATTTTGTTGCTACCAATCCTGACCGAACTTGTCCAGTAGAAGGGGGAGAGATCCCTGATTGCGCCGGGATGATTGCCGCTATTGAGGCAGTGACGGAAAAGAAAGTTGAGGTCATCGTGGGTAAACCTTCTCCCATTATGATTCAAACTGTATTGGATGTGATGGGATTAAAACCCGAAGATTGTATCCTCATTGGAGATCGTCTCGATACAGACATCAAAATGGGTAGGGATTCCGGAATTGCTACAGGCATTGTCCTCACCGGAGTTACCGATGAGGAGACACTTAAGGGTATCAAACATAGCTCCGATCAACCTGACTTTGTCTTTCAAAGCGTTGCCGACGTCGAAAATCTAATAATAGGGTGATAAGGGGATGGGGTGATAGGGTGGCAGGGAGTTCCTTTACTAACCTTGACTCTGTTGGAGAAAAAACAGTATAATTTTTTCAAAGGAGAGATGCAATGCAGAAAATTGAAATTAATACTCCTGAGCCAGAAAAGGTACTTCCGGTCCTTCGGGATGCTATTGAAAGACAGAAACGCATTCTTTCTCAAAGCCTTACCCAAACGGAGCAGAGGATTCAAGAATTAGCCGCCCGCCTTCATATAAACCCTGATCTTCTTTTGACTGGACAAGTTCCTCATCCTGAAAATCAAGACATGGATCTCCTTGAACTGGAAGGTGAACTGGAGATTCGTCGCCACCTACGGGAGCAGTTGGAAAGCCTTAATCACCTGACAATATGCCCCTAAAAGACTGCCGAATTACTGAACCTCCATTAGGTAGAACCAATGTCAGCAAAAAGATCAGGTGGCACAGGCTTCCAGCCTGTGTCTTTCTTTAAGATCACCAGAAGAAACTTACCTCATTGGCAAGAGCCTGAAAGAGTATACTTTCTTACTTGGCGCTGTGCAAAGGGTCAAACATTAACTCCGAGAGAGCGTACTATTACCTTGGAAGCATTACGTTATTGGGATGGCAGAAAGTGGACTGTTTATGCCGCTGTCATCATGCCTGAACACGTTCATGCTCTAGCACAGCCACTTGTCAAAAATGAAAGAGGGACTTTTGATTTAGGTGAGATCCTCCATAGTGTGAAGAGCTACAGTGCTCATGAAATTAACAAACAAAGAGAGGGGCAGGGGGTTGTCTGGCAGGATGAACGGTTTGATCGAATCGTGCGAGATGAGAAGGAATTTAACGAAAAATGGGAATATATCAAGACCAACCCAGTAAAAAATGGTTTGTCACAAAAGCCAGCGGACTACCTCTGGCTCTATGAGAAGATCCTTTAAATCACAGGCCAGAGGCCTGTGCCACCTAAAGTTGAAAAGGGGATTATTGAGGGGAAATTATGGTTAATGAAGAATATGTTAAAAGTTTTACAAAAAGAGATTTCTTAAAAAAGGTGGCAAGACTTCATTGTCGTTAAGGGTTGGAATTACCCTCCTTCGCAGAAAGCCACGGGCTTTAGACCGTGGTGCTCCACATTTAACACACTGCTGAAAATAAGGATTTAATCCCTACAGATATTGTAAATCTGACATTGACTTCTTCCTGAAGTCCGCAACCTGACATTTTGTTAGAGAGTGCTTGATTACAATTGGCAATAATCAGTTTTTATATTGTTCTTGACATACGACTTCCTTTTTTAGTACATTAAAATCATCCCAGAAAGAGTTCTTATCATTTTGACAAAATTTGAACTTGGAAGGTTGTTTTGATCTTCGGCCAGATGTAAAATATCCGCACCTCGGTGCAACTACACTACCAAATTTAGGAGTAAAGTTGTACCTCAGTGCAATTAGGAACGAGTTAAATGAAATTTCGGGCATGAAAGGAGGAGAGAATTATGAAAATAGAACCGCCCCTTTTATTGCACATGAGACCAAGCCTTCTCGCTTTTCAGGAAAAATAGGACCTGACCCATTGTTTTTTAGCCATATAATTTTAAAAATAATATAAGTATGGTATAATGTGCATAGTAAACCTATAATGCTAATATGCGATTTGTCAAACATTCATTTTTTTTGGGGCTTTCTGAGAATAACAAGGAGGGAATATGAACGAAAAAAAAGGTATTCAAGCTGATCGTTTTTTTGAGCAGCTACCGGATGCGATTTCATTTTTTTCCGATTTTGCACAAATTGCCCACACAGGGAATGAAATCGTAATGCAATTTTATGAAACTATCCCTGGTCCTCCTGGGCCTGAGGGCCACATTACGCAAGTTAGAACACGCCTAAAGGCCACAATCACGATTGGGTTAACTCATGCACAGACTATAGGTAAGTTACTTACTGAAAAAGGAGAGGTTAAATAATGAAATTGTCAGCAACGACTTTTGAAAAAATCGGTGATTTTAAGAGTGTTATTGAATCAATGTCTATTGAGGCCCAATCTCCCACTGAACTTCTTTCTGCTCTTGACAGGATAGGAATTGAGTCTTACGTTACAGAAGAAGGTCACTTAATGATAAGGTATTGGCAAATTGGAGCTGAAGACTTTGTTCCCCCCGAACAGGCAAGTATTATACGTACAAGTAGACATCTTACAGACCAAGGCGATAACATGGACTGGTTAAGCAAAAATCTTCAAACTATTCGTGAAGAATATGGTGGGAAATGGGTAGCAGTCTATAACGAGAGGATCGTAGCATCCTCATCTACTTTACCCGACCTTATGAATCAAATTGAAGAATATGACAGGCCACTAATTACACTTATACCCGCGGAACCAGTCATATGGACATTTACATATGCCCTCTAAGAACTTTGAACGTAGTGTGAAATTTTATGAAGGCAAAACTCAGAACGGTACTTCCGTGTGGCTACCGTTGGTTGATGTCAGTCTGATAACACCAAGTAATAGTCGCATTTCTTTGCCTTTGCTCTTTGATACAGGTGCAAGTGTAACAACTCTAAGAGCAGACCTTTATCCCCTGCTTGGGTTGCGGTCATGGAATGAAGGACTAAGAGTGCAAACTGATACCGGTGGCGGTCAAGTAGATGCCTATCAATATACTGCTACCATAGAAGTCTTTGGAAAGAGCATTCAATGTCCTATTCAATTGTTGCAAACGCTGCCACTTCATCCTCTTTTCTGTGGATTGCTCGGACGAGATACCGTTTTCAATGAGTTTGGATTCGGATTTTGGGAAAGTACACACGAGCTTTTTGTTACTGAGATCCCATAAGGTTAGCCCTTTAGTTTGAAAAAAAACATGAAGGGGTCAATTCTTTGATAGTGACAAAAAAGGGAATGACCGAAACTTCATTTAACACCACGGAGGCGCAAACCTACGGGAAACAGTCACGCCTTATATCGGATTCTATAGATCATGACTCGACTGTTTCGCCTCCGCACAACGTTATACGCCATTTCAATCCGTAACCTTCAATTCCTCACATGGCATCATCCTCACTCTTAGTAGGTGAAGCAATCACTCAGGGCTTAACAGTCTATTGTCCTTTTGGTTAAATTTGTTTGGAAATTACTTCTTTAGGGAGCGATAATCTTTACCCTTATGTTCGACATCATAAATCTTTTTTTGAGGGATTCTTTTTTAGGTTGGTGGGTCAAGTTTCTTGAATGACTCTTCTGCGGTTGGAAGGAATGTTACTCTATACATAATTCTTTTTTGAGAGATTCCCAGTTCTTCCCTTTTCCACCGAGGTCCTCTTGTCTTGCCTTCCGCATCTTCTTTATAAATTGAGGATTTTGGGATAAAAGCCAATCTTCAAGATCCATAATTAAAATTAGGTCTCTCCATCTCCCTGTCACCCAATCCCCCCATCTCTTATTCAAAGGAGAGCATCTCTTATTATCTGGATCGGATGTAAAACCTTTAACCCGGTGAGATGACGAATTTGCATGCGGCAACCTTCGCAGTCAGAAAGGATGATCTCTGGTTTTAGACGATCAATCGCCTCTGCCAAATCTCTTCCGATCTCCTGAGATATTTCATATTTTTCCTTTTTAAAACCAAAAGTGCCTCCCATTCCGCAACAATCCGCCTCAATATTGTCAATTTTAAGACCTGGAATGAGTCGAAGAATTTCAAGGGCAGGAAGACCAATACCCAAAGCCCTTAAATGGCATGGAGCAAAATAGGCTATTTTTAGAGAGAGCTCCTTGAAATGAGCATTGAGACCATTTGATTCTATTAAATTCCTCAGAAACTCAAAGATGTCAAAAATATGTTCAGCCACCTCCTCCGCATCCGGGATGGACAAGAGGTGGCCATATTCATGTTTAATCATATGGCCGCAACTGGTTGAAGAGAAGATGATCTCAGAACCTGAACGAATTGTGTTAAGGAGGGAAGGAACATTATAGAGGGCCATTTTTTTTGCTCCTTTAAAATCTCCATTGCCGAGCATCGGGATACCGCAGCACCGCTGAGGAGGAAGGATGATTTCAAACCCATTTGCCTCGAGGACTTGGACGGTTGCTTTTCCGACATCGACCTCGTTGGTATTGGTATGGCAGCCATAAAAATAGGCCACTTTTTTATGGCCTTTTGACTGGTGTTCTTTAAACCATTGTCTGAAGGTAGAAGATTCATAACCCGGGAGCTCTCTTCTTCTATCTATTCTTAAAATAGCCTCTACAATCCATTTGGTGACAGAGCCCTTAAGAAGAAGATTGACGAGAGGGGAGAAAAGTGATCCAAACCACCCATAGAGATAGGAATGAGTGAGAAGCCAATCCCGAAAAGGCCTTCCTTTTTGATCCAGGTATTTTGCTTTGGCAATGAGATTCAGTTCAGAGATATTTACGCCAGAGGAGCAAACCATATCGCAGAGATGGCACCCAATGCAAAGGTCAATCCATTCGTCCACAGAAGGTTCACCTGGCCTTCGAAATCGCTCAGTCCCAGGACCAGCCTGCTTCGGCCCTGGGAATTTTGGCGTCACCCGTGAGACAGGGCAGACCGCCATGCAGGTAGCACAGCGGATACAAACATCTGAATTATTCTTGGGCGAGATTTGTTTATCCATCAGTTTTTTTCGTAGCCGCAACCTTAAGGTTGCGTAAATTAACGCTCCGCCAGGAAGCGGAGCGGCTACCATTTATTTTATTTAGCTAAGGCCCTTTTTGCTGCCATATAACCCGTGGCGATCTCAATTCCTTCCCTTGATTTTTCATCAATATAGTGATGATGGGCCAAAATCGAGCCAACTACCCAACCATTTTCTAAAATCAGGTCTCCTCTTTCATCAACCGGTTGAAAGGTTGAATCAATTAAAATGCCGGCCTGATGAATCGGGTGAGGAGCACCTGTAAAAAAGTTTTTTTCAAACCAATCCTCTCGTGACTTAGATTGGGGAACGGGAAGATTGAAGATCGGCTCAAAGACCTTCTCCATGTTTGCCTTCAGACCTCCTCCCATAAAACGTCCTGTGGCAAGGATATAACGATCGGCAGAATAGGAGGTGGTCACAGGAGGATGAAACACTTCAATTCTCTCACATCTTTTCCCTTTCAGGGTCGCTTTTGAAACCGAATAGCCAAGGAGAAAAGTAACCCCCTTCTGGATCAGCCATTCTTTAAAACGATTGAAGATTCTCATCCCTGGAATCGACGGAGGGAGAATAGGGATTTCAAAGACCTTAGCACCAACGATCTCCTCTAAGTCTTCCTTAACTTGAAAGGGGTTGTGCATTCCTAAGAGAGCCGAAAAGCCGACCCGGGTTTCACCTTGGAGTTGCTTTTTAATTTCCCTGCCGATGTTTTCTCTAAAAGATTTTTTTTCCATTAATCTTGCAAGGGCAGTAGCCGTGATTTCCTGATTAGGGACATCAGGGAGGGAGAGGGTGATTCCTCGACACTTTAGTTGGTCAGCCACATAATGGGCATAGAAATCCTTGAAGCCTTTAAACCCAACGATGAGTGTATGCCCTCCATCGAAAGAGATTCCTCCAACCATGGTCGTTGGGATGAGATAAGTGGGCCGAAGTGTTCCCGCACCTGTTGGGAGGAGGCAGTTCATATTATCAATAGCTTGAAAAGAATAAGGAGGCGGAAATAGAGAAAGAAAGGAGGAGAAGGCCTCCTCAATTTTTTCTAAGCCTACTTTGGAATAAGGGTGTTCGGGATGATCTTTTATCCATTGGGAAAGGCCATCTTTCATCCCAGTACCAAGATGACCACTGACCTGTTCATGGGTGAATTGGTCCTCTGGTACGGGATGTTCGCCCCTATGAGCCTTAGTATCAACATCAGAAGTTTGCCTATGGGGCTCCATCTTCATCGTCTTTGGAAGTTGGCCTAAGACATCGATCGAATTTGAAAAAAGGGAAAGAGAGCCCATCCCTTTTCCAACAATGAGGACTTTTTGGCCGGCCTCCGCAGCCGTTTTAGCTGCCATCAGCCCTGAGAGTCCCATTCCAATGACGATGAGATCGTAGTGCATGATTTACACCGAATGCGGATTTCGGAATTTTTATTCCGCATTCTGCATTCCGTAATGGTATGCCCCTTGGACCCTTAGGTTAAAGGTTGAAGATTCCTTTATAAATCGATTCAATCAATTCTTCTTCTTTGAGTGCTATCCCCCAGAGAATCGGGCGGATCCCTTTCCATCGCTCCTCAAGAAATCCCTTTAATATCTTATTGGAGTCTCCTTCTGCCATCCTTAAATCGTGTAGGACTCCGAAAAGGCGATAGACACAAAAACCCCCCTGGCATGTCCCTTTGGCAAGACGTGTCCGATGAAGGATATCTTGAAGGTCTTTTAATTTCTCTCCCCCTAAAACCTCTTCAATTTCTTTCCTTGGAATTAGCTCGCAATCGCAGAGGGTTTCTCCTTGATCTGTTGAGAATTGTTCGAGTCGTTCTTTTAGACTGGTAGGTCTGTTTGAACCAGGAAGAGGTTTCAAATGAGTCGAGCAGGGCACATCCCTTCCCATCTTTTCACAGATAAGATCAGAAGTTTTTTCTGCCATCAACCGATGGGTCATTAATTTCCCACCCGTGATGCTGATCAGATTTTGTATCCCGTCTCTTTTTCCATGGTCAATGAGTACAAACCCCCGGCTGATGGCACGGTCATTCCCTTTTTCTTCGGACTGGAATAAAGGCCTGATGCCTGCATAGGCCCGGATAAACCTGGCCTCTTGAATGGCAGGGATCATCTTCGATGTCTCCTGAATTAAGAGGGAGACCTCGTGGGGGGTGACTTCAAACTTTTCGACCTCTTCCAAACGAATGGAGGTGGTCCCCAGAATGGATACGGTATGGTTTGGAACCACGATGTCCCCATCTGAAGGAGGCCTGCAACGATTGATGACGCTATGGTTGAGCCTCTGGTTGGTGATCAACATCGAGCCTTTAGAGAGGGCCATGCCGATATGGAGACCAACGCGTTTCAGGAATTGGTTTGCCCAGGCTCCCGTGGCATTGACGATATAGGGGGCCTCAATGATGTATTCCTCACCCTGGAGGAGATCTTTTACCTTTGCCCCTTTTACTTTATCGCCATCCAGGATCAGGGAGGTGATTTCGGTATGAAGAAGGATTTTTGCTCCATGTTCTTCTGCATCTTTGGCATTTTCTAAAACTAAGGCAAATGGATCAATCGCCCCATCCGGAACCTTCACAGCACTGAGAAGATTGGGATTTAGTTCAGGCTCTAATTCGAGGGTTTCATCCCGGGTGAGAAGGGTAGTTTGAATTTCCACCTCTTCACAGGCTCGAAGAAATTTATCCCTGAAATTGAGACCATCCTCAGGAAGAGAGACGAAAAGGCCATCTGTTTCTTCAATACAGTGGGGTGCAATCTTTCTGAGGATCCTGTTTTCTGCAATGCATTCACGAGCCGCTTCGGGGTCCGAGACAGCATATCTTCCGCCGCTATGAAAGAGACCATGATTTCGACCCGAAGCACCGGAGGCAAAATCCTTCTTTTCAATCAAAACAGAAGGGATTCCTCTCAACGCCAAATCCCTTGAAATCCCGACTCCCGTCGCACCGCCTCCGATGATCAATACCTCTGTTTTTATCTTCACTCAGGACTCCAACAATATAATTTTAAAGCTCGAATTTCGAAACAAATCCGAATCATTATAATGTCAAATGCTAAAGCTTAAATGTCAAATCAAATCCAAAGCTCAAGTACTGTAACTCAAGGCTTCAGCCTTGAGTATGATCAACCCTGAAAGGGTTGAGTTACAGAATTTTGAAATTTGGCATTCATTTGACATTTGAAATTCGGATTTAGAAAAGTTAGGTGGCTTTCATCACGATACTGCAGATGATGTTGGCCGCCTCATCACTTCGATCGGCAGCATTACTGAGGTGTCGATAAATCTCCCTCATCTTCAGCATATAGATGGTATCCGTCTTTTTGAAGAGATCGGCGAGGGCTGTATGATAGGCCTTCTCCATGGCATTCTCATAAGATTTGGCCTTGACGGCGTGTTCCATGGCAATGTTGGGGTAAGTTTCCAAGATTTTGACGGCATCACTAATTTCACGGGCTGCTTTTCCCAAAATGTCCACCATGTCCCGGAGATGTTCCTCAGAAGACACCTCATAAATCTCCATTTCATCGACAGTGGAATTGGCATAGTCCACGATATCATCAATCGCCCTTGAGAGGGCGTAGATATCCTCTCGATCCATTGGGGTGACAAATGTCTGATGGAGTTCTTCAACGAGGATCCTTCGAAGTTCATCGGCTTCTCTCTCAATCCCCTTCACCCGGTTTGCATTTTCCTGATTTTGGTTCTGGACAAAGGCTCCCAATGCTTCAATCCCTTCAAGGGTTTTAGATGCCTGGTCGGAAAGCATCTTATAGAAATTGCTCTCTTTTGAAAAGATCCGGTCCTTTAAGCCCAATTTTTTCTCCCTTTAAACCAACCACTCCCCATCCCTTTTGATTTTGGAATTGCTCATTTTCTAACGAGATTAGATGGATTTGTCAAGGAAAACGAGGATCACCCCTTCCGCCTTCTCCTGTTTCCTTGGATCCCAGCGATTGAATACAAAGCTTGACTTTTAAATACAATGAAATAAAATGGGGTCACTTTTAGAACTTGAGGTTTGAGGCTTAAGACTTGAGGCAAGAGGATTTGGCCTCCCCCCTAACCTTAATCCTCTGACTTTATTCTAATCGTGGATAGGAGTCGACGATGATTGAAATCTTAAAAAGCAGACATCATTTCCTCGATCTGGTCCAGGTGGCTTTTATCCTCACCGATGCCCACTCAAAAATCCTTTACACTAACCGCTATACCGAACGTCTTTTTGGGTATTCGAGAGCAGAGATAGAGGGAGAACGAATTAGGCTCCTCTTTCTGGAAGAGGATCTGACCTTCTTCCTCCCCAACATCATCTACCTCTCGCTCTACAAAAACGGTTTTGAAGGGGAGGCCCTTTTGAGACAGAAGAACGGGACGAAGGTTTTTGTTCACCTCTACACCACTACTTTCAAGGAAGAAGGAGAGGTTTTTATTTCTTTTTCCCTCCAAGAGATTCAACGATTGAAGAAGCTGGAGAGGGAAAGATTAGAGATGGAGCGTTGGGCGAGTCTTGGCATGATGGTGGAGGAGATCGCCCATCAGATTCGGAATCCGATTGTTGCCATCGGAGGATATACGCAGCGCCTTCTCAAGGCACTCTCCCCTTTGCCAAAAGGTAAATCCTATCTTCATCAAATTCTTCAGCAAACGAAGAGACTCGAAACCATGATTCAGCGGGTGGAGGAATATGTCCTGATCCCGAAACCCACTTTTCAAAAGGGAAGGATTCAAGAAGTGGTAGAGACTGCCCTCCAGACATTTTCAAAAGAGGCCACCGAGAAGGGGATTTCCCTCAATCTGGAGACAGGGACTTTAGAAGGGGAAGGGGATTTCTTCATTGACAAGGAGCTCATTGCCAAAGCTCTCTTTTATATTTTGGAAAATAGCATCGAGGCGGTTACACGAATTCCGATGGGGAAAAAAGGGAGGATCCTGAAGGTGTCCCTTTTTGGGGATGGAGAGAACATAGGGGTTTCGATTTCAGACAGAGGGGAAGGGATTTTCAAGAAGAACCTTGACCGAATTTTTGAGCCTTTTTTTTCCACCCGACCTGATCGGGTGGGATTGGGATTGACCTTTGCCAAGAGAGTGGTGGAAGACCAAGGGGGAAGCATTCGAGTGGAGAGTCGTTTAAAGAAAGGAACGACGATCACACTCACTTTCCCAAAGGATCGACGTCGGAAATTACGTCGGGAACAAATTTCCCCTGAGGCCTTGGGGAAAAATATTGATTAAGTAAAAGTTATGCACGGCGACATAAGTATCATCGCTTAAGTCTTCGGCGGTCCGGTCCGATCAGCCCTGAAGGGCTGAGTTACAACCCGGCATCGAACTGTAACTCAAGGCTTTAGCCTTGATTAAGGAGCTCTGACTTGAGTCGTCGTGTATAGAACGACCTTCTTCCATTCCATACCTTCTTCAAAGAATAAAGGAACATTTTGATCTTAAAGGCTCGTGTCCCCTTAGAACATTTGCGCCATTAAAAAAGAAGAGAGCTCTGAAAAACTAGTGTAGTGTCTCAATAACGCCTTTCCAGTAGGTGTCATTCCGGGCTTGACTAAGCCTGCCCCGTACTTGATACGGGGGAATCCAATCTCTGAAGCTGGATTCCCGCTGGAGTTTATCCCGCACTTGATGCGGGGCGGGAATGACGGTTTACGGATTACTGTAAAATATTTATAGATATACTACACTACGGTATGCTTTCTTAATCAGAGATTTCAGGACTTTTTCAGAAATCTCAAGAGGTGGGGTTGACATCCATTTCCTACAGGTTAAAATAAGATCGAATTTCAGAATCGGTAAGGCAAAGTTTGTGAGATACGTTTAGGCCAGAGGGTTCATCAAACTTCAAATTTCTAAAAGGACTGATATGGAAAAGGGATTGATGGAAGTTAAAGTAATGGGTATCGTGGTGGATCCCAAGGCCTCTAACCCCGTGGTCGTCTTAGTGGACCTTTCTGGAAAAAAGGCTTTGCCGATATGGATCGGAGTCTTCGAGGCGGAAGCCATTTCAAGAGGTATCGAGGAAGTCGTGACGCTTCGCCCCATGACACACGACCTCATAAAACAGATTTTAGATACATTCCAAGTCACTCTCACTCGGGTGGTCATCCATGACTTAAAGGAAAATACTTTTTATGCCAATCTTTATCTGGACGTGGAAGGAGAAGAACTTATTGTGGATAGCCGCCCCAGCGATGCGATTGCTCTGGCGATAAGGGTGAAGGCTCCTATCTTTGTTACAGAATCAGTCATTGAGGCGACAAAACAAATGGGGATTTTAGCCTCCAATCTTTTAGAGGAGGGAGATGAACTTAAAACCATCATTGAGAATATGAGACCAGAAGACTTCGGAAAATTTAAAATGTAATGGGCCCTCTTTTCTTTCCATAAAATCTTCTTCAAACTAACCTCTTAACATCAACGCTTCTAAATACAATTTAGTTTAAAGAAATCCCTCTCACCCGTACCTCTCCTTGTGGTTTGACAGGAAGAATCCCTTCGAAAGCCCGTTCGACGGCGCCACCCCCCCTGGTTTTCAGGAGAGGAAGAAAGCACCTCTCAGGGTCAACCCTGAGCAAACCCCTGGCCCTCAGTGTGGGGAGTCGAAGGGTTGACAATAATTTTTGTGCTTTTGACAATTTGTCGTTTCTAATGAAAGGCTTTTTAATATTATATCCTTCTCAAGAAAATTAAGGTGGAGCTTAAAAATCAAATAGTTATGAAATCAAATACCTCTCGCTTTCTTCTCGGCATATATTTTGCTTTAAATACATGAAAATCAAAATAAATGGAGGTAACTCGATGTCTTTAATGGAAAGAGATGAAGTGTTAACCACGGATGAGGCAATTGAATACCTAAGGATCTCCAAACCCACCTTTTTGAAATATATTCGTCTCGGGAGGATCAAGGCGATTAAGGCTGGAAAAGGGTGGAGAATCCTCCAGTCAGAATTAAGCCGATTCTTAAAGGGAGAGCTGAATTGATGCTAAAGAAAATAAGGAAAAGTCTGACGTTAAAATGGATGGTTTTCTCCATCTTATTAGCCACCATCCCCCTGACCATTGCAGGGTTCAGTATTATTCAAATCTATCAGAAAGATTTGAAGAGGTCAGTGATTGGAACTGAAGAGATGAAAGCCAGTATGGTGGTTGAAAGGACAGAGGCCTTTTTTGAAAAGATCACCAGCAACCTCCTCACTCTGGTCAATGATGAAGATTTTAAAATGGGCAGTTCTTCTTCTCATAGGAAAAAACTTTTAGAGTTAGAGAACCTCCTTTACCGAAATGATTATATTTTGGAATTGGTTCTATTAGATGAGAAAGGGAGAGAGACGATCAAGGTTTCAAAATATAAGGCGATGGGTCCCAGTGATCTGAAAAACCAATCAAAAAGTGAGATATTTAAAGTCGTTTCAAAAAACAAGACCTATTACGGAAACTTTAAACTCATGAAAGATAATGTTCCGGCAATGGAGATTGCAGTTGCCATCAAAGAATACAAAGGGAATCCCGCAGGCATATTGAG
>Ga0315281_10004660_pt1 | contig 19870 bp, 22 predicted proteins | sample YL17G07_0_MG_FD_204540 | JGI IMG/M metagenome (GOLD analysis project Ga0315281, IMG submission 204540) | Sediment microbial communities from Yellowstone Lake, YNP, Wyoming, USA - YL17G07_0 | ecosystem: Environmental > Aquatic > Freshwater > Lake > Sediment | place: USA: Wyoming | collected... | reverse complement strand
GACGTGGTGAATAACCTGAAAACGGTGCTGTCGCGACGGCTGCGAGAGGAGTTTCCGGCGCTCCGTTCGGCGTACCGAGGCAAACCAGTGCTGTGGTCGCCGAGCTACTGTATCCTTTCGGCCGGACGGGCTCCGATCGAAGTTCTGAGGCGCTACGTCGAGAATCAGAAGAAGCCGGTCTAGCCGCCATTGCCTACCTCAGCGTGGTGGACCCCCGCCTGCAGAGCGAGGCGGGGGCTTGCGATTGTAGGGGTCATTGTCGATCAGCCTCCGTTGTCGTTGCCGTTGTAGGCCCGCAGCACTCCGACTGCTCGCTCCCATACAGAAGCAAGGGTGGCGCCGTCCTTGCCGCGCACCATGACCACGAAGCTGCTCGGCTTCATGATGTGCGAGATCTCCACCTCCCACTGTGCCTGCGAGACACTTTCGTTGTGGTAGTTCCGAACGACCCCCTCGAATCCAGGTGGCAGGTCCCGCTCGATCGTCCACTTGTTCTGATCCATCGTTCTCTACGCGGCGGGAACCCCGCCCTTCAGGGCGGGGAGTAGCCGCGTCCTCCATACGCTTGCTTTTTTGAACGTTTTCTCGAGGTACCTCACCTGCTGCCTCAGCGCTCCGACCGCACCCTGTTCTTGTCGATGTGCGCCGCCCAGGCACACCTGGGGCAGGTGAACCGCTCCGAGTCCATGACCATCCCGGCCGAGCGGTAGGGCGCATCGTCGAAGACGACCAGATCCCCAGACGTCCGCGTGTCCAGGTACCACGCGCGGTTGCGCTGCCGGATCTGGATCTGGCACTGGCCCTGCGGCATGCGCCGCGCGCACTCGGGGCAGACCAGGACGAGTGTCAGCTCCTCGGGATAGAGCGGGTCCAGGCCCACGATGACGTCGGCGAGACACTGCACGGGCTGGCTGCGGTGCATCAGCTGCTCGCCCCCTGCCGTCAGGTACTCGAGCAGTACCTTGGCCCACTCCATCGGCAGCCCGGACGGGTTCGGGGCGAGGTAGTTCGTGTACAGCTTGGCGCCCCCGTCCTCGACCGGGATCGCCGCCACCTTTCGCATCGCCGCCTGCTCGTCCCGGCGCCGCTCCGCGTCCGTCTCCTCCTCGTGCACCATGCGGTCGTGGGCCATCGTGCTCGTGCCGCCCTTGACGAACATGTCGATCGGCAGGCCGAACACGGTCTGCGGGCCCAGCGGCGGTTCAGGTTCGGCGGGTGGCGCGGGGCCAGGCGCGGCACTCTCCGGCTCGGTTGTGGTCTCAGGATGCACCACGGGCGTGGTCGGCCCAGCTGCGTCGTCCGGCATGGTTCCGAAGCATGCCGGGTTCGGCCTGCGGTGTCAAGAGGGTGCCGGGGGCACGCGCATACCTGCTACAGGAACAGCAGGATGATCGCCGCCGCGATCCCGGCGCTGCCCACCGCAACCGCGCCCTTCGCCCCGGTGCTCATCGGCACGGGCGCGGCCTTCATGGCCTTCTGCCGAGCAATGGTCTGCATGGACAGCGCCTGAGCCTGCGCCGCTCTCTGCTTGGCTTGCGCGAGCTGCAGCGCTTGCCACTGGGCAAGCGTCTTCGCCGCCGCCGTCTTCACCGTCTTCAGGGCCGCGGCGGCAGCTGCCTGCTGCTTCCTCTTGAGCTCCGCCGCCGCCTTCACTGCGGCCGCAGCATGCTGCTGCTTCTTGACGCGCGCGTAGGTGATCGCACCGGCGCTGCGCGTGGCGCAGCGCGCCCACTCGTACGCGCTCCAGCGCACCGTCTCGGGAAACCGGGCAGTGTGGTTCGTGAGATGGCACTGCCATGCCAGCAGCTCTTCGTCTGCCTTGCACCATCCAGTTTCGCCAATCGGGAAACCCAACCTATTGACAGCCTGACCAACACACCACATGGGCGACGTATTTCCGAACGTGCCTGATGGCCATGGGCACGCCCACGTCCGGTTGACCGGATCCTCCCCAAAGTGCGTCTCGGTCATCATCATGCCGTTCAGCATGAACGGAGCCACGTCCTGGTCCCAGCCCGACTCGGCGCGGTCCTTGTCCCACCGGCCGTGCTGCGTCTGGGGGTCCCAGTCGTACAGCCGATTCATGACGTAGCTCACCTGGTCGATAAACTTCCGCTTGGCCAGCGGGATCACGTCATCCTCGGGTCGACGGCCGGCGTGCGCCGGGTCTTTCGCGTAGAGCTCCGGCAAGTGCTGCGGGTATGGGGCAAGCGCGTCCTGCCTGATCTTGTTGAGGTCTGGCGGCCAGTCGCGAGGGCGCAGCCCTGATGCCACCGTCGCCAGAATCTTGTCGAGCTCCGCCTTGGCGTTCGCCGCGCGCGACTTCGCCATCGCGCGGTACGCCACCACCTTCGCGGCCTGCTCCACCCTGAGCTCTGCGGCCTTCTGCTGGACGACCTCTATGGCATCGATCTCCTGGGTGCCGAATGCTTCGCCCAGCGCGCCAGGAGACCACGTCCCAGCTCCGAACATACCATTCACGTACGTGCAGGCCACCGCGAACTGCGCATCGGCTACCACCTTGTACTCGTAGTCCGTCGCCCGCTGAAACAGGTCCTGCAGAGCCGACCACAGGGCGATCTGTTTTTTCGCTTTCGCATCGTCATCCGACGAGCCGAAGAGCGATCCGATCACGTCGTTGACGACGGTCCCAACCACCTTGCCAGCCACACTGCCGGCTACGCCACAAATCGGATTGCCACCGCAGACAGCCAGGCCTGCTGCCGCTCCGCCCACCTGGCCAATGGCTGATAAGTCCACCGACTTACCGTCAAGCACCTGCTGCGCAACCGACACGGCCACGCCAGCGTACGGGGCCAGCGTGGCAGCGGTGGTGTTCTGCGCGTACGTTATCGCCGCATTGCTGAGCGTCGTCTTCGCAGCCTTCAGCGCACCGTCCATGTTCGCGTTGCTACCGAAGCTGGCCACACCACTCGCCATCGCGTCCAGCGCGTCGAACATATAGGGCTCGACCCCGTTGGCCACCGCCTCGTCCTTCGCGCGTGCGTACATCTCCGCCTGAATGTCGCCGAATGCTTGCGTGCCGAAGATGGAGTAGCTCACTGGTTCCTGCCTCAGATCAGGCCCCCCTGTGCAGACCGTACCGCATCGCGAGCGCGATACCTAGCGCGAGCGCTCCGGCCACGGCCATGCTCGTGGTCGTCTCCTCGGCCACCGGCTGATGGTGCTCGATGGCACGTCGCCGCAGCGACGGGTGGAGCAACGCGTACGCCGAGTAGCCGACGACCGCGCCGACACCGAGCGCGATCGGCCAGCCGACCACCGGCTCATCGACCGCGCCGACGGCGATCATCCGCGGTCCGGCGAGATTCGGAGTGAAGCCCCAGCCGGGCACAGGAGAGTGCAGCTCCCAGGGGAACGAAACGGGGTAGGGGTTCGCGTAGGTGGTCGTCATGCGTGTCTCCGAGACCTCTTCGATCGGGCAGCGTCGATCCAGTACGCGAGCCCAAGGACGAGGCCCATCCCGATCCACATGATCCCCGCCTTCTGCTCGGCCGCGCGTGTCTGGGCGACCGCCTCCTCGACCGTCTCCCCGACGCCGATAGTGCGCGGCCCCGCGAGGTTCGGCGTGAACCCCCACCCCGGTACTGGCGCGTGCATCTCCCAGGGAACGGCCACGGGGAACGGTGTCGCGTAGCTCATCAGGCGGCCTTCTTTTGGTGGTTCTGGATCCAGTGATACGCCTCGGTAATCGCCTTGCACCGCTTCTCCGCGGCTGCGCGCTTGTTCTCCGTCGCGCGGTCGGGGTGGTGCTTGCGCATCAGCTCGCGGAACGTCTCGTCGAGCTCGGTGCTCGTGACCGGATCGCGCAGGCCGAGCACGCGCAGGTACCGGCGCCGCTCGGACCGCTCGTCACCCTCTATCCCCGGACGCCGCGGCTCGCCCGCCTCTGGCTCTGGCCGCACGCGCGGTGGATTCGGCTCCGTGCGCGCCCGCATCAGCCGCGCCGCCTCGTGCAGGCAGCGGAAGCACAGGATGTTCGCGTTCTCGTCGATCATCGCGTGATGCAGGCACGTGTGCAGCCCACAGAACCCGCAGCTCCCGATCGCCGCCTCCCGGCAGTTGACGACCTCGCCATCAGGCATCCGTTGCCCGATACCGCACCTGGCGCCGCTCTGCACCAGGGGCCGCCAGCGAAGCAGGATCTGCGACTGCACTCGGCCCACCCAGCGCAGGATGCTGCGCGTGAGCGGGTCGCTCGACCCGTCTGCTACCTCGTCCACGGCATGACCCAGCATGCTCGCAAACAGGTTCTCGATGCCGGGAGGGAAGAGCATTTATCCAGTCTATCACCTCCGGCGGTGCCGGCGCCGCCGGTTCGCGGTCAGCGCGGGGTAGCCGCCCCGACTCGGCGCGCGGCCTCGTTTCTTGCCCCGCGTCAGGAGGTAGATGCCTCCGCCCAGCACGGCGACTGCCACCGCGAGTCCGACCGGAGTCGTGAGGAACCCCATGGCCTTGGCGCCGCTGCCGCGTGCAGCCTTTTTCGCCGCGGCAACGATTGCCGGATCGGCGTCCTTGGTCAGGAAGTATTGCCCGCCGGGCCGGGTCAGTTCCGCAACCACCTTCGGATCGCTGGTCACGACCATGGTCCTGAGACCCGGTGTCGGCACGAGCACGCGCTTGTCCATGAGCGAGACGACCGGCGCCTTGCCCACGGTCGGCAGCAGGGCCGCCAGAATCGTCGCCAGGTTGGGCGAGCCCGCCGGCACGGGCACGTCCGCGGGAGGCGTGGCCTCGCCATGGTAGAAGATGACGAGCGTCGTGCCCGGCGTGCTCGAGGCCGCGGTGGCCTTGTCTACCGTGCCCCACTGGCCCATCATGGCGTACAGCGTCTGCGCCCCCTGGTCGGTGGCAACGGTCAGACCGCCGTCGATGTTGAAGAACGGGTCGAGGGTCTTGATGTCGACGTCCTCGCCCAACCCACTCCACGGATTCTGGCCCCACATGGCTCTCATTCCTTCCTCTCCGCGGGCCCACGGATTGCGCTGTCGGCCCCACTGCGTTTGCCCCCACATGCCCCGGAGCTTCTCCTCGTCCCCACCGCCGCCTTCTCCGGTGTCGTACCCGCTGTCATCCACGGTGCCGTAGACCCCGTAGCCCTCGGCCGAGCGGATGTAGTCGCGGCCATCGCCGCCAAGGTCCGCGCCCGCGAACATGGCGTCCTTGTACGGCGCGCGGAAGTGGCTGATCTCGTTGTACCTGTGCGGCATGATCGATCTCCGTCGTGGTGATGGGTGTCTGCTACGTTCTGGCGTGGCGCCGGCCTCGGCCCTTGTGGCCCGCTGCGGCGAGCCCCACGGCCAGGAGCACGGCAGCGCCGGCCACTGCGGCGACCGTTGCGAGCGTCACCGTGCCCGCCTTGGACGCAGCAAGCGCACGGTTGGCCACCTCGGTCCGGGCCATGGCCACCGTCGGGCTCGCCACCTCGTCGTACATCAGGTAGTGCGTGCCGCCGACCTTGGCGAGGTCGGCGACCACCTTCGGGTCCACGGTGAAGACGATGCTGTGCACGCCGGGGGTGGGCGCGATGACGGTCTTGTCTACCACGCGCACCCAGTTGGCCACATTTCGGGAAGTTGCGATCTGCGCCGATGCGGACTGCATGGCCGTGGCAAACGGCGTGGTTGTTGCCCCCTCTGGCGCGGGCACGCCAACGTAGAAGGCGATCTGGATGGTGTTGGGGCCCGCCGCCGTGAGCGCGGGTGCCTCGGTGAAGTTCTGCGCATCCAGCATCCCCTTGAACAGCTCCCACGTGACCGGCAGGAAGGTCAGCCCGCCCTCGACGTTGAACGCCGCGCTCGGGATGGCTACGTCCGCGCCAAAGCCGCTGTCGTCGATCCTTCGTCTCATGATTTCCTCTTTCTGCTGCTATTTCGAGTCGCCACGGTTCGCTTGCCGAGGTGCCTGTACAGTGCTTACCCACCAGTCAGCATCGGCACCCCGCACAGTAACCACGCGCTTGGCCTGCTAAACTTGAGCGGCCCGCCGATCCACAATGTGTTTGCTGCCAGTATGGAAGACGAACCGACGGCTGCTCCGGTTGCGATCCACTTCGGGTCCCTGTTGAACATTGCAGCAATCGCTGCCCCTACCGTTCCAGCGGCCAGCACAAAGATAGGAACCGCCCGCTCGTACGCTTCACCAACCGCCTGTCCGGCCGCCCGTGCAGCAGCGCCACCGCTGGTGTCGCCATATACGCCAAGGCCACGCGGCATCAGGAAGCTAGCACTCCCGTGCTGGATCACGTTGACCTCCTGCTGCCATGCCACATCGCGTAGATGCCACATGCGGCCACGACTGCCGCCAGTCCCGCCCCGATGAACTCCACCCACTTCGACAGCTTCTCCGGCGGCTCGCCCGGCTGCTTCAGCGGCGTGCCGCCCGGCGGTGGCAAGCTCGGGTCCGGCGCCACCGTGGTGCCGATCGTGACCACGCCCCCCTTGCCGTCCGGGTAGCTGATCTGCAGGCCCGGGATTGTCGGGATGGGCACGGTGACGCCCGTCCACTGGCCGAAGCCGCTCACAGGAAGTCCGAGGTTCGACAGCGCAGGCGCGTACACCACGAACAGCTCGCGTGCGCGGCCGAGCTTGCCATCGCGCGCCAGCATGATCGCCTTGCTCGCCGTCAGGAAGACCTTCGCCGCGGCCTGCGCGTAGGGTGGCAGGACGCCCCTCAGCATGGGCAGGATGTCGCCGGAGCTCGGCGCGATGAACTCCGCCGCATTGATGTCCCAGGTCTGCTGCCCGCTCGCGTCCGTGTGGACCGGCCGGCCCGCGAGCACAACGCCGTCGCCGCGGCTCGCCGCCTGCTGCAGCCACTGCGAGAACGGCAGCTGCGCCGATGCCATCTCCGCGCTCGCCACGTTGCACTGCTGCGCCAGCTCGGGCGACATGGCGCCGGCCGCGCCGCACGCCTGCTGGAGCCACCCGGCCCACTGCTGTGGGTTGAACATCAAGATGTCCCCGTCCGCAGCGCGCACCATGCAGGCGCCGGCCTTCGTCTGCCGGACGTAGCCGTAGTTGAGCATCCAGTTGAGGAGTTGGGCCTCGTACGGCGTCGGAACGGGCAGGCCCCAGTAGGGCTGCGACGCCGAGGTGTAGATCTGCTGCGCGAGCTCCGCGCAGCGCGCCGACGCGTTTGGATCAGTCGGCACCCAGAAGGCGAGGCAGCCGCCCGCGCCGGCAGACGGGATCCAGCCCGCCGGGTCATCGCTGAGCCGGCAGGCGGTGTCCGTCTGACCGAACGCTGCGTACGACATGGGCTAGCCTCTCACCCGGGTGCTGAAGCCGATGCCGTACTTCGTGGCGGCCTTGCGAATGCGGGCGGCAATGCGCCGCGCGACAGGCTTCGGATAGCGCTTGTGGAAGCGACCGAACCGGGTGGCGGCGTTGCGCACGTGCTTGGCCGTGAGCCGCGCCTTAACCTTGCGCCCGGCGCGGAAGCGAATCGGGTACATGTAGCACTCGGGAAAGGCGTAGTCGCTGCGCGCGGTCGCGCCCAGGCGCCGGTACTTCTTGGGCGCGGTGCAGCGGCAGGTGGGCACCTTGCCCTTCCACGCGGAACACAGCCGGCGGCCCGACTTGCCGTACGCCGTGGCGAGGCGGTTCGCGCGGTACCGTCGGCGCCGGGGGTTCGGCGTGGCGCCATGCTTGCGGCGCATCAGCAGGAAGAGCCCCACGCCCAGGAGCGCCGCCGCTCCGATGCCGACGTACAGGAGCGTATTGTTTCCAGCTGGCTGCTCGGGCTCTGGCTGCGCTCCCGCCCGTGCTGCAATCGCCTCGTAGGCTGCCGTGGTCGTCTCGATCTGCCTGAGCTTTGCCTGCTCCAGTGCTGCCGCTGCAGCCTCCTGCTGGGCCGTTCCCTCTGCTGCCGCTGCAGCCTCCCGGGCTCGTAGTAGCTTAGCCAGCGCGACCTTTGCCGCCATCTGCTCTGCCGCTCCACCGAGCCCGTAGCCGTGGTATGCGCTCATCTGCGAGATCATGGCTGCCTCCGTGCTGGACCGAGAATGTGATCGGCGAAGCGAACGCCGCCCCACTGCTTGTGCTGCCGCGCGCGCACCCATTGCCAGAAGTCGCGCACGCACGGGCCGCACGCGACCGCCGTGGGCGTGTACTGCGCCCCAGTCGCCGGATGCGCCGCCCCCTTACAGAACATACACCGCGCCGGGTCGCGCTCGTTGCCGCGGTAGCGCCGCCGCCGTCTCGTGGTCGGCTTGCCGCCGAACAGCAGCACACCGACACCGACCAGCGCCACCACGGCGAGGCCATACAGGAGCGGCTTGCCGCCAGTGGAGGATGCTTTCTTCGCGGGCTCCGTCGCCTGCTTGGCGGCCAGCGGTCTTGCGGCGACAACCGTCGGGCTCGCTTCCTGCTCGGGCAGCAGGAACTTCGTCCCGCCCACATGCGCCACCGATGCCACCACCTCGGGTTTGCGGGTGAACACGATCGCGTACTCGCCCGGCGCCCCGCTGAGCGCGGTCCGGTCGAACATCTGCACCCACGCATCCGGGTGCGGATCCGCCGCGATCTGGTCCGCTGCCGCCTTGATGGCGCTCGCCGTCGGAACCGTCGTCACCGTCTTGGGCGGCTCTACGCCGTAGTAGATGCCGATGCGGACGGTGTCGGGAACCTGGTTCACGGCCGCGGGCGAGGCGGCGGCGTCCTGCTGGAAGGCGGCCAACTGCGCCCGCATGGAGTCCGGGAGAAACACCAGCCCCTCCCTCACGACAAAGCCGTCCCCCGGCGCAGTGTCGGCGCCGAGTCCAGCCAAGCCGGTGGGGGAGTAGGACATCGCAGTCTCCTACCTGCGCCTTGCATGGCGCCGGTTTGGTTTCAGTGCGCGGCCTCGAACGTACCGCCGGCCGTAGCGGCGGCGATGCTGCTCCATGATCTCGATGGCTCGTGGGACGTCACCCTCGCGCTCGGCGCGCAGTGCGGCCGGAGGTAGAATCTCGCACTCGTGCCCGATCGGCCGGCCGGTTCGCAGATCGTGGCCGAAGTTGCAGAACGATGTCGCGTACACCGCGCGCTCCCTGGGGTTGCCGCGGTAGCTCCGCCGCCGGTTCGCCGTGGCGGTGGCAGCCGCCGGCTTCTTCTTGCCCAACAGCAACAGGGCGCCGCCTCCGATCACAAGCGCCGCCAGCGCCAGACCGACGTAGAGCCCCGTCTTCGAGCCAGCCTCCTCGGGCGCCGGCATCATGGGGGCCTGTGCAGCCACCGCCGCCTCCTCCGCCTTCTTCTTCTGCCACTGGGCCAGCGTGAGCTGCGACGCGGCGCTAAGCGCTGCCATTCGTGCTGCGAGCTCTTTGGCCTTCGCATCCGCCACGGCCTTCGCTGCCGCAGCTTGCTCTCTCTCCACCTTGGCCGCATGAGCCGCTGCAGCCCTTATCCGCGCTGCATCGAACTGGGCTGCTTTCTCGATCGCCGCCGCCTCCGCTTCCGCCACGGCCTTGTCGTGCTCCAGATGCGCGGCCGTCAGGATTGCGCCGATGACCGACGTGCCGGACGTTGTGGTGGTAATCGGGATGGGCTTCGGATCAGGCGGCCGGTCCGCAGTCGACGTCGTGGTCAGACCGGTCTCGTCCAGCGTGAACGAGATGTTTGCGCCGAGCCCATAGTCTCCCATCGTAGAGTACGACATTGTGGCCTCCTACCGTTTCCTCGCGCGCCGCCGGTTCGCCGTCGCGGGCGCCGTCGCCGTCGCGGGCGCCTTGCCGCCGCCCATCGTGAGCAGGAGCAGCCCGCCGAGCAGCACCACCGCGCCGCCGCCCATGATCGCGTACTGCGTCGTCTTCGTCTGCCCGGCCCACCAGGCCTTCGCCTTGTCGAGCGGGCCTGCGGCTGCTGCCTGCGTGCTCGGGGTGGGCGTCGCGCTGCCGGTGGTTGCTGGCACGGTCGATCCGCCTGCTGGCCGGGCACCCGCAGCAGCCGCCTGCGCCGCCGCCGTGGCCGCGGCGGCCGCAGCCTGCGCCGCGCCCACGATGTCCACCGGGTTCGCGCCTGACTTGTACTGCTGCCACGCCGTCGCCAGCGCCGCGCAGATGTCCGCCTTCGGCATGCTGCCCTGCGTGTACGAAACCCCGTGCTCGTTCGCGAACGCCTTCATCGCGGCGAACGTGTTCTTGCCGAACGTGCCGTCCACGCCGCCCGCGGGGTAGCCGAGATCCATCAGGATCTGCTGCACACCCTTGGCCGAGCTCGCTGTGCCGCCGCAGGTGCCGCTCTTGTCCGCAACGATGTTCGCGGTGCCCGCGTGCCCGTTGACGTCCGCCCAGGGCACGTCCAGACCGAAACCCGGGTAGCCGAAACCCATCAGCGTGCGACCTCCGGCCGCGCGCGACGATCTCACCAGGGCAGCCCTGGCTGCTTGAGCCGCGAGTAGCGCACGGTGCCGAGCCGCTGCCGCCACGGACCCAGCCGAGCCGAAGCCCATCATGGGGAGCCTCGCGCCGGCCGCGCGCGACGATCGCGCCAGGGCAGCCCTGGCTGCTTGAGCCGCGAGTAGCGCACGGTGCCGAGCCGCTGCCGCCACGGACCCAGCCGAGCCGAAGCCCTCGGTTGCCAGATACTCACCGGTGCCCATAAACGAGTACGACATGACGTCCTCCTATTTCCCTACGACCCACTTTGGAAAGCGCGCGGGCCATGCCTTGTAGGCGCGCGCGCCGACCACCACCCCGACTCCGAGACCGAGCACCATCCAGAACCAGCCGCCCAGGTTGCCCTTCTTGAGCGCGTCCATCTCCGGATCGGCGAGCCCGAACGCTCTACCGACCGCCTTCAGGAGCAGTGGCGATCCCTCCTGCGCTCTCTCGACGAACTTCGCTCCGGTTTGCATGAGGGCCACGTCAGCCTCTTCCTCGCCGCCGCGGCGCGCAGTTGCAGCGGTACATGCTGCCGCGGCACGCGCAGCCGGGGTTGCCGGAAAATCCGCTCGATTTTCCGCTGCCGCGCCACCAGGTGAGCGCGAGCATGCCCAGGGCTCCGACGCCGAGCACCATGATCACGGAGCCGAGCTGCGACCTCGCCGCCGAGCTAGTTGGCTGCTCGTCGGTTCCAGCTACAGCTACCAGGCACGCGGGGCAGAGCATCGCGTTATCTCACCACGTAGCCGTCTGCATCCGTGATTTCCGAAATGACGCCCTTCTGTCTCCTGAGCGTGGCCGCTGCGCGCCTAGCTCCCGCAAGGGTCGAGTAGGTCCAGCTGACATCTTGCTCGCCGGTTCGAAGATCGGTGCCCCACCCGTCATCGATCTTCCTCAGTGAGCGCTTGACCATGCCCTTGTCGATGCGGTGGCCGAAGTACGCGAACACGGTAAAATGCTCGCGACCAAACCGATGCCGCCCGCGGTTGGCCGTCGCCGTACCAGCATGAGCTGGCGTGTGCGCCCCCGTGGCTGGGGGCTTCTTCTTCGCCCCGAGCACCAGGGCGCCGACGGCAACGACGACAAGGGCAGCAACGCCGGCCATGGCCATGCCGGCCATCTTCGGCTTGGCGCCCACGTCCCGTTCGACGTACACGCCCGGCGATGTCTCATCGTAGACGATCGGGGTCGCTCTGCCTGGCGTCTTGCCGGATCCGAGCGCCACGCCGATGGCGGCGATGGCGTCCTGGGTCGGGTAGCAAACCCCAGCGCCGCAGTTCACGGTCGTGTTGAACTGCCTGGAAAACGCCTGCAGAGCGGTTCCCGACAGCTTGCCCCACTTACCGTCGACGGTGAGCGGTCCGTAGCCGAGTTGGTCGAGCGCTGCCTGCAGCTTCTGAGCAGCGCGCTTGCCGGCGGCGTTGTTGCCGCCGCCTTCGGGTGCGCCCGCGTACCAGTCCTGCCAGACGGTGGCTGCATCGAACTCGATGGCTCCGAATCCATGGGTTGCCAGGTACTCGCCGACCCCTTCTTCCGGGTAGTAACTCATCGCTATGTCTCCTTTTTGACCGCCTTCAAACCTACGAGCCCGAGCACACCGAGCCCCACGATCCACCAGACTGTGTTGTCCCCGCCTCCCGGCTTCTTGCCGTTGCCGTTCGGGCCGATGGGCGGCACGCCGATCTTCCACGGCACCGCCTGCGCGCCGTCATCCGCCTTGCCCCTGACGATGCTGTACGTAGCGGGCGTCGCGAACGTGTCGGTCGGGCCGCCGCGCATCTTCGCCCCGGTGAAGCTGTGGTCCCACAAGAGCGGCTGCGCCCGCCAGTGATCGAGCGCTTGCGGCGGCGCGGTCAGCTGCCCGAACACGCTGCTCGTGATCTCGAACCCCGGGAACCGTGCGCGTAGCGCCTCGTCCTTCGCCACCTGCCTCGCCATGCTCGCCGCGTCGTCCGCGACGAACGGCACGCTGAAGCCGGGGATCTGCCAGCCGAACATGGTCAGCCCCGTGTCGGAGATCGACATCACGATATCGACCGTCGCCTCGTCCTCCTTGGAGGCAGGCTGCGTGAGCACGGCGACGCCGCGCACGTCCATGCGCAGGTTCTGGCCCTGGCCCGCCGCCCGGACGAAGAGCAGCGCATCGGTCGGATTGGTGAGCGGCGCATGCTTCACCGCGAGCCGTAGCACGTACACGTCCGCCGTACTCCACAGGTGCGCGCTCATGTACTGCCACGGGTCGACCGTGCCGAGGGCAGCGAGGGCGGAGTAGCTCATGGTCCTCCGCTGGGCGTTCGGCCCCAGCACACGATGCTCCGGCGATGGCAGCTGGGCGCACCGGTCACTCTTTCGGACCGCTGCGTACCGACCCTACCGGGGCATCGAGTGTTGGAGCCGAGCGCCATTGTATCCTACCTCGGCCTCATCCGGGCAATGAGCGCCTCCGCGGTGTTGCCCTGCAGGAGGAACCCGGCGTGCCGCGCCTCGATCGCGGCGATCGGCGCGCGGATGCGCCGGAAGATAATGATCGACAGCGCGACCTTGTCCTGCTGCCGAGCAATCAGGGTGAATGGCGCGCCCTGTGCGCCCTGCACGGCTCGGCGCACGGGCAGCACCGAGGTGCCCTGCGACGCCACGGCGGCAAACGACTGCGCCGCGGAGCGGTTGAACGAGGAGGCATTTGCCGCCTGGCCGAGCGGGCCGGGCGTCGAGAACGACTGCTTCTGCACCTGCGCCGCGTGCGGATCGAGCTCGTAGAGCAGGTGCGACGGGCGCCGGCCGTTGACGGTGATGTCCCAGCCCATCACGCCGGTGAAACGGCCCGCCTCGGCCTTGATGTAGTCCCCCGGGTCGATGCCGCTGAAGCGGTAGACGGAGAACTCGTAGTCGAACAGCCAGTATTGCTGGCCGTTCGGCACGGTGAACGCCCCGATCTCGAACTGGATCGGGTTCGAGGCCGACACGGTCGGTTGAAACCAGCTCTCGTCGGGCAGGATCCGGTACATCTCCTCGACCAGCCGGAACTCGGGGTGCTGCAGGTCGAAGAGGACCGATCCGCCCGGCTGATGCACGTCGGCGGGCTGTCCCCCGAACCCCGGCGGTCCGACGGCCTGGCCAGGCACCGGATCGCCGGAGCGCGTGGGACGGTCCTTGTCCGGCATCGGCCGGGTGGGCGGACCGATGACGGGATGCGGCGCAGCCGCGCCTGCGGCCCCGATGCCACGCAAGAGGCCGAGCGCCTCCGCGCGGCCCATCGGCAACGATCTCGAGCCCATCGGCCTACGCCGGCCCCACCGGCTGAATGATCCGATAGCCCTGCCAGCCGATCGTCAGGATGCCATCGGGCAGACGCTGGATGAGGTCGGTGGTCGCGCCGTACAGATCGGTCACGCCCTGGTGATTATCGACGATGAACATCCCGCCCTGGTTCGTGGCGTTGCTCGCGATGCCCTCGTGCGGATCGTATTGGCCGTTGAGGAACGGGAAGCTCCCGGCAGCGAGGCCGAACAGGTTGTGCCCGTCCGCATTGCCGGCGGGGGGGTTGTTGACGTGGTTGGGCTGCACTTGGATGGTGAGCACCTCGCCGCGCTCGAAGAAGTCCAGCGCCCCGAGTTCGCTTGGCGCGTTGATCTGCGGGCTCCACATCGAAGACGGCACGCTGATGTTCTGCCGGGGGTACGAGCTGCCAGCGTTGACCACCGTGATGCGCGCGTCGAACTCCATGGTGCGGAAGTTCGACACCGCCGAGACGATTGGCGGAGCGCCCAGGTAGATGTTGCCGTCGTTGAGCGGCGCGGGCACGTGGTGGCCTCCGTTCAGTAACTCCATGAACAGCAGCGACGCATCGTAGCCAGCCTGGCCGTTCGCGTCGAAGATGTCCCACGCGCTGTGGATCGGCCGGTAGCGACCGAAGCTGCGACCAGAGAATGTCGCTCTAGTGCTGCCGCTGCTCACCTCGAACTGCAGCGACGACATGAACGTTGCGATCCGCTTGACCGCGACGAACGGGCCCTCCTGCGAGATCGTGACCGACTGCTCGCGCTGCGAGGTCGTGTTGTTGCCGATCGGGATGTCGACGAGCAAGTCGAACGGAACGCGCCGGCCCGGCACGTCCTCGACCCGCACGATGCCGCGATCGGTCCGCGGAGCCCAATCGACGCCGTCACCACCCGAGCGGGTGACCGCCAGGGCCTGCGCTATCTTCGACAGGTCATCCAGGCGCCGGTCGACGGCGGCGAGCTGCTCCTCGGTGTACTTGCGGATGAAGCCCGAGTGCTGGTTGAGCGCGCTCTGTACCTCGGTGCGCAGCTGTTGCAGTGCTGTGACGAATTGCGGGTCGTACGGATATCCGTTGCCGGGGGGACGTTGCATGATCGATGCCTCCTCTCAGTTCGCCGGAGTGCATCGATCTCCGCCGAACGCCATCACCTCAGCGGGTGAAGTTCCTTCCGACCCGCCCCCTCGCCAGGGGGCACCGAGGGAGCGAGTCGAAAGTCGTACTGCTGCATTGCTGCCGTCTGCTTGCGCTTGCCGGTTACCGGGCGAGGCCCCCGTCTGAGCTTGCCCGTCTGTCCAGTCTCACTGGACAGACTCCGTCCTCATTGTACATCACGGCTGAAGAGGCCATCAAAGGTCAGGCTGATGACCTTGCCGATGCCGTCGACCGCGTTCAGGTTGTTCGTCAGGCTCATCATGTTGCGAGCCCCCTGAACCAGCCCGAAGACCGCCTGGTTGCCGCCGTCCGGCAAGGAGACGATGTTCGCCTGCGCCTTGATGTTCTGCCGAGGCGGAAGCAGGATCGCTCGAGCGAGCCGAAGTATGCCTGTGTGGTCAGGCAGCCCGTTGTTCCAGTGGATCAAGTCGGTGACGCCGCCCATGTCGCCGTGCAGGCCTCCGCCGTACGGGAAGTACGCGGTAGGCATGCTGGTGATCGAGAATTTGTCGCCGGCCCCAAAGCTCCATAGGAGCTGCTCGCTCGACTGCCAGTGCAGCCGATAGACGTCGCGCACGTCGCCAATGGTCGAGCCGTTGAGCAGCGTGCCCGCCGGTCCGAAGAACGCCGCCGCGATGGCGAAGTCGCCATTCCGATCGGCGGGGTTCCACACGTTGCCGACGTCGATCGCGGGGCCCGAGCGCTGGATCGCCTGACGGAACCACGCGAAGACTCGCACCGCCAACACGACCATCGACTGGTCGGAAGGCAGCGTGCTGCCGTTCTTGAGGTTGGTCTCGGCGTCGTTCTTGCCGGCCTGCGTGAACAGGTCGGTGCGGTCGCCGACGTTGCCGCCGGTCCAGCCGCCGTAGCGGCACAGTGTATCCCGGAACGGCTGATGGACTCTCTCTCGTACGTTCGTGAGCTTTGCCATGACTGTTTCTCTTTCTCGTTTCCTCGCTGCCCTTCGGTGCCGTCTCTTGTCTTCGGTCCGGTGTCCGTGTGCCTAGGGGAAGCGTGGAGGTTGAACCTCAGATTCACTGCGCCGACGCTCGGGTGAGGCCCAGCCCGAGCGCCAGCATGGTGTGCTTACTGCTAGAAGATGCCGTCGCGGCCCTGGAACACGCCTGCGCGTGCTCCGGTGGGCGCATCGGCCACGGGCTTGGCCACCTGCATCGGGAACTGCTGACTGCTCGTCGGCAAGTCACCGATGCCGATGCCGGCAGCGGCCTCTGCGATGTTCAGAGCGTGCTCGGCCGCCATCAGGTTCGGAGTGATTCCCTCGTCGGTGTAGCCCATCGACTCACCGACCCCGGCGACCATCTCGTAGTCGCCGTAGCCCATGAGATTCTGCGCCACGTATTCGCCCGTGCCTGCCGCTGCCTGACTGAGCAGAGGTGGCCCGCCGAAGCCAGCCGCTGCCTGGCTCATCCGCGGACCATGGAAGCCGGCCGCTGCCTGACTCAGGAGCGGAGAGCCGAAGCCCTCGGTTGCCAGGTACTCACCGTACCCACCGTACCCGCTGTACGCACGGCCGGGGGCATCCGGGTAGCCGGCCAGGTAGCCGACGTATTCGGGGGCCGCCTTCGAGACGATCTTCGTGATGACCGCGTGGGCGAGCGAGGCAAACACCCCGGCATTCAGCTCGTTCATTCCCTTGCGCTTGCCACCGAGGGCATCGATCGCCGCGAGGCCCAGCGCGCCGGTCAGAACCTGCGCGATGATGAGCCGCCACTCGGCCAGTGCGCCGGTGTTCAGCGCAGCGATGCCGGAGAGCAGCTGCTTGTCGACCAGTCCGCTCACGGCGCGGTGGGCGACGAAGCCGCCCGCGACGATACTGCCGACCTTGAGGACGGCTATGAAGCGGCTGACGAAGTCCTTCGCGCTGAAGTTCGCGCTGAAGTGGCTGCTGTGACGCCGACGCCGACGGCTGCGGTTGTCCTCGAAGCTGCGACTGCGCGGAACAATGCGCGGGACATGGATCGGCAGATAAGTCCGGCGCCGCCGATTCGCGTCGTAGCGCCGGGCTCTGCGCCGATGGCGGCGGTTCGGTGTCGCCGCCTGCGCGTTGCGCCGATGGCGGCGGTTCGGAGTCGCCGCCGCCGCGTTGCGCCGATGGCGCCGCCGCCTGCTGCGATTCTCGTCGTACCGGCGAGCCGGGTTCTTGCTCATCTTCCTCGGGCGCCGCGCAGCCTTGCGCGGCTTGCGGACAGCTTTGCGGGCACGTTTTCGCGCGGACCGGGCCGCAGTCCGTGCCTTCTTGCCGCCGAACCCGGCGAGCATCTGCTTCCGGGTCAGCTTGCGCTTCGCGCCCGTCCTCTTTGCCTTCTTGGCGCTCTTCTTGGCGCTCTTCTTGGCGCTCTTCTTGTTCGTGACCATGGACTGTCTCCATTCGCTGAACGGGATCACGGTCCCGCGGTTGGGGGTAAAGATTCCGCCGCCCCGCTCGATCCGTTTCGCGGCTCGCGCGCGTGCAGCCATGACCTTCTGAATGCGGGCGCGCATGCGCTCGCCTGCCGGTGTGTCGGAGCGGTACGCCACCTGGAACGCACGCGGCGAGCGTGCTCCAACTTCAGCGTACAGGGGTATGTGCCGCGGCCGACCACCCTTGCCCGAGTACAGGTACGTCGAGCGGCTGTGTCGGCCGACCCGCGCCCGCAGGCGCCGGTACTTACCGATCCGCGGCCGGGCTCGCCTCCTGGCCGGGTTGCGCTTCGCCGTCCTGCGGCGCGGTGCGGCCCTGCGGGCAGCCTTGCGAGCTGCACGCTTCGGTGCGGCTCTGCGGGCGCGGGTCGGCGCAGCTTTGCGGGCACGTTTTCGCGCGGACCGGGCCGCAGTCCGTGCCTTCTTGCCGCCGAACCCGGCGAGCTTCTGCTTCCGGGTCAGCTTGCGCTTCGCCCGAGTCGCCCTGCGCGGCCGCGTCGCTGCCGTTCGGCGCCGCCTTCGCGGCGCTGTTGCCGCCGCGGCCTTCGCCCGGCGTCGCTTGCGCGGCGGCGCGATCAGCGGCAGGCCCGGGAGCGTGCTCCCCCGGCTGGCCCTGCGGCGTGTGGTTGCGTCGCCTCGTGTGCCCACGCCCATCACCGGAACCCCGATGTCGCCCATGCCACCCATCGGGCGCGTGCCCTGGTTCGGCCGTGCTCGTTTCCGTCGTCGAATCATGTCGCCTCCAAGGAGTTGCTGTGTTTCCCGGTAGCGGCTCGCGTAGTCGGCGCTCTGCCAATTCGGATGCGGATCGGCGCGCTCACGCTCCGACAAATGTCGTGCGTGTCGCGGCCTGCCGCGCGGATTGATGGCGGCGATAGCTGTGACCCCCAGCCCGTTCGGCGTCAGTCGCCGGTAGCTGAGAGCCTGCTTCTTGGTGATTGGTCTCGCGATTCCCTTGGCCATCGAGCGCGTACCTGTGCGAGTCCGCACAGAACGCCCAACCTGCCACCCGTGGGTCGTCGAGCTCTGTTGCTGAGTCTCAGCCTACCGAGACCAGCGGAAAGGTCAACCTTTTTCTTTGGGGCCGGATTCTGGCTCGACCGACGTGGCCACCACGGGGGCCCCAGCAGGGGCCGCCGCGAGCACGCCTAGCTTCGCATCTATTGCGGCCCGCGCAGCGCTCGCGTCGGTCTGGGCCTGCATCGCCGCCAAGAGCCGCGCGTTCTCGGCCCGGTTCTGCTCCGCGATGCCGATCGGGGGACCCTTCGGGTCGAACTGAGCGAGGTTGGCGATCGGAGCCAGGTTCTGCTCCTTTCGCATCCGGTTGATCTCTCTGACCGCGCCGACGAACTGCTGGCGCATCGACTCCAGAGCGTCCTGCAGCATGGCCTGCGCCTGAACGTGCCCGGCGGAGTCGTTGTGCCACATGCTCTTCCACTCGTCGCGCTGCTGCTCGAGCTTCTCGATCAGGCGGAAATACTCCGTGGCCTTGCGCTGGCTGAGCGCGAGTTGGCGCTTCAGCTCGAGGACGCTTGTGACGTCGGCACCCGGCACGCCCGCATCGCGGACTGGGTGCTCGACCGCCGCCATGGCACCGAGCGGAAACGCCGGGGACAGAAAATCGAATCGGAGCGCAGATGGCGCCTGCCCGCCCGCCATGCCGCTCGCCTTCTCTCCAGACTCCTCCGCCTCGCTCAGCACGCCCAGCACCGCCACGCTCAGCTTTCGAAGTAGACCCATGCGCGCCTCCTACCCAATCTCCTCAATGTCGCTGCCGAACACCAGGACCGCCCGGCCGTGCCAGCGTACAACGACCATCTGCCGCCCGTCCAGACCGGCCTGCACCTTCTGGTCGTGCTCGTCGCGCGCGTCGGGCTTCAGCACATCCAACTCGGTCCCCTCCGGCATGACCTCGTACTCGACCGCCGGGCCGGGCAGCGAGAACTGCAGCATCCGGCGCGTGCGCACGCGACTGATCACCCGGCGCTCCGCTCGCACCGCACGCTCGGTGGCCTCCGCCGGCTCGGCCGCGCCGCCGTCGAGCGGGTGCGATGCGAACCACGCACGCTCCTCCTCGCTGAGCCACGCCCACTGCGGGATCAGGATCAGCACCTTCGGCGCCGTAACCGGTACATCTTTCTTTATGCTTGGCATCTGCACATCTCCCCTCGCGGAAACGTCGCGCCGCACTCGGCGCAGACTTCGGTCTCGGAGTCCGCTGCCGCCGCCGGCTTGCTCTGGTTGGCGAGGCCGAGGAAGAGCCGCCGCGCGATCGAGCCGGCCACCTGCTGCGGCAGCTCCCAACCCAGCCATTCCAGGTGCGCGAGCACCCGGTCCACGCTGAGCCTCTCGAGCGGGATCTGAGCAATGTGGCAGTAAAGCTCGGGATCGTACGAGCCGAGCAGCTGCCACGCGAGCGTGCGCGCATCGACCGCCGTCTCCGCCTCTGCGTGCGCCAGGGCGCGACCGATCTCGGTCGCCAGCCAGCTGACCGTGACGCGCGCTCCCGTACCGGTCGCGTTCTCCTCGGCGAGATCCTGCTCGGCCACGGGGTAGCCCGCCGCGCTGCCCCCGGCGATGAACGCGCCGATCCACTCCCGCTTTTCCGCGACGCGGGTGCCCTCGCGCTG